>Ga0163111_10000418_pt1 | contig 25423 bp, 27 predicted proteins | sample CRUFie1St18metaG_FD_109645 | JGI IMG/M metagenome (GOLD analysis project Ga0163111, IMG submission 109645) | Marine microbial communities from the Costa Rica Dome - CRUD Field 142mm St18 metaG | ecosystem: Environmental > Aquatic > Marine > Oceanic > Photic zone | place: Costa Rica: the Eastern... | reverse complement strand
TTGAATTCAAATCATGAGGAATTTTATTTATTTATTTTTTTCAGTTATTACAATTATTGGTTGTGCTAAAAGAGGTACTCCATCAGGCGGTGCAATAGATAGTATTCCACCTGTTTTAGTAAATGCCAGTCCAAAATTAAACTCAATAAACTTTGAGTCTGATGAAATTAGACTAACATTTGATGAGTGGATAAAATTAAATAATGTTCAAGAACAATTAATTATCTCCCCCCCAATAGATAAATCATCATATGAGATTTCACCTTTATCTGGAGTAACAAAAAAAGTTTTTTTAAAATTTTTAGATAGTCTAAGCCCTAAAACTACTTACACAATAAACTTTGGAAACAGTATACAAGACAATAATGAAAATAATCCTTTGACATTTTTTAGCTATACTTTTTCTACTGGTGAAACAATAGACTCATTATTTATCAAAGGTAACATTAAAGATGCATTTGATCAAAACGCTGAGAACTACATTTCCCTTCAACTATATAGGGTTGATTCACTATTTAAAGATTCTATCATTTATTCAGGAAGGCCAACCTATATTTCAAATACACTTGACTCAACAAATTATAAATTTCAAAATTTGAAAGAAGGTAATTACTTATTAGTAGCCTTGAAGGATATAGACAATAATTACTTTTTTGATCCATTTTATGACAAAATTGGATTCTTAGATTCACTTATTGTTTTGCCAAGAGATTCAATAATTGATTTAAAAATTTTTAAAGAAGAAACAAATCTTATTTGGGAGAAACCTCATTTTATTAATAGTGAAAAAATTGGATTTGGTTATTATGGTAAATTAGATCTGGACAAAATAAAAATTGAGTCTAATATTCCTGACTCAGTTAATTATGTCTTGAATAAGCAGAAAGATGTTGATACACTTAACCTTTGGCTGTCTAGAAATAGTTTTGACTCATTAAATTTTAAGCTTATTGAGTCAGATACAATCAAACTAGTAACGGTAAAATTTGACAGAAAAAATGACAGTTTAATGGACTCTCTTAATCTCAATGCAAAAACTATTAATATTATTCACTTGAATGAATCATTTAAAATTTCCTCGAATATTCCTTTAGCAAATATTGAAGATTCGTTAATTACAATAAGAGACATCGACTCTTTTGCTATACCTTTTTCAACTAAAATTAATTCAGAACTAAATGAGATTGATATTAGTTTCGATGTTGTACCATCTGATAACTATAATATTTTCATAAAACCTGGTGCAATCAGAGATATAAGAGGTTCCATAAATGACACAATAAATTATAAAGTTGTTAGTCAGAGCTTGGAAGATTATGGGAATATTTTCCTTGATATTGTAGGCAATAATAATTCAAAATATATTCTTCAACTTCTAGATTCTGATGAGAAGATCATAAGAGAGTTTATTGATGTAAGTTCTAATTCATCATATACTTTTGATTATGTAAGACCAGGTATTTATTATCTAAGATTAATTGAAGATTTAAACAATAATGATACTTGGGATACTGGAAATTATTTAAAACGTATTCAACCTGAACCAGTATTTTATTTCCCTAATGAAATTGATGTTAGGGCAAATTGGGATCTTAACGAAACATTTAACTTAAACTCTAAAGAATATTAAATAGACTAAATTTTAGCTTTATAAAACTCTCTATTCATTCTAGCTATATTTTTTATAGATATTCCTTTTGGACATTCTACCTCACATGCACCAGTATTTGTACAATTCCCAAATCCTTCATCGTCCATTTGTTTAACCATATTTAGTACTCTTTCTTTAGCTTCAACTTTTCCTTGTGGCAAATAAGAAAACTGTGAAACTTTTGCAGATACATAAAGCATTGCTGATGCATTTTTACAAGTTGCAACACAAGCACCGCATCCTATACAGGTTGCAGCATCAAAAGCATTATCCGCATCCTCTTTTCTAATTGGGGTGGTATTTGCATCTTGAGTATTTCCAGAAGTATTAATACTTATATAACCTCCTGAATGTTGAATCCTGTCAAAGGCTGATCTGTCAACAACAAGGTCTTTAATAATAGGAAAGGAACTCGCTCTAAAAGGCTCGATTACAATTGAATCACCATCTTTAAATTTTCTCATATGTAATTGACAAGTTGTTATACCCTTGTCAGGTCCATGAGCTCTACCATTTATAAATAAAGAGCAACTACCACATATTCCTTCTCTGCAGTCATGATCAAATGCGATTGGGTCAATATTCTCGTATATTAATTTCTGATTTAGAACATCCATCATCTCTAGAAAAGACATATCTGGGGTAATATCATCAATTTCATATTTTTCAAAGCCACCTTTCGACTCTGTATCTTGTTGTCTCCAAATTTTTAGGTTAAGTTTCATATTAATATTTTGCAGGGGTATTTCTTGTAACAGTTTTAAGAATAAAATCTCTTAAATCTTGATTTGATTTTTCTAGATCTTCTTTTCTTAGGTACATCATATGACCACTTTCATATCCTTTGAAAGTGAATCTATCACTTAATCTTCCACTTTTGTCTACTTGTTGAATTGTAAATTTTCCAGCAGAAAAAGTTGTTGCTCCATCATAATATCCTGATTGAATTAGTACATTAAGAAATGGGTTTTGAGCAATTGCAAGTCTAAAATTTCTTCTAATCGGATAATTTTCTCTATCCCAAGGTCTTACTGAAAGTTCTCCCCTAGCATAAGTATTATATTTAACATCTGTCTGGAAATTGAGAACTTCTTTTACGTAAGAATTCATTGCAGGAGTAAAAGAATGATTCCATGAGTCATATTCAGCATTATACTCTGGATATATTCCAGCATCTTTACTATCTATTCCCTTGTATCTTGAATCTAATCGGCCAACGGTATACCCTTCATCTCTTAACAATTCTTTCCAGAAAAAATATGTAGATATATTTAAGTTATTTCTAATAACTTCTTTTTGATTAATACCTATTAAGTTAGAGATATCAGTTGCTAGGGAGTTTTTTTCATCCTTTTCAATTGAACCACCTCTGGCAAGAGCAGGGAGTAGTTCTTCATATGCAAAATTTTCAGATATTTCAATTACATCTAATAGGGGTTTTTTTTGAAGATCATCACCCAATTTATTATGGTACCATGCAGTTGCTGTCATATAAGGGAAGTCAACAATAGAGCTGACAATTCCTCCCCTCTCATCATAACCAATCTCATAATCAGCAGGTGATACTAGTACTACTCCGTTCAAATGCATCCACTGAACTTGTTGAAGCTCATATGCTAGTCCCATTACTCTAGGGCCTCCATAGCTTTCTCCTATAAGATATTTTGGGGATTTCCATCTTTCTTCCCTTGTAACAAAAGTGCTAATCCATTCAGCCAAGTATTGAATATCCTGTTTCATTCCAAAGAATTTTTTTGTAGCCTCCTCTTTAGTCATCTCTTTCAAAATCCTTGAAAAACCAACATTAACAGGATTTACAAATACAATATCTGCAACATCTAGGATGGAGTATGGATTAGATTTATATCCATATGGTTGAATTGGATATCCCTCATCATCAATAATTAAACTATATGGACCTGTATATCCAAGGTGCATCCATATAGATGCAGACCCAGGACCACCATTAAATGAAAATGCAATTGGCCTATTAGAATCATCCTCTAAATCAGTCCTTTTATAATAAGTATAATAGAGAGCAGCAATTACGTTTCCTCTAGAATCCCATACAGGTTGAGTACCAGCTTGAGCAGAGTAGGATATTTTTTTACCAAGTATAGACGTAGTATGGTTTGTAATAACTTTTATATCAGGCGGAATCTCTCTATTTGATGATTGACTTTGAGAAAAACATAGAGAAACCGATAAAGTAAATAGAAGAATTAAATTTTTCATTAAATGGATTATTTATACGATCTTGTTTTAACCTCTATTTCTTCATATTTAAGATCTTCTTTATGAAGTTTTGCCTTAGAAGGCTCACCAACATATTCCCATGCTGAAACGAATTTGAAGTTTTTGTCATCTCTTATTGCTTCTCCATCTTTTGTTTGATACTCTTCTCTAAAATGCCCCCCACAAGATTCATTTCTTTCTAATGCATCTTTTGCAAATAACTCACCAAGCTCTAGAAAATCTGCTACTCTTACTGCTTTAGCTAGTTCCTCATTATATTCTCCGATCTTACCAGTTACATTTACATTTTTATAGAAATCATTTCTCAATTTTTTTATTTCATTGATTGCGTCGACTAAATCATTTTGATTTCTAGACATTCCACATTTATTCCACATGATTTTTCCAAGTTTTTTGTGATAATAATCAACAGAATTTTTACCCTTATTTGATATCAACTTGTTTAAAAGCTCTTGAACACTCTTTTCACTTTCTTCAAATTCCTTTGTCTCAGTGCTAATAATACCTGTACTTATATCATCAGATAAATAATCTCCAATTGTGTAAGGCAAAACAAAGTACCCATCTGCTAGTCCTTGCATGAGGGCAGAAGCGCCTAACCTATTAGCACCATGATCTGAAAAGTTTGCTTCACCTATTGCAAAACATCCTGGAATTGTAGTCATCAAATTGTAATCAACCCATACACCTCCCATTGTGTAATGAACTGCTGGATAAATTTTCATTGGCATTACATATGGATCTTCATCTACTATTTTTTCATACATCTGGAATAAGTTTCCATACTTTTGTTTGATAATCTCTCTACCTAATTTTTTTACTATCTCAAGATTATTTTCATCCTGACCATTAAGTAATGCCTTTTCCTTTCCATATCTAATAATTGAATGAGAAAAGTCTAGATATACAGCTTCTCCTGTTTTGTTAACTCCAAAGCCATTGTCGCATCTTTCCTTGGCTGCTCTAGAAGCAATATCCCTTGGAACAAGGTTTCCAAATGCAGGGTACCTTCTCTCTAAGTAATAGTCTCTATCTTCTTCCTTAATATCAAGAGGTGACAACTTACCTTCTTGAACTAGTTTTGCATCAGTTAAGTCTTTTGGTACCCATATTCTTCCATCATTTCTTAGCGATTCAGACATTAAAGTCAATTTTGATTGATAATCTCCTGATACAGGTATACATGTTGGGTGAATTTGAGTAAAACAAGGATTGGCAAAATAGGCCCCTTTTTTATGTATCTTCCATGATGCAGTTACATTACTACCCATAGCATTTGTAGAAAGATAAAAAATGTTTCCGTATCCTCCTGAAGCAATTACAACTGCATGTGCAGAAAATCTTTCAAGTTTTCCAGTTACATGATTTCTTGCAATAATTCCTCTAGCTTTTCCATCAACTTTAACAAGATCCATCATTTCATGACGACTAAACATCTCAATTTTACCTCTAGCAATTTGTCTATTCATAGCTGAATATGCACCTAGAAGTAACTGTTGACCTGTTTGTCCTTTAGCATAAAAAGTTCTAGAAACCTGAACTCCACCAAAAGAGCGATTATCAAGAAGACCTCCATAATCTCTTGCAAAAGGTACACCTTGAGCAACACATTGATCAATAATATTACCTGACACTTCTGCAAGTCTGTATACGTTTGCCTCTCTTGATCTGTAATCTCCTCCTTTGATAGTGTCATAAAAAAGTCTGTAGTCTGAATCTCCATCACCTTGATAATTTTTAGATGCATTTATACCACCTTGGGCAGCAATAGAGTGAGCTCTTCTCGGAGAATCCTGGAAACAGAAGGCCTTAACGTTATACCCTAACTCAGCTAGAGTAGCTGAGGCTGATGCACCTGCTAGACCAGTTCCAACAACAATTATATCAATATTCCTTTTGTTTGAAGGACTAACCAGGTTAATACTTCCTTTGTGAGTTTCCCATTTTGAAGAAAGAGGACCAGTAGGAATTTTGGAATTTAGGTTAGTCTTTGTATTGAGTTTTATAATTTCGCTATCTAGAAGCTTTAATACTTCAAACTCAGATTTTAGTTTTTCTGGAGTTAAGGGTTTATTATTTGACTGGTATGAACTTATAATTGTCTCAAGTTTAGATCTAATAGATTTAATCTTTCTATTTTTTGAACCAGCCTTCTTGTCAGTGGACTTAACCTTCTTCTTATCAAAACACCAATTTTTGTTATTAACTTTAAGACTACAAAACACTTTAGTCCTTTTATTATTTACATGATAAATAAAAAAAGGAGATACATGATCATCTTTCCCATCTTTATATTTTAAGTGTTTTTCTGTTAAATATAATCCCATATGACAAATATATAACTTTTTATTTAGTTGTACCCCTTTTTGTGCCCCAAAATTTAATGCATAATATTATGAAAAACTGCAATAAAGATAAAGCCTAATGGTATAAATATTGAAAAAATAAATGTAAGTGATTTAATAGGTTTATAATATTTAGAATCAACACCTATTGTTTTAAAAGATGAACTAAAACCATGTAAAAGGTGAAGAGCAAGAAAAATAAATGAAATTGAGTAAATAGATGTTCTTACAGGACTTTCAAATTTATGAATCAATTCTTCATAATATCTATTTGGATCTTCAGGGAGAAACTCAATATACTTATAATTCATTTCAGGAACCCAGAAATCATAAAAATGTAAAATTAGAAATAAAAGAACCACGCCGCCACTAAATATCATATTTCTAGAAATCCAAGGGGCATTATCTCTACCAGCATATCTTGTATAATTTCTACCTCTAGATTTTCTATTTATTATCTCGAGATAAAAACCCATAACAAAATGAAAAATAACACCGAATATTAATATAGGTTGTAAAACAAATTGCACAATTGGATTATTACCCATAAAATGTGATAAGAAATTAAATATATCTTCACTAAAAACAGAAGTAATGTTAATAAGAAAGTGTTGTGTTAAAAAAACTACTAAGAAAATACCAGATAATGCCATTAAAAGTTTTTTCCCAATAGAAGATTTAAAAATTGAAATCATTGACATAATAATTTTTCAACTTGTAAAATTAATCCATAAAACTTTAAATAACTATTTTATTGTAAATTGATTTTCTATTATACTATCATCTGTACTTATGGAAATAGTATATATCCCCTTATCTAAAAAATAATTTCCATTTTGTGAAATACTATTTGATTCTTGATGATTCTCATTCGATATAGTTAGATCATAGTCAATAAAGTTAAATCCATTATCAAGTGAAATTATTTTTGAAAATAAAATATTTTTACTTTTATCACTAATCTGGAAAGAAGCTTTATCACTTAATTTAGAATAAATTGGAACAGTAATACTTGGTTTATAAAAATTTGAATCTGTACCCCTTTTTGTGCCCCATCTTTGAGAGAACTTGATATCCTCAAGATCAAAAATTTTAAAGTCTAACAATTGAGAATCAATGTTATGGTTTTGAATTAAAGATATATCAGCTAAATATATTGATCTTCCATGAGTTCCGACAAGAAGATGTTGTTCTTCCTCCTGTATAATTAAGTCATGAACTGATGCTGAAGTAAGTCCCTTATTAAATGGCTCCCAAGTTTTACCTTGGTCTAATGAAATATATACCCCGTGATCATTTCCAATATATAAAATGTTTTTATTTAAGTTGTCTTCTATTACAACATTGATAGGTGAATCTGGAAGATTTGAACTTATAGATTTCCAAGTCTTACCATAGTTTAAACTTTTAAACAAATACGGTGAAAAGTTATCCCATCGATAACCTTCAAGGGATACATATATTACTTTTTCATCATGATTTGATGCATATACATTACTTACCCATAGATCTTTTGGAAGATCTCCTGAAATATTCTTCCATGTTTTTCCACTATTTTTGGTTATGAAAACATATCCATCGTCACTTCCAGTAAAGATCAATCCCTCTTTGAGTGGTGATTCTGAAATTGTGGTAATTGTTCCATATGGTACATTACCTTTTTTTCCGCCAGTAGTTAAGTCTTCAGAGATAGTTTGCCAATCATTTCCTTGGTTAGAGGATCTATGTAAAAAGTTTGATCCCAAGTAAAGAACATCTTGATTATGTGGTGATAGTAAAATGGGTGTTTGCCAATTAAATCTATAAGGTGACTCCCCAAGCTCATGAGTTGGTTTAATCAATTTCCTCTTTCCTGATTCTAAGTCTAACCTGTAGTAAAAACCAAACTGAAATCCTGTAAATACAATATTTGGATTTCTTTTATCAATCTGAATTTCCATTCCATCTCCTCCCATAATACCCTTCCAGGGATATTGACCTGTCATATTCCATCTTTTGCTTTCTATTGAATTGTGTGGTCCCATCCAAACTCCATTATCTTGAAGACCGCCATAGACATTATATGGCTTCTGATAATCAACATTTATCGCATAAAATTGTCCAACTTCAGAAGAATTATTTTTTATCCAGTTCTTTCCATCATCATAAGTTATGTTTACCCCACCATCATTACCATTAATTAAATGTCCGGGCTTATTTGGATTTATCCATAGATCATGGTGATCCGCATGGACATTCTCCTTACCTATCCTATAAAAAGTTTCTCCCCCATCGTCAGAAGATAAGATTGGCACTCCGTATGTATATATTTTATTACTGTTGCTTGGATCAACATGTATTTTGCCAAAATAATATCCATAAGTATTGTAAACTCCATCAAGATATTCTTTATGAGTTTTCATCCATTTTTTTCCTCCATCTACACTTTTGTATACCTCTGCTCCAATTATAGGGGTATCAAACAATTCAGAGTTTGCATTTACTAAGTATTTATATAAGTCTTCAGGCTCAAGTTTTCCATCGCTTATGTCCTTTTTAATCGATTCAGGTTTATACCTAGATGGAAATCTATTAGATCTTAAAAAAGCTCTAAGATCATTTACATCTATTCTGTTAAAGTCCACCACTGTCATACCTATAAAAGATTCTTTAGTTAGACCTTGGTCTTCTTTTTTCTCATAATTTGCTCTGAAATTTTGGTTATCGACAACGGCGTAAACTATATCTTTGTCAAATACTGATAATCCAATTCTCCCAACACCTGCTCCAGTTGGTAAACCAGAGTCATCAGTTGATATTAATTCCCAATTTTCTCCACCATCAAAACTCTTGTAGATACCTGAGCTATTACCATCCTCATCAAAATTCCATGCTTTTCTATCCTTCTCCCATGAAACTGCATACATTGTATTAAAGTCTCCTGGTGTGTAAGACATATCAATAATTCCACTCATGTCATTTACATACAATGTTTTAACCCAGGTTCCTCCTCCATCCTTGCTAACATATACACCTCTATTATTATTTTTAGAATATAAGTGTCCGGTTACTCCAACTACAACATGATCAGAGTTTGTGGGGTTTATTAAAATTTTTCCAACATGGTGACTATCATTTAGACCAACATTTTTCCAATTTGATCCGTCAGCATTTGTCTTTAAGATACCTATCCCAGAATATGAAGATCTTGAAGAATTATTTTCTCCTGTTCCAACCCAAAGTATACCTTTATCCCAATCCATAGCAATTTCACCAATATTTTGAGTTGGCCAATCATCAGATATAGACTCAAATGATGTCCCATTATTATTAGTTAACCAGACTCCACCTGAAGCATATGCTACATAAAATTTTGTTGGGTCTTGAGGATTAACCTCAATTGCAACAACTCTACCACTCATAATTGTAGGCCCAATATTTCTAAATTCAATGTTCTTAACTCTAGATGAATTAATTAAAATTTCTTTATTCTTGTATGCATTTATAATGCTCTCTGCGTCTGATGGAATAGGTTGAGAGAATACCACAACAGAGCAAATTGCAAAAAGTAAAATAGATAAAAACTTTTTCATATTATTTAATTTTACCTTTAATTTAAAAACATTATATTAATTACCTAGTAATTGACAAAAATTAAATGAGATATACTCCACTTAACAGTTCTATATACAAAAGAAATAGAAGAAATTTTATGGATCAAATGAATGGTAATTCTCTAGCTGTCTTTAATTCAAATGACATTTATCCTGTGAGCGCTGACTCTGAACTTCCTTTTGAACAGCATAGGGATATTTTTCATTTAACAGGTATTGACCAAGAGGAAACCATCCTGTTACTTTATCCTCCATCAAAAAATGAGAGAACAAGAGAAATACTTTTCATTAGAAAATCTGATGATCATACTAAAGTTTGGGAAGGTGAAAAATTAAGTAAAGAAAAAGCAACTAATCTATCAGGTATCGAGAACATATACTTTGTTGATGAATTTAAAAAAATACTTAATTCAATTGCAGTTAAAGTTGATACTTTTTACATTAACAAAAATGAGCATTACAGAGCAAACTCCCCTGTTGAAACTAGAGAAGACAGATTTATTACATGGCTTCTAAAAAATTACCCTGCTCATAATGTTGCGAAAAGCAATCCTATACTCCAAAGACAAAGATCTATAAAACATCCTGATGAAATTAATCAAATAAAAATAGCTTGTGATATTACTATGAAAGGATTTAATAGAGTTCTAAAATTTATTAAACCTAATGTCTGGGAGTATGAGATTGAAGCTGAATTTATCCATGAATTTATTAATAATTCATCTAAAGGTTTTGCATATTCTCCAATTATTGCAAGTGGTTGTGATAATAATGTACTTCACTATATAAAGAATAACAAAAAGTGTAAGAGTGGTGAGTTAATATTAATGGATGTTGGAGCAGAATATGGAAATTATTCTAGTGATATGACTAGAACTGTTCCTGTTTCAGGAAAATTTTCAAAAAGACAAAAGGAGATATACAATGCTGTTCTAAAAGTAAAGAAGGAAGCAACAAATCTTCTTACAGTAGGAAACAACTGGAAGATATTTCACGAGCAGGTTGGAGAAATAATGACAAAAGAACTTCTAAATCTTGGTCTTATTAGTAAAACTGATGTTAGAAATGAAACAAAAAAAAATCCAGCATATAAAAAGTATTTTATGCATGGCACTTCTCATCATTTAGGTTTAGATACTCATGACTATGGACTTTTAGAAGATCCCTTCCAGGAAAATATGGTTTTTACTGTAGAGCCTGGGATTTATATTCCTGAGGAAGGTTTTGGAATAAGGCTTGAAGATGATGTGGTTATTCAAAGTAAAGGATATCCTATCAACTTAATGAAAGATATCCCTATAGAGCCTGATCACATTGAAGAGTTGATGAACTAACTACCTTCTTGATAGTCTTGCAATTTCACTAAAACTTACATCAAAATATTTAAAGGTCTTATCCTGAATAAGAAATTCGGAGTAATTGTCAAGCCAATCCTTGTGATAAGAGAGGTCATATATCCCAGGACTATTTATAAAAAATTCAATTTGATAATTATCATCAATATCCCCCGGTAAAGATATATTCCTAGCATAATGGAAATTGTCAATCAAATTAATGTGAGGAGTTAAGTCAACATATGATTTTAAACCTGTGCTCTGATTAGTTATGATAGAACTAATTTTTAAATAAGGTATAAAGCCACCAGGTGGAGTGCCTGGAGGAATATTATTGTTATCCCAGTTTACTCTTGCTTCAATATGAACATCTGTAAGGCTCTCCGTGAGGTTATTTTTCTCAGGGTAAACCACATCTTTTACTGCTCCTTCGAATATAAATATAATTCCTGGCTGTACTTTTTCCTCTCCTATAATTAATTCTTGTGCTTTAAGATTGTTTGATGCTATTAAAAATAAAATTGCAGGTATTATATGTCTTTTCATAATTATTTGGATTCTTCTCTTTTTAAAATTTTTATATCATTTATCAAGTTACTCATAACATTCTTATCGGTTCCATCATAGAAACCTCTAATTCTCCTCTTTGAGTCAACCAATACGAAATTTTCGGTATGTATCATTTCATAGCCATTAGAGCTTGCAATATCTTCTGCAACTAGATATGACTTTCTAGCAAGGTTATATATCTGCTTTTTATCTCCAGTAACCAAATTCCATTTTGAATCTACAACTCCCTTTTCTTGAGAATATTTTTTCAAAACTTTAACTGAGTCAATCTCTGGCATTACTGTATGTGAAAGGAGAAGAATATTATCATCATCAATGAATTCATCTTGCAGTGTAATCATATTTTCCTTCATAATTGGACAAATACCTGGACATGTCGTGAAAAAAAAGTCTGCTACATATATTTTACCATCATAGGTTTCATTAGTTATAATTGCATTATTCTGATTGAGAAGCGAAAAATTATCAATTTTATGAAATCTTTTTATGTGTTGTACTGTACTATCCACCAACTGAAAACTGACCATACTCGGCTGATATATTGGTAGTTTTTTTTCAGGAGTTAAAACATTATAAAATGTAAAAATTGTTACAGATGAGATAATTAACATCGTTGTTGCAAAAAACCCATACTTTTTTAACATATATTTCTTAATTAAGGAATACAAAGATAATTCATGGAAACAAAAAAATATTAAATTTGCTATTCAAAATATTTATATGACTCCTGAATTTTTTATAAAAGCTGGTCAACTATTACTTTCACTATCAATTCTTATTGTACTACATGAGCTAGGTCACTTTATACCAGCAAAATTATTTGGAACAAGAGTTGAAAAATTTTATTTATTCTTTGATGTTAAATATTCTTTATTCAAGAAAAAAATAGGGGAGACCGTATATGGAATTGGTTGGCTTCCGTTAGGCGGATACGTTAAAATATCTGGTATGGTTGACGAAAGTTTTGACAAAGAACAAATGAGCAAACCTCCTCAACCATGGGAATTTAGGTCAAAACCTACATGGCAAAGACTAATAATAATGTTGGGCGGGGTAACTGTTAACTTAATCGTTGGCTTTTTAATCTATATGATGGTTCTCTTTGTATGGGGTAAAGAAACCTTACCACAAGAAAATTTTCCATTAGGTATGCAACCTTCAAAGATTGTTCAGGAAATTGGTTTCGAGAAGGGTGATAAAATCGTTAATGTTGATGGCAAGGCACTTGACAATGTGCTAGAATTAAACACAATGTTACTTTTTAGACCAATTGAGTATGTAACAGTTCAAAAGCCTAATGGATCAATTACTGAAATTGCAATTCCTCCTAATTTAGGAAATGACATTTTTAAAAGTGGTCAAATAAGAAGCTTTGACCCTGTTATATTAGCTGAAATTGATAGTGTAATACCAGGATCTCCAGCTCTTAATTCTGGCCTTAAAGCAGGGGATAGGATTTTAAGTGTTAACGGTGACTTAATTGATGACTGGTCTTCTTTCTCTGATTGGATGGATAATAATCCTGATGATATCATCAATATGGTTGTAGATAGAAATAATTTAAATTATAATGTTTCTATTGATAGAGACGATGATGGAAAAATTGGTGTTTATCCTGCTTATAATTTTAAAACTATAAATCAAAAACTCGGACTTCTTGACAGTATTGTACAGGGATTTGATTATGGTTATTGGATATTATACGATTATGTCTCTGGGTTCCAATATATCGTAACGAAACAAGGAGCTCAACAACTTGGGGGGTTTGGAACAATTGGGAATATCTTTCCTGCCAAATGGGACTGGCGAGGATTCTGGATGAGTACAGCTCTTATATCAATTATTCTTGCATTCATGAATGTTCTCCCAATTCCTGCTCTGGATGGCGGGCATGTAATGTTCTTAATCTATGAGATGGTAACTGGAAAAAAACTTAGTGATAAGTTTATGGAGACTGCAACAATGATAGGGTTTTTCTTATTAATTGCACTTGTGTTATATGCAAATGGTAACGACTTATTTAGATTTTTAAATGGATAAAAAAAGGCTGAGAAAAAACCCAGCCTTTTATAATTTTAAAATTTAAATTCAAGAATCTAGAAGTTATACTTTAATCCAACAGATATATTCCTTCCCATTTCATGAATTCCTGCAGTTTTTAATCTTGATAGATGGTCATAGTATTCTTTATCAAATACATTATCTATAGTCCAAAAAATATTTAAATCATTATTAAGAAAAGATGTCATCCAATTACCTGACAAATTAAGAACAGAATAACCTGCAGTTTCTTCTTCAAACATAGATACTCTATTTTGTTTAGCCTTAGATGTAAAGTCAACTTCAACAGAGTAATTGCTTGAAAGTTCTAAATTAATAACTTGATTAAATGTTAGTGGCGAGATAAATGGGAGCGGATCTCCATCTGCTGACTCTCCATGGATATACTCAAGAGATGTATTTAAAGTTAGCCAATCAATACCTGTCTCTTTTGAATAATTAATTTCTCCTCCATATAAAGTTGCGTCTTGTTGCATATAATTATAAACAGCGTATCCTTTTTTACTTGTATTAGACGGTGATACATATATGTAATCTGAAATATCATTATAGAAAAGATCAAATGTTAGAGATGAGCTATCTTTCATTAGATCAAGAGAAATATCAGTTTGGAAACTTTTCTCAGCGACTAGATCTGCATTTCCTACTTCATATCTATAAGTCCCATGATGAACTCCATCTGCAAATAGTTCAATTAAGTTAGGTGCTCTATACCCAGAACCAAGATTTATTCTTAAAGTTGAATTTTCATAATTTCTTTTTATTCCAATAGAACCATTAAAATTTGAGAAATCTACAGAACCACTTTCTGCTTCAATTGACCTACTATCATATCTTATACCAATTAAAGCCTCTCCATTATCCATTGTAACCTGACCTAAACCATAAAGTCCAAAATCATTCATTTCTGCATCAGGAATTAATTCCTCATGACCAAAGTTTTTATTCTCTTGTGAGAGAAGATTTGTTCCAATTATTAAGTTTAAATTATCAGATTGAGGCATATTTAAGCTTACATCATATGTATTAGTTGTTAACTCCATATCAAGTTCAGCTCCACTTCCTCCATGTCCGTGATGATCATGTTCGTCATGATCTTCTTCTTCTTCATGTTCATCATGGCCTTCTTCTTCATGACCTCCAAATTCTTTCCTGTCATTAACTTGTCTTCCTAACTTTACTTGAAGGTTATGATCATTTCCAAGATCAAAGTTATTTGTCCAAGTTAAAATTGTATGAGATAATTCTTGGTAATGGTCTTCATGATCTTCATGACCTTCATGGTCATCATGGTCATCATGGTCATCATGGTCACCATGATCATCGTGATCGTCATGCCCTTCTTCCATATGTGGAATTCCAAGTTCTGAAAAATTCATTGATAGTCTTAGATCTGAAGAAAATCCTTCGCTTTCGTACATGATCCCAGCTTGAAAATCATTTTCCTTGAACCAAGTATTTTCAACTTCTCCATCAGGAGTGGAAAAATTTTGATTGTCGGTCATACTCCCTCTCAAAATATAAGAGAAGTTACCAGATCCTGCTTTTAAACCTAAGCTATTAGAAATACCACTATAATTAGAGTTGTATATACCAGTATAATCAACAGAAAAATCATTAGAATAATTTTCAGGTTCCATGAATAATACACCTCCCATTGCATCACTTCCATATACCACATATGCAGGACCTTTAATTAACTCTATTGATTTAATTCCAAAAGGAGATACACCAATACCATGTTCATCACCCCATTGTTGATTTTCTAGTCTTACACCCTGAGTGTAAACAAGAACTCTATTTGAACTTAGACCTCTTATTGAAGGTTTAGATATACCTGGGCCTGTTGATATTATACTAACTCCAGGTAACTTAGATAATGATTTGCTAATGTATGATTTAAGAATTGGGTTAATATTTTCAAGATTGATTTTATTCACTTTGATTACAGACTTACCAAGAGTTTGGTTAAATGGCAGAGATAGAACAACCTCATCTAGGTTGACTGTATCACTTCCCATCTGTGAATATGAAGTCTGGAAGATTAGTAGCATTGAAGCTAGAAATCCATAAATATATTTTTGATTCATTTTTTTTTTAATTAGTTAGTTAGTTAATGTGTTTTTTAATCAAACACAAATTTTAAAATTACCTCCTTGTATTAAACAAGGAGGTAATGTCATTCGTTATGAATTTAAAACATATGCAACGATGTCATGGTCGTGATCATCATGATCATCATGATCATGATCATCCTTCTCACATGAGACTAATGCAAATGAAGTAAAGACAAACATTAATAGATATAAATATTTTTTCATAATTATTATAATAAAAATTAGTAATTGCTGATAGACCAAATTATAATCTATTAGCGTTAATATAAATAGTTGTTAGGCTAGTGTAGGTGGACCTCTTTTTAAAAAAGTAGTTGAGGTATTATCTATTTCAGGATCTTCAGCTTTAATTATATTGCTTAAAGAATTCTGAAAAACTATCAGCGAGTAAAATGAACTTGATAACAAGTTAAAGTCATCATCTTGAAAAGAAATCAAGTTTATTTGACAGTCAAACTTATGTTCGTTAATGTTTGTACCCTGTTGTGCAATAATTTCATGTGAATCATGAATTGCATGAAGAAGCTCAACACCTGTTGGTGATAGTAAAGAAACTAAAAGAACGTAACTAAACAATTTTCTCACTACTTCAAAGATAATAATTAAGATTAAATAAAAAATGTAAAAAAAAAATTATATTTGCCGACTATTCCTCCTTAGCTCAGTTGGTTAGAGCATCTGACTGTTAATCAGAGGGTCCTTGGTTCGAGTCCAAGAGGGGGAGCAATATAGCCGCCACATTACACAAATTACATAACCCTTCACCTACTGGAGGGTTTTTTTAATAAACCTTTTTATCAACTGAAATATTTATTTCTAATTACAAGCCCCTTGTGTATATGATTTAACTCCATTAAATGACGTGGCATAACATATATTTGAGTATGTATTACCGTCACAACCACATACTGGATCATATATTTCAATACATGCAACCTCATTGTCAATCAATGACTTATCAATACATGACTCACATAAGCTATCCTGTTTTTCCTTTGAACAGGAAAATAAAATCAATACAATTAGAGTTAAGAATCTTTTCATAAATAAATTTAAATTATTTCTTGTAGGGAAAAAATAATTCCAATAGGGCAAGAATTATTATCATGTATACAATTACACCGATAAGTCTTATAGTGATTCTTAATAAAAAATTAAAAGAATCATAGTCTATACCTATAAAATCAATAGTCTGATTTCTTAAAAAGGCTGCTACTAAATATATTATAAAAAAGATGTACCAGGGGTATTTTTTTGTACTGTTATCGATAAAATTCAAATCAAACTTCATGTATTTAATATAAAGAAACTATCCTCCCCTACCAACTTTTCTAACACCTGAACTTGCAGAACTTGCAAAACCTTTATTTTGAACTTTGCTTTTTGTATTTGAATTTGATGAAACTTTATTTTTTGATTTTGATTTTTTTCCCTTAAATAATCTTTTACCATTAGTTTCGCGGTTCTCGTGCTTATTTCCAAAAAATTTACTTCCCATATTTAAATATTTAATAGTTTCTTAAAATTACTAATTTTAAAATCCAAATATAAACCAATCAAGCTCAGAAATCATAATAAGGATAACGATAATATAAGTTAACCATATAAGTGTCCCCTTTCTATTCAATCCTATAGGACCAATCCAGTCCGATGCCTTTAAATGCCAGTATGATCTAAGTAAGTATCTAAGACTAATAATAGCTATAATAAGAGCAAGAAACTTGATTAAGAACCATAAATAAAAAAGAAATTCCATTGTTTATTTAATGAATTTTATACAATATATTAAAGGTTCAAATAAATTCAAATTTTGATTTAGAATCTTAATTTTTTTTGAGTTAAATCAAATTTCTTCATAATTTTAATTATTGAATAATTTTACCCAAATTTTGTCTTATGCAACTAATTAAAAACTTGCCAATACTAATATCCGGAATTATCATAGGAATTATAATTTACCAATCATTAATGATAGCTCCATCAATAAACAAACTTTTAAGTAATTCTGATGCAAGTCTGTATTTAAGATATATATGGCCAAAATTTTTTGTAGTAATTGGACTATTGTCCCTATTATCCATATTCATTTTAAGTTTTTTTAACTCTCAACAAAATATTCCAAAAGTACTTTCAATTTTAAGTTTTATATTAATGTTGATATGTTACTTAATTATTCCCTATATGAATGATGCAAAGGACTCTTTAAGAGAAAGCACTTTTATCATTCTCCACATGCTAAGTATTCTAATGACAATAGTTACTCTTATCATGAATATATTAATATTTATATTCTGGAAATATTAAAAATGAAAAATGTAATCTTAATAACCTTTATTCTTTCAAATGCTCTTGTATATTCTCAAGATCCAAATAAAAGAATTGGAGATCTTTCAATTTTTTCAGAACCATCAGAGGACCAACTAGAATTATGGTCTCAATTTGATAAGTTTTTGGTTGAAACCTATAATTATATCAAATTTGAAAAAAATCAACTAGAGACTAAAGATGTAAATCCTTTTAAAGACTCAATTTTTATCAACGAGTTTAACGAAGTGACTTATAGGGTCATATATGATTCAGCAAAGGGTTTTAAAGATTCACTTTTTTTTAAGGACCCTAACGTTAAAAACTATAAAAATATAAATGAGTGGGCACAAATCAAGTACCCTCTATTTATGAAATTTAATAAAGCATTCAATAGATATTTAGATAAAAAAAATTAATTGTTATTTGTCAGACGACCAATATTTCCAATTTCCTGTTTCAGAGTATAATTCAATTAGGTCAATTACTTTTAGATTATTTAAAGAAATAATTCCGTCAGCAGAAACTTTAATGATTTTAGTTTTCAAAGTATTAAGGATAATTTTTAATTCATTTTTTAAAAAGGGTATAGATGCAGTAATCTCATCTTGATAATATGGTGAAAGTAACTTTAAAAGAACTTTATGTGTTCCTAAGTAAAATGATTTTTGGTGTTTACTATTTTTAAATATACATATATAGGTATCCCAACGTTTATCATATACCACTGATATTCTTGTGAAAAGATTAATTTTTTTCTTCTTTAACTTACCCAAGAGAAGATTTCTGTTGATAATAATCTCTTTTAACAACTCATTTTTAATTTTCTGCTTTTGTCTTAACTTTTTAATTGATTTTAAAAGTTTTTTTTCTTTTTTAATCAGTTGGTTATAATCATTAATGAGAGTGATATGTTTATTATCAATTTTATCTAAATTATTTAAATTAATTTTCTTCAAAATTTATTACACTATACGCAAATATATAATAAATATTTAAGTATAGTAAAAAGTTATCTATTATTTAAACTGACTGAGAATAGCAGAATGAAGGAAAGTCGTATATAGGTTTATAATTTTGGTTTATTAATATCACTATATTTTTTTTAAATAAATAATTTTAGTATAGTATTTTATTTATTATTAAGAATTTAATATCAATTTTGATTTATATCATGAATAATAAATTTTTCCTCATAGGTCTTATAAACTTTTTCTGCCCACTGAATATCCATAATAACTGATACAGTGTCTTCAACAAAATATGGAGGAAAAGGACCTGCCAAACGCCTGCTAAAAAGATAATCTCCAATATCTTTGAAATATATTGAGGTATTCTGAACAACATTTACTTCAATCCCCTCAAATTGTGTCAAATAAACACTGCTTAAAGTATCAGGTATCATTTGACCAGAAGATGTGGATAATCCACCAAACTCTCTGTATAGGGGAACCTCATAAACTAAAGTATCACCAATTATCCAGCTTTTATTACTATTAAATCTTGCTGTTACAAAAGGCTCGTTGTTGATTAACCATTCTTCTTTTAATTTATTGGAATAGACATCTATCATAAATCTAGGCCAATATCGCTGATCCCAATTAAGCTCTACATGATAATAGCCATTGTTATCAGGTAATATATAAGAACTATCATCTGGGGAATTAGGATTAGTACCATCTTCATTTTTGAAACCAAAAATAACATCACAATCGTTATTTAAACAGACAGAATCAGCTGTTAATTCATCAAAATTTTCTTCTGAATTACAAGACAAAGTGAGTATGACAATTAAAAAAACTTTTCTCATATCTATGTATCTAATTTAGTTATTATTTTTTTTTAATTCACTTAAAAAAATTGCAGCTGCAGAGGCAACATTTAGACTCTCTGGTTGAGTAATATTATTACTAAAAGATGGTATTGCTATCTCTCCATTTAACTCAGATAATAAGGGTTCTGAAATACCCCGAGCTTCACTTCCAAAGACATAGGATGCCTTTTCAATAAGTTTAGTTGAATATATTGACTCACCTTTTGTAGTAGTGCCAAATATTGGTTTTTCTAATGATATTAAGGATCCTGCCAAATCTTTGAGATAATGACACTTAATCCTAATTATTGAGCCTGCAGAGGCCTGAATCACTTTTGGATTAAAACAATCTACTGTGTCATAACTACAGAATAATTCAGATAGCCCAAACCAATCACAGATTCTAATTATAGTTCCTAAGTTTCCAGGATCATTGATTCCATCTACGGCTATTGTAGTGGGTTCTGCTATTATTTCTTTTTCAACTGGTAACTCAAAAACAGCAAGAACTGGACTAGGTGAGCTAAAATGTGTAATTTTTTTCATTTCCTGTTCTTTAATTATTTCTGCTTTTTTATGAAAATTTTCATCAGTTGAGAATAACATTTTAAATGAGCAACCAGCATTAATTAGATCATTAACAACCTTTTTTCCTTCTGCAACAAAAAGTCTGTTATCCTGACGAAACTTTTTTTTACTTAACTGAAGAATTAATTTACGCTGATTATTTGAGTACATAGTATTGTAAATTTAATGATAAACATAAACAAAGATTTTTTTACTTAAGTATTTCCTAATTTCGACTATATTTTAAAGTCTTTTCCTAAGGCATCTTAATCTTTAAATAACCAATTAGAGCATAATTAAATTCAAATACAACATAATCTAAATAATAGTTATCAAGAAAAAAGTAGGTAATAGTTGTTTATTAGTTTACATTTGCACAAATTTAATTAATGAATCAAGGAACTGTAAAGTTCTTTAATGAAACTAAAGGATTTGGTTTTATTAAAGAGATTGATTCAGATGCCGAACATTTCGTTCATGTTTCTGGCTTAATAGACAGAATTTCAGAAGGAGACAAAGTAGAATTTGAATTAATAGAAGGTAAAAAGGGTTTAAACGCAGTAAATGTTAAAGTAATCTCTGAAGCCTAAATGTTTAACCCTTCATTTTATGAAGGGTTTTTTCATTTTTCTTAATTCTCCCAATAGAAAGTTAGCTCTTTGGCTAAATGATAATGGAGAGCCTGGTTCATTTATCTTATCATAGACTTTCCAATACTTTTTTTGTGATTCAGTAGACAAGCTTTGACTTTCTAAATAGTCTTCAAATTCTTTTCTAGTCATAATTTATCATAATTACTCATTTCTTGCAAAGTTTAAAGCATCTCTATTCCAATCATTTGTATTTTTTATTGAGCTTAGTACTTGGTTAGGTTCATCTACAATTGACCACATCTCTAAATGCTTTTGATCCATAAATTTTTGAGCTACACATCTTTCTAGCATCTCTTGAAGTGGATCAAAAAAACCATTAGTATTTATGATTATAACAGGTTTAGTAAATATTCCCAGTCTCTTCCATGTAATTGCCTCAATTAGTTCATCAAGAGTTCCACAGCCTCCTGGTAAAGCAACTACGGCATCAATGTTTTCTAAAAATTTTGTTTTTCTTTCATGCATTGTACTGACTATCTCAAGATCAGTGAGTCTTTTATGAGTCCATTCTATATCTTGCATAAACTTTGGACTAATGCCCTTTATCTTACCGCCGTTGTCAATTATAATGTCTGCAAGGTGACCCATAAGGCCATTTCCACCACCTCCATATACAACTTGGACATCCTCTTTAATAAATTCCTTTGCTAATTTTTCTGTTGCTTCAAAATAAATTTTATCAATTTTAGAACTTGACGAACAATAAACACAAACTTTCATTCAAACGAAAATATGAAATCTAAGTCAATAAACACTCTTATAATGTTAAATGAGTTTATAAAGAGTTAGACAATTAATAAAAAAATATATTTCCAAGCTAGATAAAGAAGGTGCCCAAGAATTAGTCCCCACGCCAAAACTTTTTGCACATTTTTATCTCCTCCAAATAGCTTTAATCTATTAACAAGGATATATGATATAAGAATACTAATAATAATCCAAAGAGCAAATGCTGTATAATCAACCAGAGTAAAGTTCATAAATTGTTTTAGTTTAGTTTGTTAAAATGACATTAAAAGAAACTTATTTTAAACCCTATTGAAATTTTGAGAACAAAGAATTTTTTTATTCAGAACTAATTAAATTTTCAGCTTCTTTTTTTATTCTTGATTTATTTAGAATACTGTCTTTTATTTCAGATTTTCTATCAAATTCCTTATCAGTAACATTTATTTTCATTCTCTCTCTGTTTACTGTGTATATTTCAAAATTAAACATAGCTTGATTCAGAAACTCTAGTGCTTTTATTTCATTGTCAACACCTCCTAAATTATTATCTAAGGCTAATGATCTTGAATAAGCTGATATTATTTCATTGGCTATGAATTCATATGCTTCGATTGAGGCTCCTTTTAATTCAAAGGATTCTAACTGTTTAGTTTCATAAGATGATTCTCCTGATTGACTGTAATTATAACTATCTAAATAATAGATATCATTACCACACCCTGTAATGAATATTGCTAAGAAAAGTATTTTTTTCATACCTAAATTTAGCAAAATCTTATAAAATCATCTAAAATTAAAACTAGTTGAGTTTTTTGTTTGAGAGCTATTTCCGATAAAAACATTGAATTCACCTTTTTCTGTGGTCCATTCATTAGACCCATTATAGAATTCTAGTAACTTTTCATTGATTATAAATTCAACAGTCTTACTCTCACCCGGGTCTAAATCAATTATCTCAAAGCCTTTTAATTCTTTTACCGGTCTAGTTGCGGTAGCATATTTATCTTGGATATACAGCTGAACAACTTCACGACCTTTTACTTTTCCAGTATTTGAGACTGAAACAGATGCACTAATTGTCTCTCCATTTGAAAATTCATTAGAGCTTAAGGAAATATCTGATATAGAAAAAGTTGTATAACTTAAACCGAACCCAAATGGATATAATGGTGAGTTAAGTTCATCTTGATAGTGTGACCAAAATACACTTCCAGCATCCTCTCCGTCTGCACCAGGCCTTCCAGTACTCTTATAATTATAATATAATGGGAGTTGACCAACACTTCTAGGAAAAGACATAGGTAATTTGCCACTTGGATTAAAATCCCCATAAAGAACATTTGCTATTGCTGTACCACTTAAAGAGCCTAAATGCCATGCCTCAACTATCGCAGGAAGATTTTCATCATGCCAATTTAGAACAAGAGGCCTACCATTCATAAGTACCATTACAATATTTTTATTTACCTTAAATACTTCTTCTAAAAGTTCTTGTTGAAATCCTGGTAAATCAAGATTTGTCCTACTCCTTCCCTCACCAGATTGAAACCCATATTCACCTAAAACCATAACAACAATATCTGCATCTCTTGCGATTCTTTTTGCATTTTGTATTCCTGTTTTATCTGTTTCATTTATTGAAACTTCTTCATGGAATCCATCTGGAATTTTATTTACAAGTTTTACTCCTTTAGCGTGAGATATTTTGTTGCCTTTGTATTCTATCATTGCCTCAAGAACTGAAACAGCAGAGTTATTCTCAGCAGCTGTTCTCCAATTACCAAGTGGGCTATTTTTATCATCTGCTAGAGGTCCAATAATTGCAATTTTTTGACCATTTTTTTTAAGTGGAAGGATATTACCTTCATTTTTAAGAAGAACTATTGAATGATTTGCAACTTCAAGGGTTGCATCCAAGATCTCTTTAGATCCTGTTACATTTTTTTCTCTTTCGTTATCCAGATACTTATAAGGATCATCAAATAAACCTAATTCATATTTGACTCTAAGTATTCTGCTTACAGCATCATCAATCTGGCTGATTTTTACTTTTCCTTCGTTAAGAAGTTCTTTAATATGATCAAGATAAATATATGACTCCATGTCCATGTCAGATCCACCATTTAAAGCTAATTCACCTGCATGTTTTCTATCTCTTGCAAAACCATGATCAATCATTTCTCTCAAGGACCCCCAGTCTGATACCACAAATCCGTCAAAGTTCCAATCACCTTTTAAAATTTCTCTTTGAAGATATTTATCTGCAGTAGCTGGAATACCATTTAAATCATTAAATGAATTCATAAAAGTTTTAACTCCAGCATCAACTGTTGCTTTAAAGGGAGGAAGAACAATATTATGCAAAGTATTAATTCCAATGTCTACTGTATTGTAATCTCTACCAGATTCAGAAAATCCATAAGCTGCAAAATGTTTAGCAGTTGAGGCAATAGTCTCATACGATGAAAGATCAGTTCCTTGAAAACCTTTAACCCTAGCCGCTGCAATTAAGCTTCCTAAAAAAGGATCTTCTCCAGCTCCTTCCATAACCCTACCCCATCTAGCATCCCTAGTTATATCAACCATTGGAGCAAATGTCCAATTTAAACCAGCAGCAGAAGCCTCTTTTGCACTCATTCTAGCAGACTTTTCAATTATGTTCAAGTCCCAACTTGCAGATTCAGCAAGAGGAATTGGAAAAATTGTTTTATAACCATGGATCACATCAAATCCGAAAATAATTGGAATCCCTAACCTAGACTGTTCTACAGCTAGTTTTTGAAATGCTCTAACTTCATCAACACCTCTTACATTTAACATTGAACCGACTAATCCATTTTTTACATTTTCATATTTTTTCTTTTGATCTCCTCCATCAGGAGCTGGGCCAGTTGCATCATAAAAGCCATTATATTGATTCATTTGACCTATTTTTTCTTCAAGCGTCATTTGTGATAGGAGATTTTTGACTTTTAAATCAACCTCTGATATTGAATTTTGACATGATATAAGTATTAGCGAAACTAAAAAAGGAAGTAATTTTCTCATAATTTTGTTGATTGGAAGCTCAAAGATATTAAATGAAAAATAATATTAAACTTTTAGATGGGAGTATGTCATATCCATTAGAGTTAGATGGCTATAATCTAAACAATAGACTTTGGACTGGAGATGCATTGATTAATAATCCTGAACTAATTAAAAAAATTCATAAAGGTTATATCAATTCAGGCGCTGATTACATTTTAACATCTACATACCAAATTAGTTATGATATACTAAAAGAAAAAGAAATTAGTTTAGACAAGATCAAAGAGATATTCCAAAAATCTTTGGATTTAGCCAAAGATGCCATTAAGGAGTCTAAAACAAATAAGGATATAAAAATTGTAGCTAGTTTGGGCCCATTTGCATCATATAAGAAAAGTGC
>Ga0163111_10000417_pt1 | contig 25448 bp, 24 predicted proteins | sample CRUFie1St18metaG_FD_109645 | JGI IMG/M metagenome (GOLD analysis project Ga0163111, IMG submission 109645) | Marine microbial communities from the Costa Rica Dome - CRUD Field 142mm St18 metaG | ecosystem: Environmental > Aquatic > Marine > Oceanic > Photic zone | place: Costa Rica: the Eastern... | reverse complement strand
AAATAAACTTCTCCATCTTCAAAATGTTCGTTGTTGTAACTAGTCATTATGCGATACTGTTTATCATCTGTGCCTTTAACAATAACACCATCTTCTTGATCTACCTGTGCCTGGTTTACCCATTCATCATTGGCTCTGTCTGCTTCATCTGGAGTAAAGTAAGGTTTCACAGCATCTGTATTCATACCTACAACCTCTCCTTCATTCTTTACACAATTGGGCACACGTTTGCCAAACATAGTTTTCATACCCTTCTTTTTGTAACCTTTCCAACAACGTGTTCCCTCATCTAATTTTTTATAAACACTATACAAAACAGGATTATTATCACAACCCAGTTCATCATATGCATGACCTCTAATTATAGGTTTTTGCTTTTGCCTATCATCAAAATCTTGATAAACCTGTGCGTAAATATCATCTATTGATTTATCATCTTGTCCATCATTACATTCGTCTGTAAATCCTTCATAATGTATTACATAATCTCCCTGTACATCTACACCAACATCAGTAGGAACAAGATTATTTACAAAATCCTGAACTTCGTTAGGTAACTCCATACCTTCGTTCATCTTTTTGGTTTTCTTTTTCATTTGGTTTATGTACTTTCTGTACACAGCCGCCGCTGATTTTTTACCTGCCGCCTTGGCTCTTTGTTCCATAGCAATCGCGGCCTGTATTTTGTGTGCATGTTTTTTACCTGAACTTCTGATTTTACTAACACTAGCCTTTGCGTCTTTTACAGTGGCAAATTTAAGTCCTTTAATTGTGCCTTTGGGATTTTCGTCTGTGTATAAATCACTATGCTTTTTACTTCCTGCAGGTTGTCCTTTTTTGCGTGGTATTCTTTTGCCTTCATTTTTTGGAATAACCGGATTGTTTACGTCACTTTTAAAAAAGATAGGATTGACTTTAATAGTTTTAATTACTTCTAAATCTGATTGAGCCATTTTAGCAATAGGAGTACCTGGTAAACCTTTTATAATTTCAGGTAAACCATGTTTTTGTAAAAAATAAATTGCTTGATCGTCTAGATCACCAAGTTTTTGTCCAGTAAGTGGTATTCCTCCACTTTGATATTTTACTATATCTAAAAGTCTGGCTTTTTCTTCTCGTTTTGCATTTGTCATTTTGTTATATTGTGCTACTATCTCTGGCGTTAGTTCTCCTGAATCTCTCTGTAATTCTCTTTTAGGTTGATCTTTTCTATTGTTGACCTCTGATTTTATTATTTCTTGTAATTCTTTTAATTGTTCTTTAGTCCAATACTTTAACTTAAAAGTAGATGCCGCTTTAAGTTTTTGTTGTAACTCTTTAGCATAGGCAAGTTCAAGTTTTAAACTGTCTTGTTTGTCAAAAAATTGATGTATTATCTGATTATCTTTTGGAGTTGCAAGTATTTTATCTTCCAATTCTTCAATTTTTTCCTTAGTATCTTTAAGATATGTATCAAGCCTTGTAATAGTATTATTTAAATTCTGTTCACCTGGAAACTTTTTATAAAATCCTGTTATATCTGTTTTTATAACATAATCAGGAAAATAGGTATCAACCTCTTTTAGTTTTGCTACTTTTTCTGCAAGTAAATTTTTAAAGTAATTTTCTGCCATTACTTTTTTATCACTTGTAGTATGAGCAAAATGTTGCATTACATCTTCAATGTCTGCGTCTATCATAATAGCAGGTACACGTTTTATACCCAATATGTTTGCGGCATCATATCTGTGATGTCCATTTATAATGTAACCTTTTTTATCTACAATAAATGGTCTGTCTGCTTTTTTGAGGAAAACATCTTCTGCTTTTTTACTTAAACCTTTTACACGTTGACTTTGTACTGGCTTTAACTTATCTAAACTTATCATGCCTTCCTTGTGTTTAAACTCTGAATCGTTTACTATATCATCACGTCTAATTTGTGGTAGTTGATTTCTATCAAAATGTTTATCACTAACACCTCTATTATATTCTTCCTCAACAACTTCTCTTAAACGTATTACGCCACAACCTACTCTGTCTCCAGCATTTCCTGTTTTGAGACTTTCCTCATCTCCGCCTTTGCCTAAATCATCTTCGTCTGCATGTACAACTATTGCTCTGCCTACTACATCTAATAATTTAACTCTTTCTGCCTTTATTTGAAATCTGGAAATACCTGACTTATCTGCAATAATATTTCCTAAATCTCCAACATGTCCTTCCTGTAGTCCACCATGATCAACACCATCTGGGTTATAATGACCACCTGCACTATCACATCCATCACTTAGGTCTCCATATTCATGTATATGCAAACCATGTTTGCCAGGTGTTAAGCCTTTTACAATACCTTGTATAATTGTTGCACTACCAGGCTTCTGAACAAATTTAAACATGGCTTCTACATTATCTTCTGCATGTTCTAGTGTTGCTATTGCTTTGACTGTTTCCTCTGCTTCTGATATACGATTTACACGTTCGCATTGGCAACCTTTGGACTTTGTTTTAGGGCATGGAGTAATTTTCTCTATTGCTTCATATATTCCTTTTCCAAATTTATAACTGGATTTTTTCTTTTTCTTCTTTTTCTTTTTGGATTTTTTATATGGAGCCATTGTGCCTATACCATAAAATCCTCTGCTTACAGGAGCATCACTGGAAGTGGAATCGGAGGATGTAGTAGCACTATCTCCGGCACTACCACTATCTGCAGACCCTCCGTCTCCACCTGAACTTGCTGAGCCACCATTACCGCCTGAACTTGCACCTGCACTAGCACCTGCACCGGCTCCACCGGCTCCACCGGCTCCACCACCAGCACCACCGCCACCGCCTCCGGCGCCGCCACCTCCGCCACCACCGCCTCCGGCGTTAGCATAAAGTGACCTTCTTTCTTTGTATGTATTTAACATGTCATCAAATGTTAATAATAGTTCTTCAACATTTTCATCATTAACCATATTAGGATCAAATTTGCCAAATTTATCTATAAAATCTGCTTCTATATCTGAGTAAATTGTTTCTTTACTATCTTTATCATCAGTTGTAACTGCAATATAATCTGCTAATGATTGTAATCTGTCTTTAACATTTTTGCCTTCAGTTTCGTTCCAAACATCAAAGGCATTATTTAACCAAACACCTTGGCTAATAAATTTTTCTATTTTTTCTGATATTTCTGATAATCTCATTTAACTAAATTTGAAAGTAAACTTACTTCCTATCCTGCTACTGTAATATGTTTTACCACTGTCTAATAAAATTTTTCCTTTAAACTGAGGAGGATATACACTTTTCCACTCTGATACAAATGTATCTTGACCTTTAACACCCATTTTTAAATACAACTGTATAATAGCAGATTGGTTTAGGAATGCTAAACATCCAGCACTAAACTCTGGTACATTATTGTTTATATGTTTACAAATTTTAACTGCAAGTTTAGACATTAATGCAAACCCTGTATTGAAACCAGCAACTTCTTCAGGATTTCTTAGTTCGCCGTATGTGCCTGAAATAAGTTCTTGAGCACCTTTGCTAATGCCTTCAAAATCTTTTTTAACTTCATTTGTATAAGATTTTATCTCTTCTTCGAGTCCTTTAGGTAAAAATCCAAAGTATTCTGCTAATCTAAATGGCCCATTTAATGCTGTATTTTCGTTAATTATATTAATTATTTCAACTGCTTTACTGTGAGTTTGTAGCAATTCATCATTTGCTCTTTCCATTGCTTTAGCAATATTGCTGATTCCAGCACTTGCTCCGCCACCTGGTCCGCCTTTACTACTAATGCCAACTTCTGCACCATTAGGTGCTTTAAAAATACTATCAACTAATGCATAGTTCATTTCTTGTGGCCATCTTATCTGACAATCATTCCAATCAGCACCGTCTAATAATTCATTTCTGGCTGTTTCACTCTGGCCGTTACTATCAAGTCCGCCTCTAAATGCAACAGGTCCCATTATTTCTCCAAAGTAATCTCTTATTGCTGGTAATTGTGATCTTTCGTCAATAAACATTGGCATTTTGCCATTACTTAATTCTTCCAAAGCATTTACAAGTTTAGGCACCACAGGGTTATCCCCGCCATTTTGTTCAATAAGGGTTTTTATTTCATTTGTTCCACCTATCCATTTACCTGTTGCTATTAAATGCTGTGGATCTAATCCTGCCTCCATTTTTAAAGCAGTATTATGTTGTAACTTCCAACCCATAGGTACTTCTTTGTTTGACCACTTACCCATCATATTGGGAGTAATTTCTCTAAAGTATCTGCCCCAAAGTGTTTTTTCATTAGTATCTGAATTTGTTAATGTTGCTATTGCAAATGCTAATGTGCCTTTGTTAGGAAGGTTTACCCATTCTATATCACTTCCATTTTGTTGCTTTATCTGTTCTATTTGTTCGTCTCTCTTTTCATCGTCTTCAAACTTACCGCGTTCAGGATAATTTACAACACTTTCAAACTCTATTTCAACATTGTCCTTTTTAAATTTATCACCAGCATTTCTACCATATAGTCCTCTGGCTTCGGTTATAATTTGCTTTACTTTTGACTTTGATGTTTCATTTAAATCTATTTGCTTATATACTCTTGGGTCTAATTGCTTTTGGGCATAAAATCTTACTATGCCTCTCAAACAAGCATTTGGTCCTTCCTCTGCTCTTCTGGCTCTAAAGTCAGATAACATAGCAGGATCAGGTATTGCATAATAGGCCAAAAATTGTTTTTTAAGGTCCCAGGCAGGCATTTCATCTGCTAAAATTTTATTAAGTATTCCAGGAATGCTGTTATCTGGTAATGCTTGACTACTAGGTCCTTCACTTACACTTTCTTTAAGATGTTCATCTTTATGATCGCATTTAGGATCTCCACATGCTGGGCATGGTGTGTCTTTGCCTTCTTTTGCTTTTTTCTTTTTACCTGCACAATGAGCCTTTTGACTAAACCCTTTTGGATTACTGCAATTAATACTGTCTTTGTATTTCTTGCTCCACTTTTCTAAAACCTCAGATTCATTTACAATAACCAACTGCTCTTCTAGAGTTAGTTTATCAAACTTGTCAAATATACTTTCGTTTCGACTTTGCATATCCACTCTTGCTCTAGCCAATGCGCCTTGGAAGTCATTTGGATCTTCTCCATTTTCTTGGTCTCTTATCAGTCTGTTTAAAACAGCCTGTTTAAATAATTCATCGTTTTGTTCATTTTTAAGAAATCCTACCAGTCTGTTTACATCTGGTTGCATTATATAATATTGAATACCATTTTGCATCATAGCATTAAACATACGATATTTTTCACGCACTTTCTCGTAATCGTCTGTGGTGTTATCGAATCCTGATTGATCATTGCCATATACACCACTTACATCATCGCCATCTCTAAAATAGTTTCCACCACTTACAGTATAATTTTTTTCTATATATTCGTATGCGGCCTTAACAGCGGCGGCCCATCTTTCTGTACCTATTGCTCTTGGGTCTTCTGGACGCCAGTTATGGTCACTGTCATATTGATCGTAAACTTTTCGTAGTAATCTTACACCTTGGTCATTTACGCCACGTTCAATTTTCAAATAATCTGTTAAATTACTCCAGTTTGTTCTATCAGCAACTTCAGACGAAGAGGCATCTTTATAATCTTCAACACCAGCCGCTTTTATCATACCATCTACATTATCCTGATAATTTAATGCTAACTTTATATCTCCATCAACAATTTTTTGTAATACTCTTTCTAATGCTTGTTGAAAACTAGGTCCTGATGTTCTATCTTTCATTTCTTTAGCAACAAGTGATTTCATTTCTTTAGGATATACACTAAAGTCAAATGCTTTAAACCTTTTTACTTCAGAATCATCAGTGTTCATTGACCAAGTAATAGCACTTGATCTGTTTAATGGTTCGTCACTAACAGGTTTTTTCACACTTTCAGGATCTATCAAATAATCTTGTCCAGATACTCCTGCTCTACTATCTCCTATTCTAGTAATTTCTACATTTGCATTTTTAAAAAATTTATATTCTGTACTTCCAGCAGGTTCAAAAATATTAGTATTTTGTAAATCTTTAAAAGTGACATTATATTTTGCATAAAACTTACTAAGTATTTTATTATAAGGCAGTTTTCTCCATGTATGGAAATAGTTATTTGCACTTTCGAATTTTTCTATTACATCTAATCCATTTAAGGCATCTTCCGCCTGAGTCCAATGTGCGGCAGGTATAACATATATACTACCGCCATCATTTACATCATCAAAGTGACGTTTAATTTCAGGTGCATTAGGATAATCTTTTATTTCTTGTAAAGAATTCTGTTTAATATATACAAAACTGTGGGCAGGAATATTAAGTTTTGCTATTGCATTACTTCTTACATTCTTTTCAAAATCTTTGTTACGTTTGTCTAATTGATTTTTACCAGCAATTTCTTTTTTCAAATTATTAAAACCTTCTGCTTGGAAAATTTTATCAAAGTCATCTAGTAATTTTTTAATTGCCTTAAACCTTTCTTTAACTACTTTTTTTATTTCAGGAATTTTAAACTTACTAGGTTCTTTTTCTTTATAATTGTAATACTTTGATACATTTATATTAGACATAACTATATCATCAAAGTATGAAACAAAATTATATGTTTGGTTATCTTCACTTTCAGGATCTTGAAATCTTACAAAAGTATCTAGAAGATCGTTCCATTCACGCATTGTGCCATTTCTTGTGCCTAAAAATTCATCACCGTCATATATGTCTTCATCTGAATCATCTGTAGGCTTGATAGTATCAAATGGTTTTAATTTATTTAAAAAATCAACTCCTATTTGGAATAATTTTTTGTGTAACACATTATATTTTTCTTCATCAGTTCTTTTTAACTGCCTTAAATGATCCAATCTATTACGCATTTTTTGAATCATATTCATTTGGAATACTGTGGCATATCCGTCATCACTTTTAATATTTACATGATGATCTCTAGATGTAGGATGTTCATAACCTTCATAAGGCTCTAAAAATTTTATTAATTCCTCTACTGCTCCTGAATTTGTAATTTTTCCAGGTTTTAAAAGTGTTACTTTAACACCATATCCAGAATCTTTTAGATACCTGTACATATCATTTTTTTGCCTTTTTTGTCCTAACTCTTTTAATGAAAAAACTACATCCTCTTTATCGTTTTTAGGATTTACTTTCATCATTATGTCTGCAAGTTTATCTAAAATTTTATTATCTTTAGCATCATCTGTTTGAAAGAATTGCCATAAAGCATCTGCTAATACATCATAATCTTGCCTTCTCAAAAAATCAGGCGTGCCTACTATATCTTTTTTAAATAATGCTTTAACACCTTTTTGTAGAGTGGTAACATCTTCTGATTCATCATTGCCACTGTATCTAGCATCGTCCATACTAGTTAATAGCAAAGTTTCTAAATCTTTGGAATCCATGCCTAAGTCAACTGCGTATCTTCTAAAAATTCCAATATGTTTTGCTTTAGGTGTATTTCTAGCATTGCCTTCTTCTATATTTCTGGCAAGCATTGCCACTGCTTGACCAAATAGTTTTCTGGCTTTTTCTAGATCATTTACTGCTCGTTTGCTTGGTGCTAACCTATCTGGCTCAATATATCCTGTTATACCCTCTTCTTCGTTAATGCTTTCGCCCATCCAACTTGGGTCTCTGCCTGTGCCATCTCTGTAATCATCAATACTTTTTTCCCACTCTTTATCAGCACCTGGCTTACTTTTTTCTTGATAAGATTGAAAATATTCTATACTTCTTTCTAATAAATTTAAAATATCAAAATATTCTTTTTTACTAACAATTTCTTTTGCGGCATCTATTACAGGTGCTTCAATACTATTCAATCTTTCTTTGTCTTTGGGATCTATCTCTTGGCTTTTTCTTACTACTCTGGAAATTGCTCTTATATATTCTGTTCTAAATGCATCATCATCGTAACCTGCTTTCATGATAGTGGCATATCTAATAACTGCTTTTGTTACTTTGTCAAATTTTTCTTGATAATCTGATCCACCTGCAATACGGAACTCTATAAGTTCACTTCCTGATTTGCTGTCTTTTCTATAATTATCTTTAAAATGAATTGTGGAGTATTTTTCTTTGCTTACACCACTGTCTAAGAATGATTGTAATTTTAAGAAACTTTTATTGTCTCCTTTTTTCATCTTTTCAGCCTGTTTTAAAACATTTTTGTACTGACTTCGTGTGTAACTGTTATTTAATCTGTCAAATTGTGCTAATAAATATTCATCTCCTAACAATAATGCCATTTTTAATTTGTTTGGTCCTGCTTCTTTTGATCCGCCTCTAGCATCGCCCTGCCAACTCATGGTTACATGTAGTCCTGTACTACGGTTGGAACCAAATTCTTCCTCTCCGAACTCGAAAAGACTTTTCATCTCCTCTAGCATTTCTCTGGGAGATTCAAACACAGGTGAAATTACTTCTGCTCCTGCACCTTCATCTGGATCAATGGTGCTGTCTTTTTCGATTGCCCACTCATCTTCGGCTCCACTGGTATCGCCATAGTCTCCTGTTTCTGGATAACTTGTAAATTTACTGTTGGTTTTTTGCCAATTATGAAATATATCTGCTACTGCATCTACTCCGCCATCTCCGTATCTCTCGTAATCCCATCCATAGTCGTCTAGGAAACTGCTCATATTGTAATGTACATCGTTTACCCATTCGTCCATACTGTAATCATCTCTGCATGAGTCTATGGCTGTGTCTATGAGATCATAATCATCTTCTGCTATTTCTCTCAAATAATCTTCGTAATCGGCTTCATATTCTTCATTAATGAAATCTCTTGCCCAGTTGTCCATATCCCAGCCATCTTCTTCACGGTTTTCATATTCTGCTGGATCATTTTCTTCAAAGTCGTCTTTATACTCTTCTACAGCATCCATTGTAGGACCTCCGCCGTATTGCATAAAGTCATTTATGTATTGATCTTCATCTCTGTTTTCTTCTATCCATTCATTTACAAGATCAGATACATAACCGTCATCAAATGCTTTTTCTCTTACATGCTCTTCATAATCTTCATATGCGGCATCTGGTATTCCAAATTCTGATTCTACTTCATCTAGAGTCATGTCATCTATATCATATCCACTACCACTGTCTTCTGCACCATACCAAAATGTTTCTGCCTCAAAGCCACATCTTATAGGCAAGTCTAATGCCTCTAAGGCAATTTCTTTCTTGTTAAAGTTTATTTCAAATAATTCTGGTTTTGCTTCTTTTAAATTTTTCTTGGAAAGTTTTTTAATTCTATTACTAATACCTCTTAGTTTTAATTTTTTGTTTTTTCTTTTAAGTCTGTTGCCTAACTTTCCTTCTTTTACAAAAACATCTTCTTCAGGGTCTATAACTGTGGGAGTTTCATTGCCTTTTTGTACTACTAAAAATTTGTTTTGTGGATTTTTACCTACAGGTGCAACAACATTACCTAACGATTTATTTGTTTTGTCTAATACTTCTTTACCAGCATCAGTATCTGATAAATCTTTTGCTTTTACTGTGCCTCCAGATTGTATAGTTGGAGAGTTGCCAGTTTGATTTTGTGGAGTTTTTGGCATGTTAATAGCAGGACCTTTAGACATATCTGTAGGAACTTTAGACATCTTTTTAATTTTACCTTTGCCTGAAAATCCTAAATCTTTTGATGCTGTAGGCAAATTTTTACCTGGAGAATTGCCATACTCTCTTAACAAGTGTTCAAGTGTTTTGACATCAGTAAATTTCATTATCTTCTTCTTTTATTTAAAGTTCTTAATCGTCTACTTGCTGGATTCATTCTTTTAGATCTTTGTGCTCTTTTAGCCATTCTTGCACCTAGTCTAGATTTAGTTCTTTTAAGAGTTAATCTCTTTTTCATATCAATAGGTTTATTACATTGTGAAGCATTAGATACTACACGACCTTTTCTTCTGCCACTAGTACATCTAATAGCACGTTTAATAGTATTACCCATTTTACGCCAGACCATTCTGGCTTCTAAAATAGGTTCATCTGTAAATTCTTCTAATCTCATAGTAATCTCATCACTAAAGTAATTACTGTACTAATTAGTGATGTAACAGTTATAGCAACAATGGAAATAATCCAATTTTCCAATTTGTCTAATCTGCTTTTAGTTGTTTCTTTAAACTCTCTTATTTCGGCTGTTATGCTTTCTATTCTCAGCATGTCTGCAATTATATGAGCCTCTATATTACCATCCTCTATATAAGGTTTAGGCATTTTATCTGGTTGAGGTTTTTTTGGCATTGTTTTTTCCTACAATAAGTCTTGTTTTGTAAATTCCATATTAACTGAACTTTTGGTATCTATTGTACCTCCATTCAATACTATCCCGTCTAATTCATTTTTTAAAGTGTCTACCGAGTGTACTCCTTCCCGTTCAAATGCAAATTTAAAAATAAAACCTGCACCTGTTAAACTTGGTGCTCCATAATTTTCTAATACATTTGCACCACTGCCGTTTAATTGTACTGGATTATTCATTACAACTGGTTGTGCTCTTAATCCTATCACTTGTACAACACTTTCAAAGTCTTTTTGTGTGTCATTACTAAAATCACCAGTTCTAGTAATGTCTATTGTTGTGAACAATGTGTAAAATTCGATGTTGCCTGATACAACCTCCGAACTTCCCATTGCACCACTTCTTGATAAACTCATTTGTGTCTCCGTCTTTCTACTATTTATCGGATTTACAAAAAGTCAAGTCAAAAAAAATCCCCACAGTGAGTGAGGATTTTTTTAAAAGTTTTTTAGATTATGCTAATTCAAATGTTTTTGCTGTGACTGATGCGTTAGCCAAGTTGACTCCATCAACTGTACCTAATGCCTGTATAACATCTTCTAAGTGAGCCGCTAATGTTTCACTATTAGAACCGTCATATGTGTCAGTACCTTTTTCTCCATCAACCATAAATGCTATTGTTTGATTTGTGTCATACAATGCACTATAACCTAGGATAGAAAGATTTTCATTTAAAATAGAATGAAAAACTGTTTGGATTGTACTATCTGGACCTGTTTTTGCGTTTACGGCCGCTCCAAATCCAACTTCAAAAAATGTTGGTTTTAGACCTATCATAAACTTTTCTTCATCCACATGTACAGGGTTTACCTTAGTTTGCGCCATGTTGTTCTCCTATGTTAGTACCCTTTTGGTACCTATGCAAATATTTATCTTTCTGTCATAAAAAAAGGGCATGTAAAATGCCCTTCTTTATATTAAGTTTAAACTTAACTAATAACCATATCAGTTCCAAGTGTAACTGTTGCTGATGCAAAACTATAACTGTTTGCTTCTTGTGTTCCAATTGCTTGTAATTGTGCCTGAACTGCAGATGCATCAAATTGACTTCCGTCAACTATACAATGAATTTTACCTGCTGATGCTGATGGAACAACATACATAAGTGGTTGAATAATGCTTAATGCTCTTTCAACTGCTTCAAAAGGCGCATCATCTTCTGATTGTAAGTCTGCACCTGTGTCAACTAATACTGCTAATAGGTTGTGTCTTGATATAAGGGTACCTGTTGCAAATTCGGCTACTCCTTTACCTTCTCCTTTTGTTTGTGCCATTTTTTTCTCCTAAAATTTCTATAGACGTTTGTCTATATCTTACATTTATTTATCATTTTTTTATAATTTTAGAAAGTATAATGATAAAAAAAGGCAGTAAGAACTGCCTTTTTTAAAGTTTTTAAGTAAAACTTAGAAACTGACGTCACCAATAACGTGTCCTGCTAGGTCACCGTTTGCTAGGTTGTCAGCACCTTCTAGTATAAAGTTTACAGTATCTTGAGATCCTGCTGTAAAATCACCTACTTTTAATACTGTAAGGTTTAAACTTTGGACTGAACTAACTAATGCTGTCAATTGTGATGCACTGATGTTTCCTGCTTGTTGTTGGAAACTTTTTAAGAATACATCTTTACCAATAAACTCACCAGCCGCCGCCGCTCTTCTATCTGATTGTGCCATTGTATTTCTCCTAAATTGTTTAGCGACTAAATATCGCCGTTACATTTATTTATCATTTTAAGGGAAAAAATTTTAGGTTTATTTAAAGCCTTTACCTAATTTAGATGGTGATTTAATTTCTCCAGGCTCTAATATAGCAGATAATCCTTTTCCAGAAGCATAACCTTTTCCTAATACTTTTCCTAACTTCCCTACTGTATCTGGTTCATTCATTACTGCAATTATAGGCATATATTTGTTAAGATCTGCAACAAAACTTCTGTCTACATACTGGTTTCCATAAAATTTATCGCTGTAGTCTCTTTTTTTGGGATCTTTTTTAGGGTCTATTGTAAGATTTCCTTCATCTTCTGCCTTTTTAATTTTTTCAATACTTTTTTTCATTTTATTTCTAGCACGAGTCTCAGCCGCCTGTTGAGCAGTATCTACAGAAGTATGTCGTGGATCGTTTCTGGTAATCTGAAATTCTCTAGCAACCATTTTATCATACTCTTCACCAGATGCAATTAGTCCCTGATATACCATATCGGCTTCTTTTTGGTCTAATTCTTCTTTTAAAATTATATCATTTATTTTCATGATTGTTTTTGTCTTCCTCCGGCCCAATAACCTGCTATTGCACCGATACCAGTTCCTGCTTTCTTATATTTATCTATATCTTTACCAAATTTTTGTGCAATCTTTTTACCTGCATATCTTCCTGCAACTGCACCTGCAACTGCACCAGCAACTTTTCTACCAGTACTTGCTTTTTTCTTATATTTGTCAGACACTTGATAACTTCTATATTTTGTCATAGTTTGCAAAGGTGTCATCATTTCACTGCCCACACCTATTCTTCTAAACTCTTGTGTAATTTTTGCTATTACATATTGTCTGGATCTAAACTTTGTATTTTGCCAGTCAGTTGCTAACCTTCTCCAAGACTTGTATCTGTTGTCTTTTATTTTAAGTTGATTTTCCAAACCAATAAAAAATGATACAGGGCCGTCTATTCTGTCGCCTCTGCCTAATCTACTAATAAAGTTCCAATGTCTTCTGTTTTGTAATTTTATGCTATTTAAAAAACCAACACTTGGTATATGATTTTTTAATTTTACATTATCATTATTTGGATTGTCTACAACATAACCTAGCAAATATAAATCAGTTGCGTGTGTTCTAAATAAAGCATAAGGCCCATATTGAGTTGTACGTTTTGCGTATGCTCTAGCAAATTTAGATTGCTTGGAGTCTTTTTCCATAATGTAAATTGCTAAAGTTGTTAAGTAAAACAAATCAGCAACATCACGTCCAGTCAAGTTTTGGTAATTACGAGAAGTTCTAAAAAGTCTGCCTTCTGTTATTTCATTATCAATAAAATCTAACTCCATTTTATCCTCACCCACATAGGCTTGTATGGTTTGAGCACCTTGTTTTTTTACTGCTTGATGTCTATGATTGCCATCAATAATGGTGCCATCTTTATGAACTACAATAATAGGACTATCACTTAAATTACTCTTAAACATTTTATCTATATTTTCTTGATCAAGAACTAAACCATCTGCTGGTGATACAGAGTCTATAGGAATAGTTTTTAATTTAAAAACTTTATTTTTACCTACCCAATTAAGCCAATCATTAGTAAAATTATTACCAGTTCCAGTTTTATCCATATCTTTTTTTAACTTTGATAACATTTGATCTAATGTCATGGTATTCATTATTCCCCAGGCCTCCCTGAACCAAAGTTTAATCTACTGAACTCTAATCTGTCAATAATTTTTAAAGCATTTCCTGTTCTGTCTACTGCAACAAATCCTTCTTCTGCTGTAACCTCAAACCCATTTTCTGTTTCTTTAAATGTAGGCATCTGCCTGATAGTTTCTAATTTTTGTACTATCAAATTTTTAGCACCAATCAGTTTAGTGTATAAATCATACACACCCACAATACTGTTTACATGCTCTTTTAAAAATTTTACACCATCCACTAAAATTTTTCTATACTCTTCTTGTTTCTTTTCAGTTTTATATCCATCTATCTTTTTTTCCATACGAGCAATATAACTTTGTGTGAACTCACTTGCAAATTTGGCAGGCTCTTGTTCTATATATCCTTGTCTGATATTACTGTTTACGTGAGCCTTTAAGTATTGTATAAAATCTTTACCTATTACATCAGAACCTTTTCCTATCCAGTCAAACATTGGTTTACCAATTTTTTCTAGGTAATTGTTTGCATCTGTAATAGCCTTTATCATATCAACACTTTCCTGCTCTGTAAGTGTTACTGTACCACTAAGATCTTTAATTGTGGCATCTCTGAACCATACATCTTTATTTTTTGTTAAACTACTGCTATTGTACCCAAACTTTGCAGTAGTGTCTGCTAGAGTTGGTCCACCAACATATTCTGTATGAAATACTATTCCCATTTCTGCTTGTTGTATTTGCTTTGCTAGATCGCTATTTTCTGGTACTGCATATATAATTGTGTTTGGTTTAAAATAAACTACCTCATCACCATCTATTGTACCTGTTTGAACTGTATCTTTTTTAAACAGCATATCACCTTGGACAACTGTATCTATATTTAATTTTTTTAAATTACCCAAAGCAACTTTTAAAATTTCCTGTAAACCAGGATCAGGATGATTTTGTTCTATATCTTTATCTGTAAAATTTATTTTGGGCCTTTGTGCAAATACACCTTTTGTACCTACAAAAAATTTTCCAGATTCAGGATCTCTACCACAAACTATTGCTGGAGCACCGTCCCATTTTGTTGTCATAGATATTTGTGTTTTACTACTACCTTCCAGCATTTCATGTAGACTATGAAGATAATCTACTGCCTCTTTGGCTCCTTCGTATCCTTTATTAAATATATGATCTTCCAGATGTTCCAAATGGGTATTTTTACCTTCTGCTTCTAATAATATTTCTTTTAAGATATTTTTATGTAAGTCTGTAAATTTCATTATAGTAATTAAGATGGATCAAATATATTATCATTTGCATATTCATCAACTATATTTAACGGTGCATTACTAGGGACTATTCTACCCTTTCCAGGACCGTCTGCAAAAACTCTTATAGGTTTTCCTCGTTTATCTATAATATTTAAATATGCTTGTGCGTATAAGGAGCCGTCTTTTTTAAACAAATATGGTTGTGATGAGATTTTTAATTGTTCCTCTCTGTCTATTAAATCTTCTGCATTCGTTTTTAATCTTACTTTCCTAATAGGAAACCCTGCTTCTGGAGAGTCTGCAGTCCTAACTGTTACATAAATATTTCTTGTGTCTCTATCAGGATTATCTATAGTTTTCATGTTAGGTTCAATAATAACACCTCTGGTAATCTCACCAGGGATTTTGGCTTTATTACCTGCTACAAAGAAAACTTCCTGTCCCAATACAAATGGTGCATACCATTTTGCCTTTTCCTGTGGAGTAGGTTCATTATTTTTAATATCTTCTTCGTCCTTCTTTTCTGCTTCTGATCTTAATACACGAGATAACTCATTAAAAATAGCCTCAGGTGGTGTTGAAGCAGATCTTAATTTATTGGGCTCTATAAAAAATACACCCATTAAATTCATTATTTGCCTTCGCTGTTTTTTGTTCCAATCTTTGCCTGTGAGACCTTTATATACTGCCTTGCATGTATTTAAATAATCTGATTTAGTTAAAAATTTTGGTTCCCTGTTACCTTGATAATATAAATCATACCCTATATTTTCAAACCATACATCTGGATAGAATCCATGTAATTTGAAAAAAGTTTCAAATGTAGGTGGAGCAGGTTCAGGCGGAATTAAATTATATGTAGGGGTATAAGCACCTGCACCTTTTGGTGGTTGATCATATTTTTCTACAGACATTGGATATGTTCTTCTCAGATCAGTATGGAATCCAAGATCTTGGACAACCACCTGTTTGAGATTTAAATCGTCCTGGCATATTACAGTTGCTACTTTAAAATCTTCTATATTAAATTGTTTAAAAAATTCGTAATCGCCACTTTCTCTGCCTTTTTTCAAAATTGCATCTAAAACTCTTTGTGGAATATATTTGACCTGATCTCCCTCTTTGAATTTAGCACTAGCATATTCTTCTATAATATTAGATAATCTAAACAAAATTACTTCATAAAGATCATCACTATTCAAATCAAGTTCTGATTCTTTAGGTCTACCAACACTTTCATTATATTCTTGTCTTTTTTCTTTTAAAAATCTAGTTAGTTTAAACCAGCCGTCAGGTTGTTTTGACCATTCAGGTAATTTATTTGCTAATGATTCTGGATTTTTTTCATCAAAAAGATCTCCAAATCTATCAAATTGATTTCTCAATTTTTTTATTTGATTATTTTTATACCTATTTCCTAATTTTTCACCAGCAAAATCACCAATACTCCCTAAAACTCTAGCAAGTATAGGCTGTTTATTTCCTTTTTTATCAGGCATCCTAAATCTTTGCCCATATTCACCAAAGATAGCATCACCAAATTGTCCATTTGTAATTTGTCCTAATCTTTTTAATATAGTATTTTTCTCTTCTGGTTTAATATCTGTTTTACCATCAGGCATCTTGCCTTTTACTCTCATAAGTAATGCATGTTCAGGTGAACTTGTAGATATTTTTACATCATCTGAAACCCTAAACCAATTTCCCTTAGGAGGTTCGCCTCTGTATTCAAATTTAACATTTGTATTTGGAAATACAACAACAGTTTTATTTTTCAATGGTGTGCTTAAATCATCTGCCCTGTCCTGTTGATCTCTGAGTTCGAATGCCTGTTTATGAAGCATTAGCAATTCTAAATTACGTTCGCCAACATTAAGTCCAGAAACTCTATTTGGATTGTCAGCAAAACCAGAAAATGCCATCAACTTTCTAAATGTCAAACTGTTACTTTGTACAGGCAATAATCTGCCATTATCTTTTATCCTGTACCAAGATCCATTAGTAGGTTCATAGTCTTGCCCTGGACTATCTTCTGCCCAGGATTTTAATTTTTCTAGTGAAGGTGTTGTTTTAGGAGGATCATTTGCAAACTCCACAAAATCTTCGTTAGAATCTTTTGTAATGTCTGCATTATAAATTTGATTGTAAAATTCAAATCTTTCTTTTCCAGTAGGACTTTTAATACCATCTGAAGTTTCTATGCTATCCCCTATCCAGATGTAATAGTTTCCTTCTACACCTAATGTACCTCTTTTATCGAATCCTATCTGAAAATATTTTTGTACTAATGCATCTAATTCGTCTTTTACATATCCTAAAAAATACCTTTGAGGAATTTGTGTAATAACCATAGTATTAGAAGATTGACCGTTAAGTGGAAAATCATCAGGTATGTCATCTCCCATGTCAGTAGCAGGAGATTCATTTAGAACTAAATTATTAAAATCTTCAAGTAGCATCTTTCTGTTCTCTCTGAGATTCTTTTATTATTTTAGTAATACCTCTGGAGAACTTTCTAACGTCTTTGCCCTTGATACTGTTCACTAGTCTGTTAGTTAAGTCTTTTGCTGTTTTCTCATCGAAATGAGTTTCTATTTGCTCTATTAAATTTATAGCACTATTGATAACATGCTCTCCCCTATTAGAGACCACATGGTTTCTGTCTCTGTCGACAGAGATTTGATTGAGTTCCTCTAATATACTGCGGGTTTTCTTCACGTTATCTCCAGAAAAATATTATCTATAATGCTATTTATCATTATAAGTCAGTTTTCTTCAGGAACTCTCGCATGTTCATAGTTTGTTCTATTGTGCTAGTTTGCTCTGGATCTTCAGTTTTTATTGAATTACTACGTTTAAGTTGATCAACTAAATTGTTTGTAGTCACAGTCATTGCATCTTCTTCATCTTCTCCTAAGTCCTCAATCCTTAATGTATCAGGATCAAAACTGAGATCTACTTTTGTGCCAACACCACTACTGCTTCTGGTTTTCATAAACTGTATTTGATATCTGCCTTTTTCTCGCATAGCATTACTTGTAAATATACCCACAACATTATCTGCTGTTTGCACTTTACTAATACCACCTGCTATGTGATGATGATCAAATTCTATTTCTTCTACTGCTCCTCTGTTTAACTGCGATGCAGTAACAAATAATAAGTCTCTTTCTACTGCTAAATTACGCAACTCCTCAGATACATATTTGTCTTTAATAAATAAATCGCCACCACTTACACGTTGACTTATAGGCATCATTAAATCCAAGTAATCAACAAGTAAGCAATCCACTTTTTCACCACATGCTATTTCATACTCACGTAAAAATGTTCTTATATCATTTGCGTTTACACCATTAGGCATCTGTTTTACTCTAAGTCTGCCGGCACCTTTTGCCTTCATACGCACTTTTAAATCTACATCATCAATGTTTTTCATTATTTCTTTAGTACCAAAGCCACTTACCATGGCATCAAGACGCATACTAATTAACTGCTCACTTAACTCTAAACTTATATATACAACATTATAACCTGCTTGTACCCAATTTACTGCAAAGTTCTGTAAGAACAAACTTTTACCTGCACCAGAACCACCTGCAAAAATTGTCATTTCGCCTCTGTTTAAGCCACCATACAGTTTCTGATCTATGCCTTTCCAGCCTGTGCTAACTGCACCTGCCTGTTTCTTAATCCATTCCAATCTCTCTTTAGGATTTTCAAAATAGTCTAAACCTAAATCTTTTACAAGTCCCACCTGACTTGCGTCTTTAATTTTGTTTTCCACAGTACCATAATCTTGTTTCTCCAACAAGTCTGTACTTTCAATAATTGCTTCTTCCAATGCTTTATGTCTACAAAATGTTTCAAATTCATTCATAAACCATTCATGATGATCTGGAGTTACATTTGGAATAGGCTCTAATATTACACCTGCGACAGCACTAACTTGTTCAGGCGTAGGAATAGCATTGTGTTTTGTGCTATGACTTACAAATAAGTCAACTGCCTTTCTATATTTTAAATTAAAATAATCAGGCTTTACAATGTTTTGACATCTTGCAAATAAGTCAGGATCACTTAATAAAAATCTTAAAAATAATTCCTGTGTTTCTTCGTTATATGTTTTTATATCTGCCATCTTTTTTCTATCTCATTTATTATATATCTTGATACCAAACTATGTCCTATTTCGTTTGGATGTGGATCGCTTTGATGGATTATATTTTCTCTAGCAATATTTGATATAGGTAAAATTAAATTACTACTATCAAAAACAGGAAAATCTAATCCATTAAAAGGCTGATCATCTCTGCCTGAGGACTCAAATACATTTGGCATACAAGTATTACTCATTGCTGTAATTAAATATTTTAGTTTTTTATGCTTACATAATTCTATAAATGTGTTTAGCATATTATATAGTTCAAATATTCCTTCAAATTCTGTTCTTGTAAAAACTGTAGGCATAATAATTCTATTAAAAAAGTCCTCAACATCTTTTTCAACATCTGTACTTTCTTGCACAACTCTGTCTTCTGTAAAATGCATGTCTTTTATTACACCTATCCAAGCACCATATTTTTCGTAAAACACTTCAAATCTCTCAGGATGTGTAAGTTGTATTACAAATATCCAATCCTCTAAATTATCAGTCTTATTAATAAATTCTGTAGTTTGCCTAAATAGTCTATGATTACTTCCACCTTCTATTGCTTGATTAACAATCGTATCAAAATAATCAGATGTACCATATTGTCCTTTTTTACAAAATGATGTCCAATTTATGCAATCTGGTCTGCCTATTTTCTTAGTACCAAATAGCGATTGGTCTATTATTGTTCCTGCTGTAAAACTACAGCCATTTGTATATAAATTCATTTAATGTCCATGATCTAAATGTATTCCAAACCAAACACCTAAAAAGAAAACTATAGGTCCCAAAATTAATAAATCAATTACCCAATGTAATGCTATAGAAAGAGTTACAATTTCTCTCCAATGTATTTTACATACATTTTTCCAGTGATTAAATTTTTCTCTCATATCATTTTTGCCTTTACTTGGGCCTTTAATTTATTATCTGTGGCATGTTTAATTATACTTGCCACAGTAGCCAGCCTGCCATATTTTAAAACTGCCTCATCGGCATCTTTAACATCATTACTCCAGGGAGGAAAACCTACTTCCCAACCCAACTCCAATGCCTGCTCAATTAATTCTTTACCTGCACTATCTCTATCTGGACATAGTATAACACGTTTACCTAATTTTTCAATTAGATGTGCCTGCTCTGGAGTAACACTATTACCCTGTATGCTAACACCATCAAGTTGTATAGCATCAAATACACCCTCTGTCACAATAACTATTTCACGTTTACTGTCTGCAAATCTGTCAATATTAAAAACATAACCAGGTTGTATTTTGTGCAAATACTTTGGTGTTTGTTTATTAGGAGGATTTACATGCCTTGCTGTCCAACCTACTAACTCATTATTGTAAGTAAAGGGGACAACCAATCTCTGCTTATATAAACTTTCATCAAAGTATAGCAGTGGATATAGACCAAGCAGTCCCCTTTGTATTGCATATTGTTTAACATTATGTGTATCTGGCAAATCTTCTACTGCTACGGCTGTTTCTGGCAGTTTCTCCGTGTTAAATTTTTGTAGATTGTATATGTAATCACTAACTTCTTCTTGTTCTAAGACGTCATTATATTTTAGTAATTCAATTTGGACTTTGTGTATGTCGCTTGTAGATACACCTAATGTTGTTGCTAAATCTTTAAATTTTTTTCCTAAGGCAGGATTGGGTGCCCAGCCTGTTGTAAAGCCACAATTAAAACAATTATAACTTATTCTTGCACCTGTAGTAATAAGTCCTCCTCTTTTCCTTTTATCACTACACATTGGACAGTCCATAGTGATCCAGCCACTAGGAGTTTTACTAGTCCTAACAGGTAAATTATCTAAAAGGAGGCGATGTACCTTTTCTACAAGAAAGTCTATATCCATACGGATATTATAACAAAAAAGTACAAAAAGTCAATTAGTTTCTGACCAATATTTTGTCTATACTACCACTTGTAGGTGTATGTAATATTCTTAACCAATTAGCATTTATTGTAAATGTTTTATGGTAAATGTTGCTAGAAGCAGATAAAGAGATATTACTTTCTATGTTGAACCAATCAGTACTTGCGTCATCATTATTAGGGGTATTTTCTATACAACTTCCCTGAATTGTAATATTTCCTGTATAAGAACTAGGATAAATTGCAATACTATGTAATGCATGGCTAAAGTTTCTGTCCTGATTTCCAAAAAATGCACTTGTAGTAAATATGTTTGCAGGGTCTCCAGAGCCTGTATTAGCAACCTGAGTAAATGTATTACCTAATTGTGTTTCCACAGGTTCTGATTTTGCTTGAGCATCAATCTGTATTTGAAACTTGAGACCGTTATTTTGATCTGCAAAAACAGGATATTCATTTCCGTCAGTTTTAACTCTTGTTATATAAATTGTATATAATCCTTCATCAACATTTTGTAAATCTCCTTCGTCTAAAATTAATTTTACACAACCAACATCACTTGTTTGCTCTAAAATTTTAGTAAACATTCTTCTTTTAGTAGTAGGATTTATTAATGTCGCTGATAAAGTATCACTGAAAACGTTTTGTAACTTTCTATCTCTGTTTCTGATAGTAAATTTAATTTCGTTGTATATGCCTTTATGGGCAACTAATTTTCTATTATTCATTGGTCTGTTATCCACGTAGATTCCATAGGCGTCAACTACCAATTCTAAATTATCTTCATAAAGATACAGTCTGTGATCACCATATGTCATATTTTTTTACTCTTAATAATATACTATTTATCGTTTGACAGTATAAATACTTTTGTGGAGAAAGATAATTTAATAACAGAGACGTCTGAAAAGTACCCTTTTTTAACAGGTATTACCTATGCAGGGCAAGAATATGTAGGAGTTGTAGTTAATCATGATAATACAATACTTACATTTTATGATATAGAAAAAATATCCAGTAATAAAGATAGGAAAAATTTTTTAGAATTAGGGGAAACATGGTGGTGGGAAAGCAACAGGCAATTACCAATTGATATATTTTTACATTATGAAATGAAACAATTTCATAATTGTTTAAGAACATTTGTAATGAAAGATATTGAAGTTTTATTTGGTCCTATGACAAGTTTACAAAATTTACTTAGGAAAAGAATAAAACGGCGTGGTGTACAACTTGTTATAAAGCCTAAAGACTAGTCTAACTGTTCGCAAATCAAATTTAATTGTACAATTATTGCTAAAGCATAGCCATAACTATGACTCTTTTTAAAGAAATATGTATCATTATCAGGCTTAATCCAAACATTTTTTACAATTTCCTTCCAACTTTTACCAACTAGATGCCTTTTACCAGGCCTTATTATTGCAAGAATTACTGCTAAATCCTCCAGGCTTTTAGGAGGATATTGTTTTACAATATCAAAATGATTGTTTATATGAAATAATTGCTCTACAACTTCTTGATGTTGCAGTAACTCCCAAACAGGTTCTGTAGCAATAAGTCTATCTAAATGCTGTTCATCAATTACGTCCTTGTAGATATGATTATTAAGAAAGTCTACTTTGAACCAACCGTCTTCTTCTGCTTGTTTGTGATCTATTGTACTGTAACCTTCAAGTGGAAACTTAGGAATATTTTGAAAGTAGACACCAGTATTGTGTTTAGTAAACTTACTATCCTTTTCAATACTTGCAGGAGTAACATTGACTAACTTTAAAAAGTCATCTCTGTTACCCATATCTATATCTACATCAAAATCTATTTTCATTTTTACTCATTTTGTTTAGTAAATTCTTTGCTCTTGCTGTAAAACTAAAATTACAACTTACACTATATCTATAACTTTTTCCTAAAACAGGAGCAGTATAATGGCTTAATTGAGAAGGAAAAATAAACATGTCTCCTTCTTCTGGTAATACTTCAATAGAACTTTTACCAAAATCATTTTTAATAGAGTCAGCATATATAAAAAATAATTGTCCTTTCTGGTTAGGTATTTGATCTGTTATAAAATATTCTGCATCTTCATCTAAATAAATTTTAGGAAAAATTACACAAACTAAATCTGCACTATGTCTATGATCATGTAAAACAGTATTTTCCATATGTATTTGTTTATTATACCATGCATCTGTCATTTCTAAAAAATTTGGTATTTGTTTAGATTCTACTGCTGACTTCCATAATCCTGCATCAACAAAATTTAAATAATCTTCCATGTAATTTGATATTGTTTTACATAAATTTGTATTTTGTAAATATTCTGTTAAACTATTTTGCTCTCTAACATTTCCTAATAATTTACTATTATGTGGTTTGTTTGCATCTAAACAATGGTTGTAAAGTTTTTTACAATCATGTTCAGAAAGTTTTACTTTTGCAACTTTAGGACCAAAATAATCTACTACTTTCATTTTATTTTTTAAATTTTTTTTCGCCAGTTGTATAACTATCTTGTGGATCTATTTCTGCATCTGCATTCATAAATCGCATACGTTGTATAATGTCCCAATTTATTCCTTCACTAGGCTTCCATACATTTGCAATACTGTCTAAATCATTTAAATTAAAATTTTCTTTTTTGTCTTTGCTCATATTCCTGCTACCTCACATGCTTGTTTTACTTCAGCAACTTCTTCTTTATTTTGTACAAACAATTTCATCCAAAAATTTGCTTCTATAATATGTTGTATCATTACAACTTGCTCATCATTTAATCTTGTTAAAAGAGAATCTCCTGTTTGAGACAAATAAATTAGCCAAGGCGATATTTTTGCACTTCTAATATCATGTATTGCTCTTGGCGTAGAAACCTCTTTAAAATACTCCTGCCATTGTGTGTCATGTTCTTTTGCCCATGTATCTAAATATATTATATTTCTTTCTAATGCTTTCATACCAGGCTCTTTTTTTACATAAGTTAGTAAAAATTCATCATATAGACTGTCTTTACTCCAGTCCTTTAATTTTTTACCTGTTTTAATTAACCATTCTGCAAATTTTTCAGGTTGTAAATATTCATTTGTTAAACAACTTCTACCAAATTTTACAAATCCTTCATAGTATTGACTTTGTATAAATTCTTCTTGTGTTTTAGGATTTTTAGCAGTAGTATTCATTTCATAAAACATCTGGAATACTCTGTAGCCTAATCTTGTATGTGTTAAATCTTTATCTGCCCAACGTCTTTTTTTAATACACATATGAGCGGCTAATGTTCTTTCGCTCATAAAAGTCTTTCCACACCATTTACAAGTGTTACTTTCCGAAGATGTCTTTGATTGTTTTGTCATCGTATCCGTGTGATTGTGCAAATTCTGTTAATTCTTCCTTTGTATTAATATCTATCATATTGTTTATATCTTCTGCCTTCATATGTGGATATATATCATAGATAAATTCAAATATTTTATTTTTCTTTTTTCTGCTATTAGGCGGTTTTAAATAAGGATGAAATTGTATCTTACCAACACCACATGCACTTAATAAAAGCCATTGTAACTCAGGATGTTTACTAACTTCACTGAACTGATAATTTACAAGTTCATTTGTCATGTAAATATAGTTTGCGGCATCTTTGCCTTGGACACTACTGCAATACCTCATCATCATCCAGGCACTAAAGGCTTTCTTTTGCTCATCACTTAAATTATTGTAAAAGTTTCTATCCTTTTTATCGATAGCCGCCATTATTTCTTTTAAGGGTATTTGTGGTTTCTTAGCCATTACGTCTATCTTGTGCCTGTTTCTTTTTAAGTTTTTCTTTTTTTAAATTTATTTTTTGTTGTGTTTGCTTTTGAGCCATTTTATTCTCCTTCAAACTTTATTAATGTTTCCACATTAAAACCTAAATCTTTTAATTCAACACTACCTCCTAAATCAGGTAAGTCTACTAAAGCCAAAATAAGTATATTTTCTTTTGGAATGTTCCAACATTGACATATTAAACTAGCGATTGCTTTTGCAGTCCCACCAGTTGCTATTAAGTCATCTATTATAACAATTTTATCTGAAACTGTCAAATTTGAATTTTGTTGTATATGTAATGTATTAGTTCCATATTCTAAATCATACTGTCTTTGGTATGTAGGGTTAGGTAATTTACCAGGTTTTCTTGTCAAGATTAAAGGCAACTCCATGTCTCTAGCAATAGGAGAACCAAATAGAAAGCCTCTGCTTTCTATTGCAACTATTTTTGTTGCTTGAAACATCATGCAATGAGCAGTCATTTCTATCAATGCTTTGTTAAATGCTTCTGTATCTTCAAGTAAACTTGTGATATCTCTAAATTGTATTCCTTCTTTAGGAAAGTTAGGAACAGTTCTTATTGCTTTTTTTATATCTTTCATATCATTTTTTCATTTT
>Ga0163111_10000416_pt1 | contig 25467 bp, 19 predicted proteins | sample CRUFie1St18metaG_FD_109645 | JGI IMG/M metagenome (GOLD analysis project Ga0163111, IMG submission 109645) | Marine microbial communities from the Costa Rica Dome - CRUD Field 142mm St18 metaG | ecosystem: Environmental > Aquatic > Marine > Oceanic > Photic zone | place: Costa Rica: the Eastern... | reverse complement strand
TTTCTTCTTCTCTACTGACTCCTGCTTGTACGTAATCAAACCATGGGATCAGCTTTGCTTTGCTAGCAGATAGTGAAGTTTGGGCAATTTCTTCTCGCTTTTTTAGAACTAAAAGTTCTCCTCTATTTGCAAGTGCCATCCTTATCAGGTATTCGAGGTGAGTTTGATCTAGATCAATTGTAGGGCTAATAATTTTGTCAGTTACTCGGATTTTGTCAGATTCTCTTAAGCCAACCATTGCAGCAATTTTATCTCTTTGTGCCATGTACTCAAGTTCAGCGGCATCTACTGTAATTCCATCGCTATCAACGTATTCAACTTTATCAATAGTGATAAGGCCACTGTTAAGTAATTTACTTTGGTTTTGAGAATATGAGAGGGCTGCCTCGTGTTCCATTTTTAAAATTTCAATAAGCGCTTTTAAGTGCTGCAGCTGTTCGTATTCTTCCCTGACTTTTAGCATTACTGAGTTCTCTTCTGCCGTAGCTGTTTCTCTAGCAAGTTGTACCTCTTGCTCAGCCTTTTTTAGTCTGGCTTTTCTGATTACTGGATGTGGGACATAGAGTCTGAATTGAAGTTCCATGCCAGTTTCATCTGCGTACGGATCAGTATCATGGAAATCAGTTCTAGTTCCTGTTCTTAAGGAATCACGGTTATCTGTTTTCACTCCTCCAGGTTCAAATATTTCCGGATTAGGCAGTATTGTAATATTTTCTTCTGACTGCTCTTCAATAGTTTCTTCAGTAATTGTTTTTGATCTTCCTTCAGTGATCGTTCTCGTAATGTTTCTAGTTACGTTTTCTTCTGATACTGTTTTCTTTTCTTGTCCATCAGCATTAACTTCGGTTCGAGTCACTTGTTCTGTGAATGATTCAGTTCGAGTTTCCGTGAAAGGTGAGGGGACTACGCTGCTTCCCCAGTTCTTACGAAATCGAATCTGAGGATCTCTCCAGGCCTTAGCGGTTTTTTTTCTAGCTTCGGCTATAGTGATTGCACCTCTAAGAGAAATTAATCTTGGATTGTTTTTGACCCCTAGAGCAATGAGTTCAGATAATCCGATTTCTTGATTCTCATTACTCAGTCCTTCTAATTGACCTAACCCTAAAAGGAACCCACAAAAAACAAGCGTCCTAGCAATAATTATTTTTTTGATTAGAGGTTTCAAGTTATGCCAAATTTGGAAGGGTATCTTCAAATACTATTGAGATTAAAGTTGGGGATTATCTCAAAAGCACTTCTACAGTCTTTAAAGCTTTTTAGTTCAGCTGACAATAAAAATAAGGCTAATTACTTGCTGCTTTAATAGGTGTTCGGCCAAAATCCCATATATCAAAGTTACCTGGTTCAGTAAGATGTACATGAACTCCAGTTCCTGGGAGCTCATTTTCGAAATCCTCAGGAAGTTCACATACTACTATTCTGCCTCTAATGTATTGGCCACGTATAGGCGTGTTGTAGTTAGGCAATGCTTCAATGCTTGGGGATATTGTAATAATTTTAGCTTTGTGTGCTTTAGGATTTTTCTCTTTTAAGCTGATCCATACATGACCGTCTTGATTAAGGTCTTGAGGATTTTGATCTTGGGGTATCAATGCCCGAATAGTCTTAGGCCTTGCATTATCAGGTGATGCAAGATTAATGCTCATTATTGGTTCTCCTAATTTTGTCACACCACCAAGTTTATTTATTTTGTGGATAGTTCCTTCTCCAGGAGCAATCAGTATTTTGTTTGTTAACCTTTGTTTAAGAACAAAAAGTTCTTCAGGAATAGAAACTGTATCTAGCTGATTTAATAAGTCTTCAGCTTCTTTAAGATCCATTGTAAGAGCCTTTATTGATTCATTGTGAATTGATAATTCATTTTCGATAGATTCAGATCTGCTTATCGCTTTATCTAATTCGCTTTGTAAGCTTAGTTGTTGCTCAACATTTATTTTGATGAGTTCAACATTTTGTTGAGCTGCTTCAAGCCTAGACTGGGAACTAGCTTGCTGAGCTTTTGCTCTTTGTAAATCAGCGTTTATTCCAAATTTAGTAGACTTAAATTTTCTTTGCATGTCTGCCTTAATGAATGGCAAATTAGCTTTGTAATCCTCAATTTCTCTTTTTATTAGAGCGGAGTCTAATCTTACAAGTTCTTGCCCCTTCGCCACTTTGTCCCCTTCTTTTACGAGAACCTCAAGAATAACTCCATCCTCAGGAGCAGAGATTTCTTCATTGTGTGCAGCAATCATTCCATTTACTCGAACGTTTACTCCTCTTTGAGAGTAAAGGTACAAGACTAAGCCAAGCATCGAAGCCCATACAAGTAGAGGCCATTGATCAATTAGTCTTCGAGCTCTAAATGAAGAACCTTTATTAATGTTTGTTTGATTTGGAACTTCTGCACTCATCTAATATTAAATTTCTACTGTTGTACGTTGCATTACAAGACTAACTTCTGAAATGTCATCAAGTTTTGACAATGAATCTACTAAATCAGTCTTATATGAAGGGTCTATTAGTCTGATTTGATAGGAGTACTCTTGAACTTCACCTTGTATAGCCTCCCTCATAGCAACCATTTCTGTGGAGCTTGTGTATCGGGTGAAAATTGCTTGTAGGTTTTCAAGAGATGGAGAATCTGGAGGCATCATGAAACGTAATAAACCCTCGAATTCTCGTCTTGAAGCAAATGGTGACCAACTTAGGAAAAGGGCAGTGAAGCAAAAGTAAAGGGTTCCTATAATGGCTACTCCAAAAACTTGAGCTCCCGAAGCAATGCCGATTGAGAGTGAAGCAAATAGGAAAATGATATCTCTAGGATCTCTTATTGGTGTCCTAAATCGTACGAATGCCATCGCTCCCATAATGCCAAGTCCCCTAGCCATATTATTTCCAATAGCCATTATCATTATCGTTATAACAATTGTCGCTAGGACCATTGTATGAAGAAAAGATCGTGCATAAGAGAAACTTTGATGTGTCCAGCGATAAACCGTTGCCAAAATTAGTCCCAGAACAAAGCTTACGCTTAAGGAAAAAAGAACCTCCATTGATTCCAGAGATTTAGTCGGTCCGAGTGCTGTTAAAAAAGATTCCATATATGATAATACTTTTGTTTGATTTTATATATCAGGGTCACTAGATGCTATTCATTGTTGGAGTGGTGTTTTGTGAAGAAGCATCATAAGAAAATCCTCTAAATAAAGTTTCTAATCTCCAGGCTGTGGCATACTTACAAAAACCAGTAGTAGTGAGGTTGAATCGTTCAACCAGTTCTAACATCCACTTAGGGGAGTCTCTCATGGCTTTTAACTCAAAGATATAGCCTGCAAATGGTCTATTGAGTCCTGTTTGAGTGTCCATTGGTCTCCAGCCTTCAGTTTCTTCGATTCCTGGTATTGTCCAATTTCTTGTGGGTCGGTAACAAATTCTACGGTCAAAGGTTAACCTAGCATAGTCATCGTTTGCTCCAAAATAACTTTCTCTTATATAACGAATAAGCATTTTCGGTCTGGCACCAACTCTCCGAGCAATTCGTGAATATTCGAGGAAGTAATTATTATCAACTGGATTATCTAGAACTTCACATTCTTCAGGATTAAGTACAATGGGCCTTCCATCATTGTCACCCTTGTACTGCTCCATAGTCATTTTTGATCGGCTTTTTATAATGACTCCACCTACTTTCCTTTTTAATTCAAGAAACACAGGGGCTGACCCTCCTTCTCCATAAGTTCGAATCCTCAATTTAAATCTAGCAAAAGTTTTGCGTTCTTTGGCTAAAGCTAGATCCATTGTTGGTGTATCTAATTGCAGTGTGGTAACTGAGTACTCGGGAATTTTGCCTTTACCATTTGGGTCAGCTATACAAAAAGGTTTAATGTATTCTCTTATCTTAGGAACCAGAGATGGATGAATGATGTATTTCTGCTCAAAACGCTCAATGATTTTGTCCTTAACTTCTTTTCTAGATGGACCAGCATCGACTTGGAGTCGTGGCATTTCTGAAGAGGCCTTTTTAGGTTCTTCAGCTATCGCTGATGTTTCTAGGGGGGGCATATGATAATGAGGCAAGACTCAAAAAATGAATCTTCTAAAATGATGGGGTAATACCAATATATCCCCTGTAATGATGATTTTCCATAGATAATGTTTCATAAATGGCACATTATCTCATGAAAAAGGCCATATTATTTCAAATTAGACTCAAAATTTGTGAAATTTGAGGTAACTAAGATATGAAAGATGAAATCGTAATAAACAGCTTTGGGCTTTATTATTCTAAAAGCTAACGATTCCTTTAATCACTTTTGAGTCAGGGTTACTCCATTTTTCGAATAATGAGGTTAATTCATCAAACTGACATCTGTGAGTGACAAAAGGGCTTATATCAATTTTTTGCTCTCTTAAAGCATTCATGACATTGTTAAAATCTTCATGTGTCGCATTTCGGCTACTCATTACAGTCATTTCCCTAGAATGAAATAAAGGATCTTCGAATGAGATTTTTCCTTTCACTATGCTAACTAGGACTAGCTTTCCGCCATGGCCGACATAATTAAATGAATTTTCCATTGCAACAGGCGCTCCGGTAGCTTCATAGACAACATCAGCAAGGTCTCCGTTGGTAAGGTCCTTTAAGGCATCAATAGGATTTTGGAGAGCGTTAATGCAATGATCGACTCCAAGCACTTCCTTGCAATGAAGTAATCTTTCTTCGTTAATATCAATAGCTATTGTTTTGGCTCCTGAGAGTCGAGCAAAATGTAAGGTGCCTATACCGATAGGCCCCGTGCCAACAACGGCTGCCCATTGACCTTTTGAAATTTGAGATCTTCTAACGGCATGAGCTCCTATTGCCAAGCATTCAACGGTTGCAATTTGTTCATCTGTGAGGCCATCTGCTCTTACAAGGTTAGAGTTAGGAATAGAAGTAAATTCTCTCATTCCTCCATCCACATGCACTCCCATAGTTTTTATTTTTGGGCAGCAATTGGGTTTTCCTGCTAGACAAGTTTTACATTTTTTACAATGCAAATAAGGAATAGGGGCGACAGCCTGTCCTGATGTAAATACTTCATTGCTATCAACAACCTCAGCAGCTAATTCATGCCCTAGAATCCTTGGATAAGTAAAGAATGGTTGCTGCCCCTTAAAGGCATGATAATCGGTTCCGCAGATTCCTATTTTTTTAATTTTTACTATGGTTTCTCCTTTAGATGGGACAGGGTCCTCTTGTTCTATTTCCTCGAAAATTCCAGGTTTCTTACAAATGATTGCTTTCATTTCGATTAGAATGAACCGTTTGGTGGATTCTTGCAAGCTTACCTACTTGATTGATTTGCAGGTTCGTTGAAAATTATATCCCATGAAATTAATAATTAGTTTCTTTTTATTGCTGTTTTCACTCGATAATTGCCTTTCTGATGTGAGGTTAGCTTTTCATGTTAAGCCTAAACCCTTATTAGAAGGAGCAGTTGTAGAGGATTGGCCACGTTTTCTAGGTCCCTATGATGATGGTACTTCTAAAGAAACGAAATTACTTAAGGGTTGGGGTAAAGAAGGCCCTAGTTTGGTTTGGGAATTAGAACGTGGTGACACTTATGCCTCCCCAACTATCTCTGATGGAAAGCTTTTTAGTTTTGATCTTGCAGAGGGTCATGAAAGGCTAGAGTGCAGAAATCCTGAAACGGGTAAGCTGATTTGGGATTATAAATATCCCGTAGAATACAGAGATCGGTTTGGATATTCTAGTGGTCCTAGAGCTTCTCCTGTTATTGATAATGATATGCTTATTTTGGCTGGAGTTACGGCTCAGTTACGGGGAATCTCGATCAAGACTGGTAAAGATTCGTGGCACATTGATCTACAGAAAGAGTATGGACATAAACTTGGTTTTTTTGGATATGGTCCTGCTCCAATCATTTGGAACGATCTTGTTTTAGTGAATGTAGGTGGAGTTAAAGATGATAATGATAAAAGAGTTTGTGTCGCTGCTTTTGACCGTAATACAGGTGATGAAGTTTGGACATACAAAGACGAATGGGGAGCTAGCTATTCTTCTCCGGTGATAAAAAAAATTAGAGGTAAGGATGTTCTTCTTGTTTTTGCAGGAGGGGAGAGTCGGCCGGCAACAGGTGGGTTGCTAGCATTAAATCCAAGATCTGGAGAATTGTATGATAGATTTTCATGGAGGGCTGATAGCTATGAATCGGTCAACGCTTCTGTTCCAGTGGTTATAGATGAGGATAAAGTGTTTCTTTCTGAGTGCTATGGCAAGGGAGGTGTCTTATTGAAATTTGATAACCAATTTAAGCTTTCAGTTGTATGGAAAGAAAGGTGGTTTGGAATGCATTGGATGACTCCGCTTGTTATAGATGACCATTTATATGGGTTCTCTGGGCGTAATAAGCCAGATGTCCAATTTAAATGTTCTAAGATTAGTGATGGTTCTATTGCATGGAAGAATGACATGCGATATCAGTTTGAATTAAATGGAAGAGATCTCACGTTGAGTTTCTTTCGAGGGAGTCTTCTTAGATGTGATAAACGAGTATTTGCTCTAGGAGAAGATGGAGTGTTGGCAGAGCTTGAGATATCTCCTAAAGGTGTAAAAACTCTTTCTCAAGCACAATTATTTGTTGCCGAACAATCATGGGCTCTTCCAGTCATTCACAGAGGTTTACTTTATATCTCTCAGCATACCAAAGGGTTTGTGAATGACACGAAACCTAGACTTATGTGTTTTGATTTTCGTGAGGCTAAGGTTGAAACCGGTAAACTAAAGAATTGATCCAGGAGAATAATTCACTGAGTCTGGATAATTATTCTTGATGTCATTTAAACTCTCTAAAAAATTAATAATTTGAGAGCTTGCAGATCCTGCTCTTGTTGCAGCTATTTCAATTAGCTCATCTAGTCTTTCTCTTTTTATTCCTAGGCGTTGATCATTTGCCAGTCTTTCTATAAGATCATTTTCGATAGCTTCACCAGATCGTAATGCATTAAGAGCAGCTACGGCATGTTCTTTAATTACTTCATGAGCTACTTCCCGTCCAGTTCCGCTTTGGACGCATTCCATAAGAAAAGTTGTTGTAGTTAGGAATGGTAAGTAGCGCTTGTTCTCTTTTTCGATAACCTCTGGATATATTTCCATTTGATTGAGAATTGTTATAAATGTTTCAAGTAGACCGTCTGCTACAAAAAATGAGTCTGGTAGCATGACTCTCCTCACGACTGAGCAGGAAACGTCACCTTCATTCCATTGGTCCCCCGAGATTGAGCTTGCCATGGTAAGATAGCCTCTAAGTAAAACATGGAATCCATTAACTCTTTCACAAGAGCGAGCGTTCATTTTGTGAGGCATTGCGGAAGACCCAACTTGTCCCTTTGCAAAACCTTCACCAGCTAGTTCATGACCTGCCATCAGTCTGAGCGTTTTGCAAAAACTGGAAGGTGCTGAACATACTTCTGATAAAATGGAAACCACTCTCAAGTCAAGTGATCGCGGATATACTTGTCCAACATTTTTAGCAGTTTTAGATATTCCCAAGTGCTTGGAAATTTTTCCTTCAAGCTCCTCAACTTTAATGGAGTCTTCCTTGAATAGAGCCAGTTGATCGAGTTGAGTGCCTACTGCTCCTTTAATGCCTCTGGCTGGATAATTTTGAATTACTGATTCAAGCGATTTAAAAGCTCCATGGAATTCTTCTCCAAACATTGCAATTCTCTTTCCCATGGTCGTAGTTTGTGCAGCCACATTGTGCGTCCTAGCAGTTAAGTAAACGTCCTTCCATTGTTCTGCTCTTTTGCCAATTGCGATGAGTACAGCTGAGGCTTTTCTTTGAATTTCTTCTAAAGATTTAAAAATTTGTATTTGCTCTACATTTTCGGTTAGGTCACGGCTTGTCATGCCCTTATGAATGTGTTCGACACCAGCAAGGTCACAAAATTCCTCGATGCGAGCCTTAACGTCATGACGTGTGACTTTTTCGCGAGACATGATTGAATCAATATCGACATTGTTTTTAACTTTTTCATAAGCACTGATGTCCTGTTGGGGAATATCAAGGCCCAGCTCGGATTGTGCTTTCATAACAGCTATCCAAAGTTCTCGTTCGAGAATGACTTTACCCTCCTGTGACCATATGGATTTCATACTATTAGTTGCGTACCTGTCAGCAAGGATGTTTGGAATTTCAGACATTTTTGTAAATGGTTTTAAGTATTAGCTTTATAATTAGTGGGCCGAATTTCTGCTATTATTTTCTTTTTTATGACGATATTTGGTTTTATTCCAATAAAATCAATCAAATGGAATGCCTGTCTTTGTAGAAATATCATTTAATTCTTCAATGACTGGTCCAACTAGTGGAATTCCATTCTTTGATCTAATTTTTTCAGCTTCCCTCTCTGGGTCACCTGGAATCAATGGACCGTCAGTTCCAGGTGCTGGTTTTGTTGATCTCATCGTTCTAATGTACTCATCGGTTTGATTCTTAAAATCATCCAAATCTATGAAAGCATCTATGCGCATTGCTCCAAAGAAATGGCCTATTCCTTTACCGACACTTTTTTCGGGAATCTCTTGACGAAGTGCAAATGGTGGAGTGAATGGTCCCCAGTTAGCGCCACTTAGAACAGCACAAAGAAAGTCGACCATGATGGCTAATCCATAACCTTTATGTCCTCCTTTTTCTCTATCAGATCCAAGTGGTAAAAGTGCACCTCCATTTATCATTTCTTGTGGTTTATTTGTTTGATTTCCTTTTGAGTCGATGGCCCAACCCTCTGGAATTTCCTCAGATTTTCTGTTGGCTATTTCAATCTTTCCGTAAGCAGCAGCACAAGTTGCGAGATCGATAATGATTGGGGGTTCTTCATTTCCAGGGAATGCGACTGATATAGGATTTGTTCCTAGCATTCTTTCAGCTCCCCATAGTGGAGATACAAGCTTAGTGGTGTTAGTCATTGACCATCCGATGAGATCTTTTTCTAGAGCTTTAATGACGTAGTAGCCAGCAATTCCGTAATGATTTGTATTTGATACGCTTACCCAACCAGTTCCAGCATTCATTGCTTTATTCATTGCAATGTCGTTTGCTCTTGGGCCAACAACTAAACCTAATCCATTATCACCGTCAACAGTTGCCGTAGATGGCGATTCTCTAATTATTTTGATATTAGGTCTAGGATTTATCCTGCCATTATCCAACATGTCATAGTATGTATGAAGGCGGGCTACGCCATGCGAGTCAATTCCTCTGAGGTCACTCATCGATAGCACTTCTGAAGCTAATTTTGCATCTATGGAAGGAACCCCGAAATGTTCAAAAGTTTTTTGAGAGAAATTCCTTAATTTTTCGGATGAATAGTTTACTGTTTTCACTTCAGACATAAAAATATTTCAGCTAATTTTCTTTCTACTTATCTGATATTTTTTCACTTATGACTTTGGCTATGTTTAGTGAAGCTGTTGCTGCTGGAGAGGGTGCATTGCAGACATTGAGAACATTGCCGTTTCTAGAAAAATAAAAATCATCTACCATCGATCCATCTACACTAACAGCTTGAGCTCTAACGCCAGCAGGTGCTTTTTTTAAATCTTCAGATTTAATTTCAGGAACTAATACTGATAACGCTTTGACAAAAGCCTGTTTACTTAATGAACGCCAGATTTCGCCAAGACCAGTTTTCCAATACTTAGAAGCAAGTTTAATGAACCCCGGATAACACAAAGATTCTAATAGTTCGTTTGGGTTAATTCTCAATTTGCCATATCCTTCCCTAGCGAAAGCAAGTACGGCATTAGGTCCGCATTCAATACCTCCATCTATCATTCTCGTAAAATGAACCCCAAGAAATGGGAAATCAGGATCAGGAACAGGGTAGATTAAATTTTTAACCAAGCTTTTGGCAGAATCGGTTAATTCGTAATACTCACCCCTAAAGGGTATGATTTTCATCTCAGACTTTGCTCCACCTTTGTCTGCAATAATATCAGAGTAAAGTCCTGCACAGTTAATAACTTTTCCGGCTTCAAACTCTAAGCCGTTTTCTGTTTGTACGTTAACCTTATCTCTGGATGGGGTGATGAAATTGACTTTCTCTCCTAATAGGATCTTTCCACCAGATAATTGAATCTTTTCAGCAAGCACAGAGCAAAAATTCTTATAATTTATGATACCTGCTTCGGGTACATGGATTGCTGCAACTCCAGCAGCATGCGGCTCCAAATCTTTTAATTCTTTATCATCGATAATTTTACAACTTACTCCATTTTCTTTTCCCCTATCATAAATCTTATTCATGGTAGGGATTTCTTCTTTGGAAGTTGCAACGATAACCTTGCCGCAACTTTCATAGTTTACTCCTTGTTCTTTACAAAATTTTTCAAGTGCAAGTTTTCCTTTTCTACAGTTAATGGCTTTAAGTGATCCTGGTTTATAATAAATACCAGAATGAATGACTCCAGAATTATTGCCCGTTTGGTGAGCTGCGATAACAGCTTCCTTTTCAAGAACTACAATTGATTTTTTTGGCTCAATCTGTTTTAGGTGATAGGCGGTCGCCAGTCCAACGACGCCTCCTCCTATAATTACAATGTCAGCTCTTTCAATCATTACCAAGGACTCACTTAATTTTTGAAAGCTCTATCCAAGTGAGTGTAACCACCGTCAGGATATATAATTTGACCAGTCGTGTGAGAAGACCTTGGTGAAGCTAGAAATACAACGGTATCTGCAATTTCTTCTGAAGTGGTAAATCTATTTTGAAGAGGTATTAGCCCTTCAATTTCAGCCTTAGCTTTCTCGGGGTTATCTTTTTTTGAAAGCCATTTCTCATACAAAGGGGTTATTACCTCGGCGGGTACCACACAGTTTACCCTGACGCCATGCGAGGCAAGATCAATAGCCCATTCTCGAGTTAAGGCATTCATGCCACCTTTTGAAGCTGCGTAACCCGACGTTGAGCCTTGTCCAGTGTCAGCAACTTTAGAACTGATGTTAATTATGCATCCTTCATTTTTCTTTAAATCTTTAATGAAATAGTGAGCAAGAGCAAATGGATGAATGAGATTATTTTGCAAGGATTCAATGAATTTTGAAGGAGGATCATTTAAGCTTACCCCATCATTGACCCCTGCATTATTCACAAGAATATCAATTGTTCCTATTTCTTCAGAAATCCTTTTTACTGTTTGTTGAATTTCTTCAAGGTTAGTTAATTCAAGGTGAAATGAATACCCTATCCCTATTTCTTCTAATAAACTTTTAGCTTCATCAGGGTTGCGACCAAGAATTATTGGAATGGCACCCTCATTTGCAAAAGACTTAACAATTGAGGCGCCGATGCCCTTGGCTCCTCCAGAAATAATAACTTTTTTACCCTCTAAATGGAGCTCCATTTTACCTTTCGTATGCTACGACGTTTTGTTTGGATGATCCAAGGCAATCAATACCAAGCTCAACGACATCACCTGGTTTTAGATATTTTTCGGGGCTCATTCCCATTCCAACGCCTGCAGGTGTTCCTGTAGAAATAACATCTCCAGGTAGAAGGGACATGAATTGACTCAAGTAACTTATCACATGTTGGACACCAAAGATTAGATTTGAAGTGTTGCCGTCTTGCATTTGTTCACCATTAACTTTTAGCCACATTTTCATGTTATTAAGATCATCAATTTCATCAGCAGTGGCCATGAATGGTCCTAATGGAGCAAAAGTATCTGCACTTTTTCCTTTAATCCATTGGCCTCCTCTATCTTTTTGAAAGGATCTTTCACTGACATCGTTGTGTAATACGAATCCCGCGACATGGTTTAGAGCTTCACTCTCCTCAATATAACTTGCTCTTTTACCAATAACTACAGCCAGCTCAACTTCCCAATCGGTTTGTTCACTGCCTTTTGGGATTACTATATCATCATTCGGTCCACTTAATGCAGAGGTGGCCTTACCAAAAATTACTGGCTCATCTGGAGTGTCAAAACCTGATTCTTCAGCGTGGTCCTTAAAGTTTAGACCGATGCAGATGATTTTACTTGGTCTGGCAATTGGTGGTCCTAAGCGAACCGAATTATCCAATTGCGGGGCAGACTCCTGATTTTCATTTAACCACTCTTTTAAATTTTCGAGCCCTTCACTAGAGAAAAATTTTTCATCGTAGTCATGAAATTTTGAAGAAACATCAATTAAATTGCCGTTATCTAATTGTATTCCGGGTTTCTCTTCACCTTGTTTACCAAATCGAATTAATTTCATTTATTTTTATTATTTTAATAGTGTAAATCCTCCGTCAATATCAAAAGCTGACCCCGTCACAAACGAAGCTTCATCCGAGCATATATAAGCTGCTAATGCTGCTATTTCTTCAGGTTTGGCCATTCTGCCAATAGGTTGAGTGGCTTCTAGTTTTGCGAACATTTCTTTTTCATTTCCTGGATAATTTTTTTTAAGATAATTGTCTACAAAAGGAGTATGGACTCTTGCCGGGCATATACAATTGCATCTTATTCCTTTGTCTATGAAGTCTCGTGCGACGGATAGAGTCATTGTGTACACAGCTCCCTTGCTCGTCGAATAAGCGAACCTATCTGGAATTCCTAAGTTAGAGGCGACAGATGCCATGTTTAGAATGCATCCTTTCTGATTTTTAATCATAGCTTCTATTGAGGCCTTGATGCATAGATAAGACCCACGAACATTTACGTTCATAATTTTATCAAATTCTTCTGGGCTAGTTTCAGTAATATTTCCTATATGAGCAATGCCGGCATTGTTAATTAGAATCTCTGTGAAACCATGAAGATTTTCAATTTTCTTAAATGTTTCTTGGACGGATTCGGGGTCTGAAATGTCGCATTTCAAATAAGCTGCTTTTGTTTCTTGTGCAACTCGGTGTCCTTGAGTTTCATTGGTATCAATAATAATAACATTGGCTCCCTTTTCGGTGAACTTTTTACAAATAGCTTCACCTATTCCTGATCCACCACCTGTGATTACGGTGACTTTATCTTTTAGACCATTACTTGCCATAATTAGATTATTAACAAGAAATGATCCAAGACCCTAATCAATTTTCTCAGATCCAAGTTTTTTTTCCTCTCCTTCAATTATTTTTCTGAAGTCACCATCTTCACAGCACTTAACAAATCCTTCTGTAAAGGATTTTAGAGCATTCCATACTTGACGTATCCTCTCAGATTCACCTTTTTCAATTGTACTGTCCTGAGCAGCTTGACTAATTTCACCTAGCAGTGCCGAAAATTGAGCAACAATTTCATTAGTTGCTGGCATGACTTTGTAATTTTCTTCCTGTTTACTTTCGGGATTTCGAACGAAGTAGCCACCTGAATTTTCACATATCCATTCAATAATAGATGGATCCTCTACAGCATTTATAAGCTCGACTATTCTATCTAGAGGATTTTTACTGCCGCTCCCCATTTCATCATGGGGTTGACTCCATTTGTAGATAAGTGAGCTTGAGACACCAATTTCAGAGGATATTTGTTTTATTCCTCGCTTCTTACAAGATTCTTTTATGATTTGGTGGGACTTCATTTAAATTAGCTGAATTTATTTATGTGCTTACAGGCTAGGCACAAAATTTTACGTTGCCAATAATTAAAGGAAAACCATGATCACTGATATGCTAAGGAGAAGAGCGCCAGTAAATCTTTTGAACATAATCTTATGACCGTGAATCGAGGCTTCATAATTTCCGAGCATTCTGCCAAGTATCCAAACGATCAAAACTCCCCATAGTGCTCTAGTTGAATAGATTATATTCATTGCGGTGGCCTGCCCTAAGAACGCTAATGATAGATTAAGAATAAGACCTTGTACGCCAATTGCTAAACCTCCTAAAGCCGCAAAGCCTATTGCCTTTGGGGGGCAAGATTTTAGAGGTTCCGAGAAGAAAGGTATCATGAAAATCGAAAAAATTGCGACTACTGCCACCATTACTACGATAAATGGAATGGGACCAAATTCAGCACTTTTATAACCAGCGAGAGTATCACTGCCACCAAAACAAGCACAGGCAAGTAATGACCAAAAGACTGTTCTTGAGTTATCTCGAAATCCCTTAAGGCTGGCTCCTCCAAGTAGAAAGATTGCGGCTGCAGCAAGTATCGATCCAATCCAAAGCAATCCTGGTACTTCTTCGGGTTTCAATATGAATGAAAATATAGCGACGAATATGACTTTTACCCCCATGAGTGGAGATTGGATTGAAACGTCTCCTGACCGAATCGCTATAAAGGTGAAAACTTGACCACCAAAAAAACATACTCCTGCGATAAGAGCCCAACCTATATAATTCCATTCAGGCGGATCATTGTTAAAAGGTAAAGCGCATATAAACACTAAAAAAAGAACCATGTTTGAAACAAATGCGGTACGCAAAAGGCCGCATCCTTCTCCTAGAGATCTTTTTAGAAATACACTGGCAAAAGGGTAAATGACAGCACTTGCTAGGGGGAGTAGGAATAACATATTATAAGTCGGAAAAGAATGCCGACTTTTATCCTTATTGCCTTTCTAGGATTTCGACTTCGTAACCATCAGGATCTGTGACGAATGCCATCTTTGAATTCTCTTCTAAGAATTTTTCTCTCCATTCGTCGGGCCAGATTTCAATGCCCTTTTTTTCGAGGTGATCACAATAATCTATAATATCTTCAACTCCTACACAGGTGTGCATTAAATCTTCTGGAAATTTGACAATAAATTCTGGTGAGTAACAAAGCTCTAAAAAATGTTCACTTCCATCGAGTTCAAGAAATGCTAGCCTGTTTCCTGCAGGCGAATTGTCATTTCTTCTGGTAGTTTTGAAGCCTAGATTTTCATAGAACTCTATTGATTTATCCATGTTACTGACTCTGATTCTAGTGTGTAAAAATTTGATAGGCATCGAGAATTTTATTTTAATATTTATCTATGGAATTGATTAATTACCAGTTTCGTGGATCTGAATTACGAATTTCAGATTTTGGGCTTTCTCCATTCTTATCTATAGATGAAATGCAATACTCGTAAATAGTTAGTTTATCCATTTTATAATTTGCTCCAGATTTGTATCCTGGTATATCAAATTTTTGTAAAGACCCCAGGGCATTTTTATCTACAAACCCAAGAGAAGAGCCAGTATATATTTTTTGCCAATCAATTTCCCCTTTTTTGCGTTTAAAAAGATTGTATTCTGTAGCGCCGATTTGATGAGACCATTTTAATCGCACTGAATTTTTAGCCGGGAAAACATCGGGCCGTTCTGGTTGGCTAGGAGGTTCACTAGAGATTTTGAGAAACACATTTTCGGAGATTATTGGAGATGTGCCTGCTGGTAGTGAGGAGGCGCGTAATAGATAGTTTCCGCTTTTAAGGGAATTAGTTTTATGTCTTAGTCCGCGACCTTTGATCAGGGTTTGCCAAGTCTTCCCCTCATCCTGGCTACTTTCTAATAAATAGTTTGTTACACCAGGAGTCCCTCGGAGCTGGAAATTTATACCCGAATTCGAATTTTCTACTTTCATAATGAGAGGAGGTCGCATGGGAGCCTTTTCTTTTGTTAATTTCCAAGTACCTGCTCCTGTAGGGAGTTGCGCCTCTACTCCCATGCCAGTGTATTTCGTTAGTAATTGTTTGCCATTAGCTTGAATTTTCCATTGTCTACTAACTAGTGGAGGTAATACACTGAGTGAAAAGCTTTGTTGCCCTGGACCCCAAGGGCTCATACCAACAATGGTAATTGGTTTACTAAGACCAAGGTCTTTTTGGGATGGTGTTCCAATTATTCTTCCTTCTATCTTAGCCCACTTAGGAATGTTGTTGAAAGTGAATCTAACAAATGAACCGCCTCCTGTGTATTTGAGATTGTATTCAAAGTTCTCTCCTACACGAAGCATCTTCTTTGGGCTAGACGTTATAGCAATCGGAGACCTCATTAGACCAACCATAGTGAATCCATGAATTTCTTTTTGTGAAAGAGAAAAGTTGTAGATTCTTAAGTTATCAATACTGCCATTGATGCCAGGAATAGTAGAGGTATTTTGATTGTTGGAGGAAATTTTCAGAGTCCCTCCTATTCTGATTTTATATTTCCCAATTTTCTTTTTGAAATATTTTTTAATTTTCTTTTCTCCTTCGACTATTGAATCTATAAAAACCGAGTGATTAATAAATGAGTGATCAATAATTGATTCATCGATTTCTTCTTTAGTAACCCAAGCAATGTGATGCCATTTTCCATCATTTATTTTTGAATCGCTTTCGATTTCAAAGTTTGTATCACCATGTTGAGATACTTTTAATGTACCTGATTTTGTTACTTGGATTGTTCTTGAATGATCCTTGACGTTTATTCCCTCGCCTTGGCTGAGATGAATTAAATTTCCTGATTCTGTTGTTTTGATCCATATCGCGACGCTACTGCTTCCTGGAATTGTTTGTTCAAATGCAGTATTGATTTCTTCGGAAGGTTGTAACTTTATAGCCGATCCCTTACCGAATCCTACTCCTGGAATCCATTGAGGGTCGTTATTTCCATTTAAGATAGCTTTTTTGTCAGGATCTTTAATGTCGGTTATTTCAAAACCCTTGCCTTCGTCAAATTTCCAAAAGGCTAGCAATTTTTTCTTAGTTTCGCCGTTAATTTTTTGATCATTACCAAATCCTATTTTCAAGGTTCCTCCACTCGGTGCAAAATAGCTTCCAGATGAACTGAAAATGATAGGGTTTCTACTTTCACTCTCTTTAGGTATTCTGTATTCCGCAGACGCGCCAACATTTCGGCCTTCTATTTCTAAAGTTAGATGTTCTGAAGAAATTTTATTTAAAGTATCTTGGTCGTTTCCTAAAACAGCTAATTGTCTTTTTTTGGGGCCAATTTCCCTTATGATGCCTAAAGCTGAATCGATTGACCATTCCTTTCCTGTAAGAGATATCTTTTGAGAATTCTTGTTACTGAAAATTCGATCGGTGCCATTCTCTGTTTCTATTAAGACAACACCATCTAAAGGACCCACTGCAATCGTTGGTGTCGAATTTATCGAAACTTTATTAACTTTAGTGTTTGAATGCTTTGGTATGATTGAAACTCCACTGAGATCTTGAGGTTCTGCGGATACTATAATTTCCCTTGGTCTATCGCTATTAATTTTGAGGGTTTGATTATGGCTTCTTGCTAAGAAAACTTTTGGATCAGAAGTTTTACTAGAGAATATAACTTTTGATTTTGGTATTCTAATATCGTCAATAATTGCAGAATATTGGTTATTTATATTAAGAACTGTTCTCGTTATTTTTTTTATTTTTTCATCATAGATTGTCAATGTTCCCATTTCTAATTCACCTAGCCCCATATATTTTGATGATATTGAATTCTCTGAGACATAGTTTTTATTTTGTACTAATATTGAGCTAGAATGGGATGCCTGATTTTCCTCTGTTGACTCTAAAATGATAACCCCATCGGTAGATAAGTTAATCTTTTCGTTATCGCTTTTTGATAAAGAAATGCTTCCATTGAGTTGCGCGCCAATAGGTTTCTTTATTTTTTTGTAAGGCGTCAAATCCTCTTTTCTAAGCTTCAGTACGCAATCAAGGAAGAGGCTTAATTTTGATGAAACAATGGGTAAAAAAGAGGCTCTTGATTTTTTTTGTCTTAATATTCTTTCAGCTTGGTCGTGCCATTCTGAGCTAAGAGGGTGATTAGGAAAAATGAAAGCAGCTTCAGCAATTTCCAAGCAGTCATATTCTGTCATTTCTGAAGAATTCTTTAAGCTTTTTTCATATGCGTTTTCCAATATTTTATTACTTTCATCTTCAATAGAAGCAGTTAAGAAAAATTCTGAGGCGGATCTTTTTTCACCATCATATGATAAAATCCAGTCTTTAGCTTCGTTCAAACTGACTTGATCTTGATTGCGTGTTCCTTTGATGTGTTCTTTAATTGGCTTTAAGGAATTGATCGCGAAATTTCTATCAACTCCCTTGAAGTTTTCATTTATTTCAATATGGGATTTGTCACGAATACATGTTAATGTAATTTCATATTTTGAACCGCCACTGAAGTTGTATATGATCTTATGAGTTATATAGATGGGGCCATGATTTTCGCTTTCACTAATCAGTGAAATTAATTTAAATTTTTCACTTTTTAATGCTGGCAATGGTTGCCACCCAGACTGATTTTCTATAGCTATAATTGGGCTAGGAATTGGTTCTTTTGGATTGGGTTTATTTGCCGATTTAGGTACTAGAATTTTTAGATTTCCTGTGTCAATAATGATTCCGTTATCATTGATATTTTTTGATAGGTTAACTTTTTCTAGAGTTGTTTTACCGGTAATTAGTTTAAATATTTTGATGGATTTATTTCTGTGATCAGTCAGGAAACTTATTTTCCCAAACTCAAGGAAATCGTTTGAATCTTTTCTCGCCTCTGATATTTGGAACGGAATTTCTTTTCCTTCAGTGTCATGTAATATCAGATCGCTTTCTTTTATGTTTTTTGCAGTGAATTCGATTGGATAAGTAATCAAACTCTTCTCCCAATTTTTTTTGGAGAACGCAGGTATCGTAATTAGGAGTTCTCCATTCTCAGAAAATTCTTTTAAATAAGGGTTCTTAGGCTGTGAGGTTACTGCAAAAATATTGAGTAATGAGATGTTAAATATAAAGATTATGATTTGGAGGAATTTCATTAATTTGACCGCGCAAAATTACTGATTGATGGGGGCGTATCGTCTAAAAATATAATTCATTTTTTGGAAATAACTTTAATGAGGGAATGATTATAATTGCTCTTTCCCAAAGATAATAGTCATTTTTAATGATGTAATGGCTGAATATTTCTCTTTTGGTGATTATTATATCAATTTAGTTCGTTTGTTTCGTTAGCTTGATCAGTCTAAAAAAAATGTTAGGATGAAGATATGTTTCGTGTTAATGGAGGACCTTCAAGAAATTGTGATGGTATTTCTCGTAGGAGTTTCATTAATGCAGGAGCTCTTGGTCTAGGTGGTTTTGGTCTAAAAGATTTACTGCGTGCTGAGTCCATCTTAGGTAAAGGTTCCTCTAATAAGTCGATCATTCATATACACCTTGATGGAGGTCCGCCTCAAATGGACATGATTGATCCGAAGCCTGATTCTCCAGTCGAATATCGAGGAGATATAAGATCGATAAAGTCACAATTACCAGGTGTACATTTATCAGAGCTGATGCCGAAGGTTGCAGCTTCGGCAAAAAAATTTGCATTTATTCGCTCTTTGGTTGGTGCTGACAATCAACACAATGCTTTTCAATGTCAGTCAGGGTTTAAAGCCTCTGAAACTTCTCCTGCTGGAGGTTGGCCGGCAATGGGTTGTGTTGTGAATAAAATCTTAGGAAACCCTCAAGACCCTTCTCCAGCTTTTGTAGATTTGATGCAAGGGCGAGGTCAAGTTCGCAATAGTGTTAGACCTGGCTTCTTGGGACCATCAGCAAGTCCTTTTAGGCCAGACCTTTCTTCAATGTTTAAGAGGGAGCTTGAAGATGGTATGAAAGCTGAACTTTCCAAATTGAGAAGTGGACATTCTGTAAAATTAAATCTTAACGAGCAATTATCGATTGGAAGATTAGATGATCGAGTTAGTTTGCTGAAAGGTTTAGATAAGACTCGAAGAGAGATTGATGCTTTGGGGTCAATGGGAGCTTTTGATACATTCACTGAGCAAGCATATGGCATTCTTACTTCAGGTAAATTTGCAGATGCTATGGACCTTTCTAAAGAGGATCCAAAAATTATATCAAGCTATGTACCTCCAATGAAAGAGAAAGAACTGGCGTTCTTTACTAGTGAAGGGCCGCAAGCAGCAAAAAAACTGCTACTCGCCCGCCGATTGATAGAAGCTGGAGTTAGGGTGGTTAATGTTTCGATTAGTGATTTTGATACACATTCAAAAAATTTTCCTAGAATGAAACAATTGGTTCCAATCTATGATCATGCTATTTCTGCTTTGATAAACGACTTAGAAGAGCGCGGATTAATTAATGATGTTACCGTTCTTGCATGGGGAGAATTTGGAAGAACTCCTAAAGTCAACTCAAATGGAGGACGTGATCATTGGCCAAAAGTTGCAATGGCAATGATGGCTGGTGCAGGGATGAATGTGGGTCAGGTCATTGGATCGACTGATCGCTATGCGTCCGAAGCGATTGAAAGGCCTATAAGCTATCAGGATGTCATTGCTACGTTATATCATAATCTCGGTATTGATCCCAATATTACAACGGTTGAGGATTCCACCGGACGACCGCAATATTTACTCAAGAATGGTCAACCGATTAAAGAGTTAGTGGGTTGATTGAATTTTGATATAGATTGATTTTATATTAGATTAATCAGTGTAATTGATGAGCTAAATTGTATTTTTGCTTATTAGTTTAGTGAGACTCTTTCGGTACTTTATTTTTATAAAAATATGAAGAGCTAAACAACCTAATCCAAAATAAATTGGCCATCCCTTTAAGCAATACTTAAAGGCTTCAAGTTCGGGGTCGATCAGGCTATCGAATTTTCCGGTTAGATATAATTTAGCAGTTAAAATTCCAAAAACCTGAGTGAGAATACCGAAAGCTAAGTTCATACTTAGTCCTTTGAAACTTAGCACTGTAGCTCTTTGTTCTGAGGGGGTTACTTTATTAAGATAATGAGAAAGAAAATACTGAAGAAACCGCATTGATGTAAACATTGGAAGTAATAGAATAATTCCCCACCCTGGAATTGCTAGAGAGACTGCTAGACAACCTAGAAAAGTTAAAAAAGTGACGACTCCAAAGTTCACTGATGGGGTAAATTTATTAACCATTTTTTCGCAAATTATAGCTACTCCAATTCCAACAATAGATGCAACTGCTCCTACAAATCCCCAAGACCATTCTGGTATTTTTAATATTCTATATATATTTGATAGAACAGTATAAAAAACCCTTATGATGCTATCATAAAATAGACCGATTAAAATCAGAACACTCGCTGCAGGAGTATTAAGGATCCATTGACCAGCTTTTATTGTTCCTGAAAAGCTTTCTTTAACAGCATTTAAATTTCCTTCTTTTAAAGGTTTATGATTTTCTTCAAATTTAAGTGCTACAAATAGTGTACCTATTGCTGTGATGAAATTTAGATAAAGTGGGAATTTCAGTGTTTGATTTTTAGAAAAAATTATATCAAACCCCATAGCTGACAGTGTAGAGTTAATGAAATCCTCTGAGTATACGAGTGCTCCAATAATTGAACTAAGGATAAAGCCGACGGACATCATAATCATGACGTACTTCATTGTTTTTTTCCATATGGATTCTCGGTTAGTTTTAGGAATGCTATCGTAAGCTAGGGCTTCATCAGCTCCGCTAGCAGCTGCTTCCGCGGCACCGCTTAGTATTCTATTAAAAAAGAACATCCAAAAAACAATTCCTGATCCTACTGGAGTTAATAAAAGAATTCCGATTTCGAAAATCATCAAAACTGATGAAATGATGACCAATTTTTTTCTTCCTACCTGATCTGCAAAAGCACCAGAGGGAACTTCTAGAAGTATGATGCTAATTGCCCATACTAGGTTAAGAGTCGCGAATTCGGAGATAGTTAATCCGAAATCTAAGAACATGACTAAATAAATCGGGTAATAAAAACGACAATTAAATAGCACCCTAAAAAGAATTAAGAGTCTGTTGTTTTTATTAAGAGTGCCCATACACAAGTTCTTTGCAGAAATAATCGTCAACTTTAGATGAACAAAGCAAAAAATAAGAATAGATGAAAAATCAATTGCAAATGTTCATCCGAACAGTATACTGTACAAATGAACAAAAAAAGTCATAATCCCCATTTATTCCAAGATAAAAATGTGACTATTAAGGGTATCGCGTTTAATTTTTACGAATATTTTACTAATAAATTATTAGGTAAATTCAAACATCCTATCCCATTAAGGGTTGAACAGCAGGAGTTTAGGTTCTGAGAGGCTCTCGCCGAGAGTAGTAAAATTAATGAATTTTCCAGTAAAATTACTGGAATTTTGAGCAGTCAGGCAGAAATTAGACTCCCCAATTGGGAATATATAGATTGCCTTAACTTTGAGCGTTACATTTGCTCTCAATTACGGCTATCTTTGCGTACCTCAACCCCATGTCAAAACTTCAGCCTCAATCAATGATTATAAAAGACAACAACAATGTCTTTTCGCCATCATTAATTTGTTCAATTAGGATAGCGATCATAACAATATTTTTTGTTAACGGAGGTCTAGATATATCAGCCCAGAAAAGTGATAAGCCTGCTTCTGTTGCGGGTACTGTTGAGGGGGAGATTTCAAGGAGACAAACTCAAATCTTGGAAGCTGAAAAGTTAATTTCTGATGGGGATACCCTTGCTGAAACTGGAAACTTTCAAGATGCAATATCTAAGTTCATTCAAGCTTATAATGGGATTAATCCTTCGCCAATTTCTGATGATACTCGTGATCTAGCACGACGTAAGTTTGCTAATGCAGCTGTATTAAGGTCTAAAGAGTTAATCGATTTAGCAGAATTTGTTTCGGCAGAAGAGTTACTTGATCAAGTTTTACAGCCGAGCATTGATCCAAAGAATAAGACGGCTTTGCTCTTAAAGGAGAGATTGCAAGATCCAGAATGGTATAATCAAGCAAGGACTCCGGAACATTTGGAAAACGTTAAGAAAGTTAGGCGCCTATTAAAACTTGCATCAGGAGCTGATCAGTTAGGGGATTTTGATAAGTCCATGAAATATTATACTGATGTTCTTAGGATTGATAAGACCAACACAGCTGCGCGAAGGGGAATGCTGGAAGTAGAAGATAAGATCATAAAATATCAAAAGTCATCTAGGAAAATGACAAGGGAAAGAATGCTAAGGGAAATTGATTCGGCATGGGAATCAAAATCTGGAGTTGCTTCCGGTCTCGAGTCGATTGGAGGAAATAGTGAAATTCAAGGTGAGCAGTCATTGGATAGAAAATTAACTTCTATAGTTGTTGATAGTATAAATTTTGAGGATGAGACACTGGAGGACGTTCTTAGTTACTTAACTTTTAAATCTAAGGAGCTTGACCCTCTTGGAGTAGGAATTAATTTTGTTCTAAAATTGGATCCATCTGATGTGATAGCAATTAATGCAAAAGTTAATTTGTCTCTCAGAAATGTCCCTATTGGAGAAGTCCTTAATCAGGTTACTAATGACACAGGAACAAGATATAAGACCGATACATACGCTATTCAGGTTATATCAAGAAGTGCCGTTAATAATCAAATGGTTACTAAAACCTTCCGAGTTCCCCCCGACTTTTTGAGTACAGCTCCCGTGGGTGAGGAGGCTAATGATGACCCGTTTGCTGGTGGAGGTGAGAATCAAGGAGGTTTAAAAATAAAGAGGTTAGGGGCTAAGGAATTTTTAATGAAGCAGGGAGTAACATTTCCTGAAGGGTCGAGTGCTATTTTTGTTCCTGGCTCTAGTTCATTAGTGGTGAGAAACACTGGTCCTAATATCGAGTTAATTGAGTCATTTATTGATAGCTCTTTCAATGATGTTCCTAAACAAGTAGAGGTTCATGTTTCAATGGTTGATATAAGTGAGAAGGACTTAAATGAAATTGGATTTGATTGGTTGCTTGGGCAATTTGATGTTCCGGGTGCCTCTCAAAGGATTTTTGCTGGCGGAGGGACAAAAGGAAATTCAGAATCTAGTAGTACAGCATCTGCAAGTACGGCCGAATATACATTTATCCCCCCTTGGAGTGATGTTCCTTTAGGAAATAATCCTATTACAAGCGGTATTAGATCTGGGAAACAATGGAACAATGGAGATGCGCTTAATAATATTTTGTTAGGTGGTGGTTCCGATGTTTTATCTGTTCCTCCATCCATTAAAGCTCCAGCTGTATTTGGCGTTGGAGGTGCATTTACAGACCCGCAATTCCAGGTGGTTATGAGAGGGTTAGCACAGTCAAAAGGGGCTGATATGGTAACTAGACCAAGTATTGTTACGAGGTCTGGTCAAAGAGCATCAATAGACATTACTAGAGATTTTCCTTACCCTACTGAATATGACCCACCAGAAATACCCCAAGATGGTGGTGCAATAGGTGGATTTGGCGTTGGAGATGGTGCTCCTCCAAGTTTTCCAGTAACTCCTGCACACCCTACAAGCTTTGAAGTTAGAAATGTAGGCACGCGATTAGAGGTAGAGCCCATAGTTGGTCAGGATAATTATACAGTTGAGTTAAATCTAGCGCCTGAGTTCAGTCAGTTTGAAGGCTTTATAAATTACGGTACACCTATTCTTACGAATGGAACTAATCTTCTAGGTGAATTTCAATCAGTTCCGCTATCAGAAAACAAAATTTTACAACCTGTCTTTAGAACTCTGAGAGAGAATACGAGTGTTGTTGTATGGGATGGTGCAACGGTTGATATTGGAGGTTTAATAGAGGATCGCAATACGATCATGGAAGACAAAGTTCCACTATTTGGTGATATTCCTTTTCTTGGTAGGCTTTTTAAAACTAAGGGGAATGACAGGGTCAAGAGAGCTGTTATCTTTTTTGTAAAAGTTAACATCATAGATCCTTCAGGCAGAAGGATTAACGGGACGTAATTGGTCAAATTAAAGGGGGAGCGCTTATTTTTGCTTCAATATCCAAGCCATTATACTATAAATATATTAGTAGAATGTCTTTTTGAGAAGATTAACTCATATTGATAAAGATTAAATGGATCGAGATAAGAATTCAGAAAAAAAATCTTATAAAAAAACGGTAAAGCGAAGGCGAAGATCGAACCCTGATAAATTAAGCGATAGCCAACCCGTACGATTTGAGCAGATCGAGGATCAAGATGGTATTAAAAAAACGGTAGAAGTTAGGCGACGACGGCGCAGGAGATCTCAACAACCTAAAAAAGAAAAAGAAAAGAGGCAGAAGCTTTTTAAAAAAGCTATTGTTTTAGGAATTATTGGTATCATTCTTGTTATCTTCAGCTTGTATTTCTTTATGATCACCTGGATAAGTGGTCAGGGATTCAAAAAAAATGTTAGTGCAAGTGTTTCTGATGTAATTTCTCACGATGTGAGTTTTGGTGAGTTCTCTTTGAGTGGGCTAAATCTTAGATCCAAAGCGTTTAAGATTAACTCTAGTCCCAGTGAGGTGTTATTGTTGGATGCAAATCTGGAACTTTTACAAACAAGAATTCATCCATTGAGTTTTTTTATGAAGAATTGGTCAATGGGGAATGTTCAGGCACGCTCGGGTAATTTATTGTTTGGTAAAGATGAACAGAATATCTCTTACAATAAAATTGATCGTGATAATAATGGTCAAAAGTTTGTTTTAAATAAAGCTGGAATAGGACTGGACTCAAATCCTGATCACTTTGAATTTAATAGATTGAGTGTTGATGAATGTGATTTTCATTG
>Ga0163111_10000413_pt1 | contig 25640 bp, 34 predicted proteins | sample CRUFie1St18metaG_FD_109645 | JGI IMG/M metagenome (GOLD analysis project Ga0163111, IMG submission 109645) | Marine microbial communities from the Costa Rica Dome - CRUD Field 142mm St18 metaG | ecosystem: Environmental > Aquatic > Marine > Oceanic > Photic zone | place: Costa Rica: the Eastern... | reverse complement strand
GTAGAAGCATATTGAGTAAGACCTAATAGATCATTCATTGCTCTATAGTGATATCCTGTATAATCCCTTAGATCTAATCCTAATGAATATCTCATATTACCTTTCTGAATATTAAGCTTAGAAATAGCTCCAATCCAGTTATGAGAGTTCATAGAAGCTCTTCTTACTAATACATCTCTAGCATAAGTCTTATCGTTATGAGAACCTACCGGGTACTGAGAGTTATGAGCTACTACAGCATCATAGTTAATAGTACCGTTAGCATTTCTAGTTCCTTTACCATTCTCTAGATAATGTTCAGTAAGATCTTTTCTAAATGGTAACATATCAATAGAAGACTCATAATAATTTCTTCCTCTAGGACCTGTTCCTCCACCTCTACCAGCTGAACCGTAAATTGAAGTATTTAACTGAACGTTATCAGAAATATCCCAATCCCAGTTTAAAGTAGCAAGAGGTTTATTATAGAAGTTTCTTCTTAAGTTATACTCTTCTCCGTTTAAAGTACCACCGTTAGTATTCCATCTTTGATCGATTCCTTCTTTTCCGAAGTTTTGATAGTCTCTAATAGATACCCATACATCTCTTTGATGGTGCCATTGACCGGCTCCTAAAAAAGAAAAGTTCAGCGAATGTGCTGAACCTTGTGGTGTGTATCCTACGGCTGCAAAATAAGTCCATCCTGCACCGCTTGTATTATAAATGTATCCGTTTCCAGACCATTTAGTCAGCAAGAATGAAGAAGACCATCCTTTGTCGTTTACTCCAGTATTAACAACAGCTGTAGTTTTAATATAGCCATCATTACCTACCATTTGAGTTAAAGATCCACCTTTAGCTTTTTCAGCGGCTTTAGTAAAAATAGAAACAGTTCCACCAACTGATGGTACTGCTAACGAAGTGGCTCCAAGACCACGTTGAATCTGAATACCAGATGTAACATCTGTCAGACCTTGCCAGTTAGACCAATACACCCAACCGTTTTCCATATCATTGACTGGCTGTCCATTAATAAGAAACGAAGTATTACGCTGGTCAAAACCTCTTAAAGATATACGAGAGTCCCCGTATCCTCCTCCTTGTTTAGTAGCGTAAACCCCTGGTGTCTTGTTCATGATTTCCGGAAATTCTAAGTTTCCAACTTTTAAGAGTACTTCTTGAGCAGAAATCGTACTAACAGCAATCGGTGTCTCTCTTTCTTTTGCGACATCAATTACTCTAGATGATACTACTACTTCTTCTAAATTAACATCCAAGATAGTTTTAGAATCAGTACTCGAATCTTGAGCATAAGCTCCTACTGCTAAAAACATCAGCAGCATTGCAACGAGATTTCTCATTTAAAAAAATTAAGGTTAAACATTAACATAACATTTTAGGCTACAGTAGTCGTCCATATCCTTTCATCAATAATGTAAGGAAATGAATTCGAACATTCAACTTTTTGTAGCTTTTCTTCTATAAGTTGAACTATTTCTGGTTTTGTCATCCTTGAAATACTTTTTTCTTGCCACCTTCGTAGACATAAGCGTGGCCATTTTCTAATAATAACTCATTTAGAGATTTTTTTTCTCCTTCTATAAAAATTTCGGCTAATACTCTTCCATACTTACCAACTCCGTAAGATTGAATAGTAAATAAACCATTATTTTTTTCTAAATATTCTGTGGTAAATGCAGTAGCTGCTAGACCTCTTATTTTTTCTTCTTTATCACGAGTTCTTTTCTCCCAAGTATCAACTCCTTTGAATCTTAATCTTTGTTTTGTCCAAACATTGAACCCGAGGTCTATCATAACGTCGGCGGTATCGCCGTCAACAACCCTTACTAACTTTGCTTTGTACTTATACATTATATTCTAAGCCAAAAAACTTATAATTTCTTTTTACGTATGCGTCAGTGCCATCTTTTTCTATAGCATCTTCTTCACTATCATAAATAGCATTAACTGGACATTCCGGCAAGCAAGCTCCACAGTCAATACACTCGTCAGGATTAATATAAAGCATATCGGTAGGACCTATTTCCATACCGGCTACTTCTTGACCTGCTCCATCAATATCTATAGGTCCATGTATACAGTCTACAGGGCAAGCTGCAACACAAGCTGTATCGCAAGTTCCTTCACATGGTTTACCTATTATATAACTCATTTACCTACTGATGTAACTCTTTGCATAAAATTATTTAATGCATCAGTTCTTTTCGAACCTTTCATTATAGACTCTCTAACGTTTTGAGCTCCGTAAAGATTAGATAAAATTTCTCCCATTACATCAAGTTCGTTTTCAGTAACTCCTCTTGAATCTGTAATAGTTTCTAATACCTTAATTGAGTTGTTTATTTCAGTTAATGAATATTCACTTATTTTTCTTATAATTGGTAATTTCATTGGTCAAAATGTCTTTCAATAGTCTCTAATACGTCTTCAGCTTCAGCTAAAGCTCTAATAGCTTCTTCAGCATTTTTATAAAAATCCTCTGTAGAATGATCTCCAATACCAGCAGGATTTTCCGTAAGAAGTTCTAAAGTCATAAGAGCCTTCTCTTTTTGTGCTTCAAATATTTTACGAAGCATAGTTATTACTCTAAATTGTGCCATTTTTTTCTCTAATTTTAATTAATAATTCCATCACTTTTTCCATGCTATGAATAGCATTAGGAGCATCACAGTATTCTTGGCAGCAAATACCTAAATTACCGTGTATTATTGATAAATGATCATCTATTTCATCCCAAATTTCATCCATTATACGCATCTTTCTGTATCAAAAGCCATAATATGGGCCCTACCAGTAAACCTATATCCTTTATCTCTAACAAAGTCCATAACTACCGGGTAACTTTCCATTAAAGATTCTCTATCATCACCTGCAGGCATACACCAAACTTTTTCATTAGGTATTTCTAACTCTTCTAAAAATTTATAAACTTCTCCATAAATTGTCAAATCTTTATCTAGTACAGGTTTAATATGATAATCTTTATGATACTCTATAGATTTCTTAATAGCTTCTTTATTTAATCTTAAACTATTATGTTTATCTATCATTCTCTGATCGACAATAGCTCCTTGAGGCGTCTCAACACCCAGAACAGGTACTGAATTACCGAATTTAGGACTAATACTAAGGAGGTTAATAGGAAAGTCAGTAGGAAGGAAATGTGACCCTTCAGTTTCGATAGTAATGAATATATCTCGTTCATTAGCAAAATGTGTTAATTCGTTTACAAGCTTCTTATGCATAGTAGGAGAACCTCCTGTTAGCATCATTTCCTTGATATGAGGATTAGCATCATACATATCAATAATATCTTGAAAAGTAAATTGACCCTTTTCAGGATGTATACTTGTATACCATGAATCACACCATCCGCCTTCTCCAAAGTAACATCTATGAGTACATCCAGTAGTTCTAATAACTATAGTAGGGAAACCTTGTCTAGATCCCTCTGATTGAACTGCAGTATATACTTCTACTATCGGTAAATTTTTATTGTAGTCTTCTACTCTACCTAGGCTCATATATTGCTGAGTTTTTACCGTGTTCTCTAAACTCTACTTTTGATATCTTAACTCTTCTATCTGTTTCTTGCATAATAAAAGGATTAACTTTATCGTAGATAAATTCAGCAAATCTTTCTGCTCCGGTAGCAGGTACTACTCTTACTTGAGCTACTCCTGCTTCATTCATTTTAAGAAAAGATTCTTTAAAAGGATCATCTTCAGCAACTACAAAAGTATGATCAAACATATAGTCAAACCAATCTTTTGGAGACATATCATCTATCTTACCTTTTGCTCTTTTCATACCTCCGAAGTCCCATACCCAGTTTCTATCATCTAACTCTCCTTCAAACCATAGTTTAAATGATATACCATACCCATGTAAATACCTACAGTGAGTAGTTTCAGCTTTCCATTGACGGAATACAGTCGAGAAACCGTCAAATACTTTCGTTGATGTAAATTTTGCCATTATACTAGTTCTTCGTATATACCTACTGCTTCAGATAATATAAGAACTACTGCGCAGGCTACCAACATATCGACAGCTAATAATAAGTACCCAGCGATTCTAATACCTGATTTAATAAAAGAAACTATCTGATGCTTTCTAGCATCGGGATAATTAATTGGTTTGGAAGGACTTTTGATTTTAGAACGTCTATTTAGAAGATACTCTTCGTTCCTTAATTTGCGAGATTCAACATCATAAAGATCTTGCTCGACTTCTTTTAAATTTAAATTTACCATTTTTCGTGTTTTTTAAGTGGTGCTACGACACTATAGTCATATTAATAAATATAGTAATAAATTTTTAAATAGCCAACTACTAAGTTAATTTTTAATTTAAAAAATGACCAAGATTTGAGTCTACATTTGGTCTTATAAGAACACTTTTTAATTCTTCTATTAAAAATTTATGTTCTTTATGTTTAGGGTTAGATACATCTTTATCTTTAAACCAATTAGATGTTTGATGACGCCAATCTTGTATAGCTCTAAATAAAACTTTAGCTTTAGACTTACTATTTTTAAATTTACTTTCTATTAAATCTACAAACTTATTCATTTCTTTATAATTCTCTTTTTGTACTACAAATGAAAAAAGTAAATTATCGAAATGATTTATAGAAGCTAAAAAATCCATATTATCCATTAGCTTATCCCACTTACCGTTAAGTCTGGTAATATTTTCATAGGTATGTTTAGTTCCTGCATCAATAGACCATTCCATATTTCTAATAAAAGTATGCGTTTTATTAATAGATTTCCAAATCTTAGGAGTAAACATATTACCATTAGTCACTAAAAATATAGTAATTAACTTAGGATATTTACTAACATCAAAATTTTGCAACCAGTTTCTAAATACATTAGAATAGAATGGATCTCCAGAACCAGTAATTACTATGTGGTTAACAAATTTACCGAACTGTTTTTCTATACTATTTAATGTCATCTCTGCACCTATTGAATAACCGTTATGAATTAAGGTTAATCTACATGATGGACATTTTAAATTACATGCTTTATCAAAATTAAAATATATAGTTTTAGGATAAGGATTATCAATATCTACTCCTCTTAAACGTAATTCCTTTTTTGTAAGTAACTTTACGTTAGGTAGTTCAGGATTAGTATATACTTTATTTAAATGAGGGCACATTTTAGTACAAAACCGATAATCGCCGTCTATAATAGATTTTCTTAAATCTTTATGAAATTTATTATTCCAGTTAGCTAAAATATCTTTCTTATCTTCTATAGTAGATACTAAATGGGGATAATTATTAGGTATATTACCTTCTACTCCTCTAAATTTATTAGAAAACTTCTCAGGATATTCTTTTTGTAACTGTTTTATATCGAACCATTCTGGGCAGCAAACGTTAGTAGAATCCTCAAAAATCATAAAATCTTCGAAAGGAGCATTACAAATAAGCTCTTTAAGTCTCTTACTGGTATGTTTCATCAATTACTAAGTTCAGCTTTTATAGCTGGATGACTTTTATAGTCTATTAACTCTATATCAAAATCTCCTCTGTAAATATCATAGTAAAATAAGTTATATTTAGGAAGATCATACTCTTTTCTTTTTAACTGCTCTTTAGCTTGATCTATATGATTAGTATAAAGATGTAAATCTCCAAAATTACCGATAACTACGCCTGGAGTTTTATTAATTTCTTTCGCTATCAATAAAAGTAATAAACCATATGAAGATATATTGAAAGGAACTCCTAAGAAAAGATCAGCACTTCTTTGATTCCACATCAAATCTAAATACTCTCCTCTAACATAACACTGAAATGAATAATGACAAGGAGGTAAAGTCATTTTATCTAAATCATCTACGTTCCAAGCTGATACTAAATGTCTTCTACTATCAGGATCATTAATCAAACCTACTATAAGATTTTCTAATTGATCTATACCATTCCAATCTCTCCATTGTTTACCGTATATAGGGCCCAACTCACCATCAGTTCTACCTGACTTTTTATAATCACCATCCCATATATGACAGTTATTATCATGAAGATACTTTATATTAGTATCGCCTTTTAAGAACCATTTAAGTTCAGTGACCATAGTTTTAAAAGCAACTTTTTTAGTAGTTAAGATAGGAAAGTCTTTTCCAGACAAATCAAACGATATCTGTTGATTGAAAACTGATAAAGTACCTGTACCTGTTCTATCAGTTTTTTCGTATCCTCTTTCTAAAACATAACTTAAAAGTCTTTTATACTGGTCATCTAAATGATTCATAATTAAAAATTTTTGTATGTGAACGGATCACGTTTTTTTATTTCTTTTAGTTTTTTTCTAAAAGCTCTATCTGCTTTAAATTTACGAATTTTTTCTTTAATCCATCTTATAATTATCATTTTTTCTTCTGTATTAAAAAATTATTTATAACTAAAAAATCTATACTAGAATTTAAAAATCTTTTTACTGCTTGATCTGGGTTTAAAGTAATAGTTTGATCTTTTAAATTAAACGAAGTATTCAAAACTATAGGTATTCCAGATTCACTACCTATCTTTGTAATAAGTTTATGAAACTTTTTATTTTGGTTTTTAGAAACCGTCTGAACTCTGCATGTATTATCTATATGAGTAGCTGAAGGTATAAGTTTGGTTTTGCTTTTCATAACTTTAGACATATATGGAGATATCTCGTTAGAATCGAAAAACTGATTAAACCTTTCTTCAGTAATAGCAGGAGCGAAAGGTCTAAAACCTTCTCTCTTTTTAATAACTAAATTTAATTTTTCTCTCATCGAAGGATCTCTAGGATTAGCTAATATACTTCTATTTCCTAATGCTCTAGCTCCAAATTCCATCCTACCTTGAAACCATGCAACGATATTACCACCGTTAATTAACTTTGATACCTTATTAATTAGTTTATCTTCTTCAAGTTTAAAAATATATAAGAAAGGTTTATACTTTTGTAGTATATTTCTAACTGATTTATCAGAAAATTGTGGACCTAAATAAGGATTAATTTTTATTTTTTTATCTAAACAAGCTCCTATAGCTGATCCAGCATCTGAAGGTGCAAATGGAATATAAACTGATTTAAAAAATTTATATGCTAAACTATTAGCTTTACCATTATATGCACATCCTCCTCCAATACATAAATTATCAGATCCAGTAATATTTTTAGCAGTTCTTACTAATCTTAAAAATTGATACTCATAAAGTTTTTGTAATGAAGCAGCTAAATTTTTATGATCTTGAGTTATTTCTTCTTCGGGAAGTCTAGGAACTAAATTAAGTAATTTACAAAGTTTTCTATTGAACATAATTTTATCTGAGTATTCCCAGGTAAAGTATTTTTGATCAATTGTAAATTTATTAGTTGAGTTTTCAAATATAGATAATAATTCAGTAAAATAAACTTTACCATCACCGTATGGAGCTAATCCCATAACTTTATATTCTCCTTCATTAGGTTTAAATCCTAAATATGCAGTAATAGTTGAGTATAGCATTCCTAATGAGTTAGGAAAATCTATAGATATTTTTTTCTTTATTTTATTACCTCTTCCGTGGGAGATAGTAGTTGTTTCCCACTCTCCAACGCCGTCGATAGTGAGTATTGCTGAATCACTATAATTACTAGTGTAATAAGAGTAAGCAGCGTGACTATCATGATGATCGACAAAATTGATTTTGCCGGTGAAGTCCATAGATTCGAGAATATTTTTCGGATCTTGGGAGCTTTTGGATTTTTTATACTTCCTGTTAAGAAAAAACGTTCTGATGGCTTTTTTAGCAAACGTAGTGCGGATTCTGTTATCTTTTTTTTCTGGATTTTCATACCAATATACTTCGTTTATATCATAAATAGTTTTATCAGCTTCTGAAAGTACATATCTTATAGCATTTTTAGGAAAATTACTATCGTGTTTAATACCTGTAAATCTTTCTTCTTCAGCGGCAGCTATAACTTGATTATCTATTATAAGTGCAGCAGCTGAATCATGATAGAAAGCTGATATACCTAATTTAATCATTATCTAGGGTTAGGAACTAATCTAAAAGTACAAGCTGGTCTTCCATTGATTATCGGCATACCAAACTCATCATATTCTATACTCTTAACTTTAGTTCGTTTATTTTTAAAGCGGCCTACTAGAATAGTATCACCTTCTTTTACGTTTATTTTTATCATTTCTTAAATTTTATTAGTAGCTTTTTTATTAAATAACAAATGTTTAGAAGAAATAAAAAATACTAAAGAATTTCTTGTACCTTTTTCTATATTTTTAACTTCATGAATTAAATTACTACCCCATAAAGTAGCCGAACCTATATTTTTGTTTATTTTATTTACTTTTTCGACTATTACATCTCCCCCTATATATTCACTAGGTTCAGATAATTGAACCGTTACTGTAAAATATCTTGGATCTGAACCTGATTTATTTACATTATCTTTATGCTCTAAAAAATAATCTCCCTTAGTATAATATCTAAATACTCCGTGAGGGTTAGATAACCATTCAATATCGAATTCGTTACTTAATTTAAACTTTAGTTTTTCAAATATCCATCCAGTATTACTGTTGTCAATCAAGTCCTGAGATTTCATTGAACTACCTTTTTCATAAAATTTTTTTCCTAACTTAATAGAATAATTCGTAAACTGTAAATTACTAATATTTTCAAGTATCTTTTTACACTCCTCTCTATTAAATAAACTAAACTCTAAATAAGAATTAATTACTGTATTCAAGTTCATATTATTGATTTTTTATGTCGACATTCAGGATGTAAAATATCTATTGGATAAACAGGCTTTATATTTAATTTATTTTTTGAAAATACTACCATATTTTGCTTATACCACCAAAATACATTATCCATATTCCATATTCTACCTCGTATAATATCATAAAATTTATAATTATACTTATCAAATAAGTTAACCCAATATGTTAATGGTTGTTCGTTAATATGATTTTGACCACCTTGCATAGGTACTGCTGCTGAAAATACTATTATATCTGATGCATTAGTTAGATTTTCTATAAAAATATCAGCTGATTCCTTATGTAAATGTTCTGCAACTTCTAAAGATATTGCTAAATCAAACTTTTCTTTAAGTTTAATTTCTTTTTCTAAATCTACTTCTTTAAAATTATCAATAACAGATGTTTCGATTTTTGTTCTATCTACCCAATCACCATCTAAACCTAATATTTTATCTATACCAGAGTCTTTAAAAACTCTTAACCAACTACCTAAACCGCATCCAAAATCTACTATACTTTTAGGTTTTAATAAAGAAGTAATGACTGGTATTACAGCTCTAGGAGATTCAAGATTGTGAAGTTTTGCAGAATGTTTATACTTCATAAAATAGATGATTTTTTAGTAGTATTTTCCCATCCTATATGTCTTACATAACCTTTTTCAAAAATAGCAGCTTTGAATCCTAAGTCTCTATATTTTTTGCTTATAGTAAGCTCTATTTCTAAAAGGGATTCCGGAATATTAACTAACTGTTCAGATATGTGCTTTGTAAAAGGACTGATAGATTTATAATCTCTATGTCTACGTAACCCTGGGTTAAAAGTAAAACCTGACCATCCTTTAAAATCTTCAAGATAAAAGAATTTACTAACAAAAAGCGGTTGATGATCTTCTAAATAAGTAACAAACTTATAATCTTTGCTAACTGGATGATCCATAGTATCATTTAGTTCTCTTAACCAGACTGTAATTAATTTAGAGTCTTCTTCCATTAATTTTAATGAATGCTCTATGAAATATGATTGATAAAATTCCCAATCGTCCTCCAGGTGAAAAATATACGGAGTTTCAACCATACTATAAGCATAATCTACGCTCTTAATTTGACCCTGTCTTTTTTTATTAAAAATTAAACTATAATCATACTCTTTTAATAATGAACTTAAAATTTTGTTTGCTTCTTCTTTAAATTTTTTATCTCCACTATCATCTATAAAAATAAATTTAGCTATAGGATAAGTATTATATTTGTTAAAACTTTCAATAGTTTTAGTTAATAAATCTAATCTTCCACAACTTGTTAATACAGCAGTAACTTTTTTCATAAACTATATCAAAGAAGATTTAATATTAACTTTATTAAATTCGTCAATTAACGATAATTTTCTTTTTTCACCAAGATGATCGAATTTACCAAAATTATTATCTAAAAAATGAAAAGGTTTAACTTGAATACTCTCTAAAAACTGATGAGTAAACATACAGCAACCAACTGATCCGAATAAAAATTCTTTTTTATTTATTTTATATTTTTTATCAACATATAAAGAAAAAAATAATTGAGTATTTCTGTATTCTTTAATAAGTTCATTTTTTAATGAATCATCATTAAAGTACATTAACCCTAAATTATTGATAAATTTATTTTCTCCTTGCCAGTATTCTAATTGTTTATCTATTCCCTCTTTTTGCAATAAGAGTTTCATTTTAAAAGTTTCTTCGCATTCAACTCTACATTCAAAACCTATTTTAGAATTTGGTGGTACTGTTAATTTATCTTTGATAAAAAGATCACCATCTGTAATAATAAATTCTCCGTTGATAGAATCAGCAGCATCAAACTTTAGATCGTCTAAAAAAATAAAATCTTTTTTAGGGGCTGGGATTAGCTCTACATCTAAATCTTCGAAAAGAGAAAAATTATATGAATCAGTAAAAACTACTTTATGGTATGAACTTGGAGCTTCTTTAATAGATTTTCTAAATAAAAACTGTATATATTCATGAGAAGCTATACTATTTTTATTTATTCTTCCTTTTTTGAATCTATCACTATAAGTCCATACTAGCTTCACTGTATTCTAGTCCATAACCAAGCTCTAACTGAGTTTGGTTTAGTTATTACCATTGTTTCATTTCCTATAAAGAAAACTAATCTATATGCATCGTCAGTGTCATATCTATTAATATGCATATCTCCGTCTTCTATCGTTATCTCTCCAGTAGCTAGTATTGTAGTTTTATTTTTTCTAACGAATACGATCTTTTCAGCTTTTCTACTGATAACTAATACTTCTCCGTCTAAATTATACCATGCACCTAGTGCATCATAGGGTACCTCCTCTTGCCCGAAGGTAAGAGAAGATACTACTAATGATAAAATAAGTAAAAACTTACGCATATTGTGCTAATAGTTTTTCTACATGTGCTTTCGCAACATTATATTCAACTTCTCCAGTTTCATCCTCATATTGTACAGGGTCATCCACACCCAAGTTGATGAATGCTTCAATCCTTTCAACAGATGATGCTGATTTATAGTCGCTATTACCGCTAGGATAGGGCTTATAAGATGTATTAGTACGTTTGTATACATCATTAAAAGTAACTCCGAGCTCTTCAACCAATTTCTGTCCATCTTTTAAAATTCCAAGTTTATCAGTATCTAAATAAGGAGTAAAATACCCTACCTTATCTGCTTCCCAGTTACCTATTCTAAAGGCAGCATCGTCAGCATCTCTAAATTCTTGTCTACAGTCCGGATATATTGCATGATCTCCTGCATGTATACCTAGAGCAATATCAGTCTCTAAACCATTTGCATTAGCTTCAGATAAAGCAACTGCTTGTACTAAAGAAGCAAATATTTTATTTCTATTAGGTACTACAGTAGCTTTCATATTATCTTCTTCATAATGACCTTCCGGTACATCTTCTCCTCCAGTAACTAATGCTGAGTTAAGTAAATTAACGAGTCCGTCAAGTTTAATAACTTGATACTTGATACTCTGACCATTAGCATTTAAATAATCTACTAATGATTGAGCTCTTTCAAGCTCTACTCTATGCTTCTGACCATAATCAAAAGATAAAGCAGTTACATTATCATACTCAGATAAACATCTAAGTAATAAAGTTGAGGAGTCCATCCCTCCTGAAAGACTAACTACGACATTTTTCGCCATTTTATATAATAATTAAATTTTGCCAGGTATTATAAAGCGTATAGGCAAACGCTATTCTAAAATAGAAGTTAAGGAATTTTTTACATCTTCCCAACGTTCTACATAGCTTTTTAAATCGTAAGTTTTACCTTCTTCATTTAATTTTTCTCTTGCTATAGCTCTTAAAGCATTTCCAAAATTTGAAGGATAACTTATATTCTTAATATATTCAGTATTATTTTCTCCTTTAACTACTCTTTCGTAAACGGTATACCCGTTATTAGGAGATCGAGTAATAAAAAAAGGTTCCATAACAGGATCTGCAATTATAGTATCGGTTGCAGGTATTGAATTAGGATTTCTTAACATTATGATAGTATTAGTTCAGTTAATTCAGTTTGGTTTAATCTTCCTTCTAGTGCTTTACTAGAACCGTCTTCTCTTATAAGTACGGTAGTCGGTACAGTATCAATTTTATATTTATTAGCTAATCCAGTTGTATCCTTATCTATATCTATATTTAAAAAATTAACTTGATCAGAGTAAGAAGGAATAACTTTATCCCAAGTTTTGCTATAAATTTTACATGGACCACACCATGAAGCATAAAATTTAATAATTTTTTTTGTTCCCATATCTTTCGTTAACTTTTTTATAGTGATTAGCTTTAGAAAATTTACGAGGTTTTGTAGTATCGTTACCTCCTGTATTTCTGGTTTTTAACCATTCTTTTAATTGTTTTAATCTTTGTTTAGGTGAGTTCTTTGACATATATAGTATATTATACTATAATATAAGAAAAATTACGTAAATACACAACTTTTTAACCTGAATTCTCTTTTCTTTCTTCAGGTTTATAGTACTTAATTCTATCGTGCCATATTGGGGAAGCTAATAGAACTGCTGCTTTAATATAATCTTCTTTTTGTTTTTGAAATACGTGAGACATCCAAGTTTGCTCGTATGGGTATTCCCATCTAATTTCTAAAAAAACTTTTTCATTACCTTTCCTAGACATTATCATAGGCCAGTTCGTATATGTTACTTCTCCATCTATATAAGACAAACCATCTACATTTTTTATATTATTAAAAACGGTTTTTGGTGCATTCATTGATCTACCATTTCTCGGAAGTTCAGTATTACCAGGGAAAAACTTAGTTCTAACGTTTTGAGGTACATTATACCAACTAGTTTGAATATCATTATCCCAATATACTTCTGTAAATGATAATTTTAAATAATCGAAATCTTCTTGAAGCATTATTTTATGAACAGTATCATATAATTTAGGAATATATTTTCTAAAACCATTTCTACAAAATTTTCCTTCTAAATCAGGAGGATTAGATGTCATATCATCTTCAAAGAAAAAATAAAATTCAGCATCTGATTTATCAAAATGTTCAGCTGCTGCTTGTCTACCCCCACATATTCCTTTGTTACCTTCAAGCCAAATATATTCAAAATTATATTCTTTAGCTATTTTTTTATTTTTTTTCTGGGCTTTTTCATCTGTAGAATTATCTAATAATACTTTATAAGGTCTTTCTAACCATTCAGGAGTTTTTTTCATAGAATCTATAGTATGAAGCAATTGTTCTGGGAAGTTAAAAGTAAGTATATAAAGATTAGTTTTAATTTTATTTAATTGCTGTTGACTTATAGTAACTTGAGGTTTTATATTTTTATCTATAGGAACTAATTCTACTTTATTATCTAATAGAGCTTGAGTAAATTTTAAAATTAATCCATTATCATCTAAATGGTATCTTCTATAAAAAGAAGGTTGTGAAGAAGCCATTATACAAAATATAGTCTCTTCAGTACCCATAAATCCTTCATTTAAACTATCATTAAGAAAAGAATAATAAGTAGTGTTTGCTTCACTTATAGCTTCTTTATGTCCTCCAAAAAATCCTCCTCTACAAACATATTTTATCTCAGTACCTGCAAAACGATTAGCTGCATCTATTTTAAAACCATGGATTTCATCTCCGTTAAAATAATCCCAAGATAAAAATAAAAAATTATCAGTATAATCTATTACCTTATCAAGTACTTTATTTTCTATTAAATGAGAACTAGGAACTGTATTAGTAATACCTGCATCTAACCAATAAAAATATTCAGTATCAAAATTATTATAGATACTTGCATCATGAAGCATAAACATTTTAGACATTACTACTGGGTTATAATATTCTAAAGTAGCTTGAGGACTTTTAGTCAACCACCCATTTTCTCCAGTTATGTTTAGCCAGTCAGGATTATTTCTTATTCCTTGAGTATTATCCCAATGTGGAGCATATAAGTTAGTTTTGAGATCTTCTAACTCAGTAATTTTAATAAATGTATTTTCAGATTTTCTATACTTCCATACAAATTCTTCTAACTCTTCAGGTAAAAAAAGTATCATATTAGCTTCTATCTGTAAAAACTCTTCAAATTTAGCTAAGTAATGACTTTCGAAATTTCTTTCGTCTCTACCTATATTCCATAATCCTGATACTATTGTATAATTTTTCATATTAGTCTAGTGGACATTTTTTCCAAGTAAGTATCCTCTATCAATAAATTATCCATTTCAGTAGATTCAAATAATTGAAATGCATCTTTAACTGTATTCAAAATAGGTTTTCCTGCTACGTTAAAAGAAGTATTTAGTAAAACACCTACTCCATTTTTTTCATTTATCAAAGATAATAATTCATATAGAAAAGTATTCTGCTCTTTAGTAACTGTTTGAACTCTAGCAGTATTATCTACATGAGTAATAGAAGCTAATTTTTCTCTCCACTCTTCTTTAACTAAAGGGCTAAAATTCATATGTTCACTGGGCAATTCCCATTCAAAAAACTTATTTAAATCTTCTAATCTAACTACTGGAGCAAAAGGTCTATAAGGTTCTCTATTTTTTACTTTAGCATTTAATATATCTTTCATATCCTTAATAGCAGGATTACATAAAATGCTTCTATTACCAAGTGCCCGAGGTCCATGTTCAGATCTTTCTCTAGCTAATCCTAATATTTTACCTTTAATTAAATTATCAGCTACTTTTTCTAAATCTACTTCAGATGAAATAGCATTATTACAGTATTGAATATATTCTCCTAAAGATTCTCTATCTTTTAGGTAAGGACCTGTGTAAGTTAAAATACTTGGTTTTTCAGGTTTTATTTGATTAAGAAGCATACCAGCTGCTAATCCGCAATCGTTTGGATTAGGTCCAACGAATACTTCTTTTTTAAGTTCATTTACTACCCTAGTATTAAGAGTAATATTTAAACCACAACCACCTGATATACAAATAGGTAAGTCAGGATGTAGTTTAATAAATGGTTTAATATGTTTTAAAAATAAATTTTCGAAAGCTCTTTGTGAAGTAGCCGCTAAATTTCTACCTTCTACTTTACCTAATCTTTTGTATTCATTGAATTCTAAACCTATTTTTTTACTTAATTTTTCCAATTCGTACATATAAGTTCTCCCATTATTTTCACATTCATAATATTGATAAAAATGAGGTAACCAATCTTCTTGAACTTCTCCATAAGGAGCAAGACCCATAAGTTTGCCTGGGTATACTAAGTTACCTGCAGCTAAGTCTATTTCTTGTCTAATTTCTTCAATATAGTGTCCAAAGAGCATATAAGGAAAACCTAAATCAAGCTGTATATGAGGAGAATTATTTATAGGATTATTTATAGCTCCTAAAAGTTTAACTCCTAAATTTCGTCTACCTAAATATGCGTTAAAAAAGCCATCGTTTCCTCCTCCATCGAAAGAAAAAATTAAAGCAGATTTAAAGGGTGATTGATAAAAAGCTCCTGCAGCATGTGATTCATGGTGTAAACAGCAAATATACTCTGAAGCGGGTATATCTTCATGAAGTTTGTATGTTACTTCATCTATTATTACATCGGTATTTTGATAATAGCATCTATCAAAACTTTCTATACCAAATTTTTTCTTAATATATTCTGCAAAATATTTAGATAGATAAAGAATATCTATAGGTTTTACAGTTTTATATTGAGCTACACCACAGTTTTTCTCGTTAACTAAACGTTCTACTTCTAAAACTTCTATAATTTTACCATCTTTGCTTATAGCATAGGCAGCGTTATGAGAACCGTAAAAACTAATATCGTATCCAGTCATTATTTATATTCGAATTCTTGCCTTTCAGCCCATCCTTCACTTTTGCTATGTGCCCAGTAGACTACCCTAGCTGGTTGCTCAACACTCATAAAGGTTTGTTCGTAATGAATAGGTATTTTATCTTCTAAAAACCTTGTTAATCTATTATCATCTATAAATATACTTTTAATACTTTTTCCATCTTTATCATCAAACGCAACTAATATAAAATCATAATCATTTTTAGTAAAATAGTCTGGATGTATATGAACTAAATGATAATGGGATTTAGAAAAAGATTCTTCCCATTCTTCTTCATTTTCTCCTATAATAGGATTAGGAGGATACTTCCAATCCATAGTATGTTGCTGCATTGCTCTTTTTTTAAAATGTAATCCAGCATATATTTCATAATCTCTAAAGCTACGTTCAGTACCTAAATCATATCCAGTTAAATCGAATCCATTATCTTCTACTCTAAATAACTGTCTTATTTTAGCTCTTCCTGAATCTTGTTTTTTCCAGTACATATCATTACCTGCTTTACTCTGATCATCCCATACTAATATTCCATCTCTTTCATCTCTCATTGTAGCATGCCATATAACTAATCTATGAGGATGAAATAAATCATATCCATGAGTAAAACTTCGAACAGTTAAATTTATTTCTTCTCCTGAAAAATATAAATCTGGATCGTGTTTTATTTCTTTAGCCCATTTATTTCTAGCAAAAGCAAAATGACCACATATAAAACGAGAAGGTACTGGTTCAGTTAAGTCTTCCCATCCTTCTAATTTAGTAGGTTGAATAAAAATAGTACCATGAGGATAAAAACAGTTAGGTATACTTAACCAAGGGCAATCTGCTCTTCCTTCAGGTTCTTCGAAAGGCTTATATTCGGGTAAATAACCGGTTAAGATAGGTCTATAACCTTTATCTTCTAACCCTTTATGCATGTTAATTAACGTCTCATCCCAATCTTTTACGAATCTATGATGTGAATCTAACTGTAGAACATAATCTTGATTAGTTAATAACTTTTCATTTATTATAGCTCTTGCATAAGGAAGACCTTGAGCATCTTTAGCAAGCATTTCATGTATATGAAAGTTAGGATTATCTTTGTATTCTGTCAAATCGTCGAATCCGTCAGAAGGTTCATACTGCCTACATATTCCAAAATGTAATCTTTTAGGATATTTAGCTTGATTTAGAGCATCTTTAATAGTTGGTATAAGTTCAGGTTCTCTATAAGCTGGTAAATGTAAAAATATCGTGGATTTTTTACTCATTAGTTTTGAGGAAATATATGTTCGTATCTTTCAACGAAACCATTCTTTTTACTATAAGGCCATACTACTACTTTGTAAGGTACTTCACCGTAAAATTCCTTTCTAATATTAATAAAACCTCCTTTAGCTTTATCTATTTCTTTTAATAATTCTTTACCGTCCATATCTTCTCTAAAAATTACTTGTTCAGGTTCCTTACCTTCAAATGATACTACACAGTATTCATAGTCATCTTCATTAAAATGAGAAGAATGAACATCTACTATAAAATTATTATACTTTAAAAATGATTCACCATAATCACTAACTGAGTCGAATTTAGTTGGATTAGGAGGGTGCAAATGATCTAAAGTATGCTTTTGGACTCTTCTAGTAGTAAAATCTATTCCCGCATACGTTTCATATTCAACTATACTTCTTTCTTTACCTAAAGCATATGGTTCTAATTGCTTTAATACGCAAGGTCTACATTTAGGTTTACCTACTCCCAGTAAAGTTCTTACTCTAGAAAATGAAACTTTATCTCGCAAATCGAAATCATGATCAGCCCAATGCTTTTGACCATCGTTTCTTTCATAATAATGATAAGCAAGTGGTTTATGAGGACAGAGTAGATCGTAACCATGAGTATAAGCTCTTACAGCCATAGTTATTTCTTCCCCATGAAAGTAAAGAGCAGGATCATAAAGAACTGTTTCTTGAAACTTACCATCAGTAAAAGCAAAATGACCTGAGAAGAATCTATTAGGAACTGGTCCTTCTAGAGTTTCCCATCCTTCTAAGGTATGAGGTTTAGTATGTAAAGGTCCTTCAGGAGCTATTCTATCAAAACACAAATACCAAACTCCTTCTTCTCTACCTTTTGGATCTTTTTCAGGGAAATAAGAACCTATATAAGTAGTTAGTAAAGGCTTAGGATATCCTTGCTTTATAGCAAGTTTATACATTTTTATACATTCTTCATCCCAGTTTTTTATAAATCTATGATGAGAATCTAACTGTAATGAATAAGTTTCGTTATTATAAAATTTTTGAATATGATGTCTTGCCCAGCAAGCTCCTCTTGAATCTTTATAATCAATATCTATAATATTAAATCTACGATCATTTTTAAATTCATCTAAATTATCCCATTTATCTTCTTTACTATGCTGCCAGCATATAGTAAATCTAAGTCTATCAGGATATTGAGCTTGATTTAGACAGTCTTTTATTGTTGGTACTAGTTCCTTGTCTCTATAACTTGCTATAGAGATAAAAATTGTATCTCTTTTTGCCATAACTAAAATTAATTTTATCCATCACATGAAAGACAATCGGTAGATGTTCTACTACCTATATCTCCATTAATGACAGAGTCGGTCCTTAGATAATATAAGGTTTTTATTCCTAATCTCCAAGCAGTTTGGTGAACTTCGTTAATAAACTTTGGACTATCAGTAGGATCGAAAGCTAAATTTAAAGATTGAGTTTGATCAATATACTTTTGTCTAGCTGCTGCTTGTTCAACTAATTGTAATTGATTAATTTCTGCAAACGTTAAAAATATTGGTTTATCTTCTGCAGGCATCACATCTTCTGGTAAGTTAGCAATACTACCTCTATCTTTCATTATTTGATCCCATACTTCTTCAGTATTAGCACCTTTTTCTTCTAAATAACTTTCAAGAGCAGGATTTTTTCTAATAAAAGTTCCTTTCGCTGAATTGAACGTATAAACGTTAGCTGGTACTGGTTCAATACCTGCTGATACTCCTCCTGAAATAGTAGAATTAGAAACTGTAGGAGCTATTGCGAGTAAATGAGTATTTCTCATTCCAGTTCCTTTACACCAAACTGGTTCTCCGTACTCGTCAGCTAGTTGTCTTGAAGCATTTTCAGCTTGAGTACGTATTTGAGAAAAAATTTGATGAGTTAGTGATGTAGCTCTTATAGAATTAAAAGGTATTCTTTCATTTTGTAAGAAAGTATGCCATCCTAATACTCCTAACCCTATAGCTCTACCTTTTTTAGCGGATCTGTGGGCTCTTATTAATGAATCCCTTCCAGAAGTTTTTGATAAAAATTCTTCTAATACACCGTCTAAAAAATATATCGCGGTTTCGACAAGGTCCGTGTTTTTCCATTCATCCCATTTAGTTAAATTAACACTTGATAAACAACAAATAAAACTATGCTCTTCATCTGTATGAAGAGTTATTTCCGAACATATATTCGTCATCGAAACTTCTAGATTGTTCTTTTTATATGCAGGAGGATTAGCATTATTAACATTATCTTTGTACATAACGTAAGGTTCTCCTGTTTCAACTCTAGATTTTAAAATTTTAACCCATAATTCCATAGCCTCAGCGTCTCTATGCTCTAATTTTTGCATAAATATATCATCCACTACAACACATTGATGTAAGTTAAGACACTGTCTATTAGGATCTCCTTTAGGTCTCCTAATTTCTAAGTATTCATGAATATCAGGGTGATTTATATCTAAATTAACTGATGCTGCTCCTCTTCTTACTGCTCCTTGATTAGTAGCTATAATAGTAGAGTCATAAATTTTAGCCCATGGTACTACTCCTTCAGATTGTCCCATACCTTCATTACCTATTTTAGTACCTCTTCCTCTAACTTTAGATAATCCAATACCAACTCCTCCGCCGAGGGAAGTCAGCCTCATCAACTCAGCGTTAGTGAGACCGATTCCTCTAATTGAGTCTGGTGTATCGATACCAAAACAGGAGATGGGTAATCCTCTATCAGTCCCTGTATTCGATAATACAGGAGAGGCTAAATTCAACCAACCTTTCCACATATAGCGGTAAAATTTATTCGCTAAATCAGGTCGGTCTAATCTACGTGCTATTCTATCAGCAACACGTCTATATGCTTTTTTTGGATTTTCGTCAGGAAGTAAATATCCTTTAGAAATCGTAGCTAACGAAACTTCATTCATCCATTCTGGGTAATCCTTTCCAGCTTCCCAGTTACTAGTATCTACTACTACTGACATAACTTATATTTTTAAAAAGCAGCGGACCAATCTAAATGTCCTTTACTGTAATTAGTAACTCTATTTGCAAAGAAGTCAGTTTGCTGTTTACCAGCTATAACTGCATCAAACCATTTCATAGTTTTTAATGCTCCTTTATCTATTTCTTCTGCAGGTATGATAGGACTTAATCCTAAATCTGCCATTTTAGTATTGACTCTATGTCTAATAAAATTCTTAAGTTCGTCTTTGGTAAGATTTTCTAAATCTCCCATTTCAAAAACTTTATCAATAAAATCAAACTCTAACTGTAAAGCTAAATGAGCTGCTTCTTCTATTTCTTTTATTAACTTTTTAGTTTTAAATTCAGGATGTTCTTTCATTAAAGTTCTAAATAACCAACATCCAGCTTCTGAATGTAGAGATTCATCTCTTACTGACCATTCTACTATTTGACCAACTCCTTTAAGTAAGTTTCTCATTTTATATGATAGTAAAACTGCAAATGAACTAAATAAATTTACTCCTTCTGTAAATGCTGAAAATATAGCTAATGATTTAGCTCTTTCATGCCAGTTAGGAGTACCGTCGTGATTATCTCTAACGTTCATTAACGCTTCTATTTTAGCCATAGTAGCTTCATCTTCTAAAAATTCACTAAAATCGTCCAATCCTAACTGCTCGTTTAATAACGAATATGCTTCAGCATGGATAGTTTCAGAAGAACCTAGAGTTGTACCCATCATTATAACTTCCGGCTTCCTAAACCATTTAGTAACTAAAGTTGACCAGTAGTCATTAACTATAGTTTCTGTTTGTGCAAATCCTTTTAAGATTTGACCTACTACATTTTTTTCGTGAGGTTTCATATTTGATTTCCAATCTGTCACGTCTTGTGCCATAGGAACTTCAGTATGCAACCAATGTGCTTGTTGTTGTTTTAACCAGTAATCAAATGCTTTGGGATATTCAAAGGGTTTATACACAACTCTTTCTTCTAATAAACTCATATTATATACTTATATATTTTAATATTTTAGACAAAAACACCCGTTGGAAAGTATCCTTCGGGCCTGTAATAAATATGATATATATTCAACATTCTGCCAAAAAAAATCATATTAATTTGGATAAAGTTTCACGTGACAAATTAAACTTAGGTTTATTAGGTTCCTCTAATAAATCAGCAGGATCTGTTTTACCTTCGAATTCAATATGTCCATTATTAGTATCCATTTTCACATTATAAGTCATTCCGTCTTGTCCATAACGATTCTTCATAACGTGAACTCTTCCAGTCCCAAGAACTTTGTCTTCTTTCTGGCGAGATAGTGACAGACAAATATCTGCTACCATCATCTTATCGTAACTACCAGCTGCTTTGTCGCCTTCTATAACATTATCTCTAGCTCCCATTCTATTTACTTGAGAAGGAGTAAGTACTGGTATTTTTAATTCTTTAGCTAAACCTTTTGTAGCTATAAATACATCATCTATTTCGTCTTTTCTTTCAAAATTTTTACCTCTTGAAGGAGCTCTTAAATAATCAACGTAATCAATAACTACTAAATCAGGTTTATGATCCATATCCATACATTTCTGTATATGAGATTTTATAGTATTTACCGTAGCTCCTTTTGGAGGGTATTCTTTTACTATTAACTTACCTTTGAGATTATCTACATACGTTTGGACTTCTTTACGTTTCTTATTAATCTCATCAATAGAGTGTCCTGTAAAGTAGCAGTCAAATCTTTTACCCACATAGTCCTCTCCGAGCTCGAGCGTATAGTAATTAACTTTATAACCAAGACTAACAGCATGAGCAGCAATAGCAACCATAGTCCATGACTTACCACCACCAGGGCTCCCAAAAACAATAGCAAGGTCACCAGGCCCAAACCCACCTTGAATACCATCATTAAGAATAGGCCAAGGAGAAGGAATGGTAGGACGGTAATTAACTCTATACCTAGTTTCAATATCTTTATTATATTCATGTCCCATATTTTTATCCATACCAGCTTTCATAGCTTTCTCAACCATATTTCTAATACCATCGAAATCTCCTTCTTTAAGTAGATCAGCTGAGTTAAGTATAGCGTTTTTCATTTCTTGATTCTTACAGAAAGTTTGAAATTCTTCCTGTACGTATTCTAAATCATCTTGAGATGCTTGATAAGAGTTTCTTAATTCTTCTTTTAAAGCAACTTGTAGTACTTCATTCTCTAACTTTTGGAGTTCTACTTTAAGAACATCCATAGTAATGTTAGTATGATACTTATCAAAATAATCTTTAATCTGATTTATAATCCACTTATGTGAATCGGCATCGAAGTAATGATCGTGTAAAACGTCTCTAACGTTAAGTAAAAACTTTTTATCTGTAAGTAACGATCCTAAAACCTTTAATTGAAACCCCTTGCCGTACTGCTGTAAACTCTTTAATGTCATTTAAAACCTTTGTTATAATATAACTATTTATTTCCTAACAACCAACTAGAAGATTGAATTTTATCTCCTAACCCATCAATTAATTCTATATCAAATGTTCTACAAATATCTGCTTCAGGAATTGTCTCGTTAGTCTGATCACCTCCGTTAGCAAATGCAAGTTTCATAGAACCGTAAAATTTATCTACCATTACTTTAAGTGTAGCATTTTGAGTAGAATCTTTATCAACTGATATCCATGCCATATCTACTATGCTCAATGCTCTAATAATTTGTATTCTTTCGTCTTGATCTTGAAAGAATTTTGAACCTTTTAACTCTCTTTGTATATCGTTATTAACTATTACGCAAAGTAAGTCTCCAACTTCCTTAGCTTTTTCGAATAACTGTAAATGTCCTTTATGTAACGGATTAAAGTATCCGCTAACTATTATTAGCTTTTTCATAACTTTCTGCAATTAACTTTTTAAACTTTGTTGTAGACCATCCATGATCTCTATTAAGATAATGAATAGGTATTTTTAAATCATCACCAGTAAAAGGTTTATTTCTATAATCATCTCCTAGAAACCTTATGTTAAATTCTCCTATTTTAAGTAAATCGTATAACTGTTCTTCATATGTATATCTTATAACATCATCTACATATTTAAGAGATAGTAAAATTTCTCTTCTTTCGTCTGAAGATAATATAGGTTTAAGTTTATGAGGTCTTTCTATAGAAGGATCTGTATGAAGTAGTACTATTAAAACAGTACAGTATTTTTTCATTTCTTTAAACATCTCTATATAACCAGGATGTATTACATCAAAATTACCTGCGATTATACCTTTAGTCATATTTCCAAAATACTTGTAAAATTATTATCATCGTTGCTAATACTAAAATAGTACCAGTTTTTATATTTATACCTTCCTTCATAAAGATTAAAGTTAAGATATAAAAACTAAATATTCCAGTAGCAAAAGCTACTATTCTAGCAGGCCATAACTCACCGTTAAAGTACTCTACTATATATGATGTACCAAAAATATAAGATGCTCCTACAGGTATACCCATAAGTCCGGAAACTAAAATAGGATGATCTTTTACCCAAGTACTTAAAAATTGACCGTTGGTTTGAAACCAAGCAAGTGACTGTGCTACTAAAAATAGTAACAATCCAAAAATTAACGTTTTATAACTCATTTTACTGTTGTTAAACCTCTAAAATTTTCTAACCAACCTTCAGTATTTTTAGTAATACCTTCTATTTTATCTTGGTCTAATAGAGATAAGAATACACCTGTTTGTAAATTAGGTATATCGCTTTTAAATATATCCTCTACGTATTTGACTTCTTTTTCATCTAAAGTTGAGTTATGTAAATCCATCAACTCAAAGTTAGTCATTACTCTATTCCAGTTATGTAATATTTTTGCAAATATTTTTTTTGGTTTTTCTTGATCTAATTGAGTCTCGCAATGATCATATATATCTTGTAATGATGCATTTTTATCATAAGTAAAACTTTTCCATTCAGATAGTATAGTTTTTATACCTAATCCTTTTACTCCTGGAATATTATCAGAATTATCTCCTAATAATGCTTTTACTATATTATAATTTTGAGGTAATACTCCTATCTCTTCTTTTATATTACTCATAGTAAAAGTTTTCTTTTTTACTGGAGCATAAACTTCTATATTATTATCTATAAGTTGATAAAAATCTTTGTCTGATGAAACTATTGTGACTTTTTTCCCTGCATTCGAGGCTCTTTTTGCCAAGTATGCTATTATATCGTCCGCTTCTAGCTTCTCTATAACTATTTGCTGTAAAGGTAAACATTCTAAATAATCTTGTGTTCTAAATAATTGCCCGATAAGAGCTTCCGTTTCTTCTTCTTTATTATCGTATAATCCCCAATGAGTAATTCTACTAGTAGCTCTTTGAGCTTTATAGTTAGGATCTATATTTTTCCTATTAGCAGAACCTCCTTTACCGTCCCATACTATTATAACTCTAGTAGGATCAAATATACGAGTAACATAACCTAAAGAACGAAGAAACCCTACCAGACCCCCTATATGGGCGCCTGATGGGTTCATCGCTTTGAGCAGTGAGAACGACCTTATTAAGGTGTTCATCGCATCAACAATCAAGATATGATCATTGAGGGCTCGGGGTGGGGTCTCCTTTAAATTCTTTAGAATATTTTCGTACGGCATTAATCAAGGATATTAGGAGTAATCGGTGTCTCTTCTAAATCTCCTTCTTCAATTAAATCAAAGTCGACCGAACCAACTAACTTTAACCAGTGGTCTTTGTGATCATCTTTATACTTGTCTATAGCTCTTTTATCGTCCGGAATGAAACCATGAGGAGTCATAACTATTCTACCTCTAGACTGTACTCCACCAATATGGTTTTTCTCTACTTGTACGTTAGTACGTTTAGCAAACTCTACCTGCATACCTGCTTTGATAGCTTTTATCTTAGACGTACCTGGGTTAGTAATATTACCGAAAGTAACTACTAACGTAGCATCATACCACATAGACATACCACCTTTATTCTGCAACTTAGGTTGACCCATAGGAGATTCAGGTTTCATAGTCCATACTTTATTGATAGCTACTAACGTATTAGTATAAGGAGAATTTTCCTTTCTTGATAATAATATCTTTTGATTAAGATTATTACCAAACTGAGTAGACATAGCACCGGCATTCCATTCATTATTATTCTTATTAGAACGTACTGAAAGGTCACAAGGTACTGAACCTATACTATCCCAGAAGAAACACATATCATAAGGTAAATTACCTTTAGC
>Ga0163111_10000412_pt1 | contig 25642 bp, 18 predicted proteins | sample CRUFie1St18metaG_FD_109645 | JGI IMG/M metagenome (GOLD analysis project Ga0163111, IMG submission 109645) | Marine microbial communities from the Costa Rica Dome - CRUD Field 142mm St18 metaG | ecosystem: Environmental > Aquatic > Marine > Oceanic > Photic zone | place: Costa Rica: the Eastern... | reverse complement strand
TTGTTCTACAATTACCAGTGATCAATTAATTGGGGGGGAGCCTTTTCGTTTTAGGCATGATAAGCGACCTCAATTAGTAGTTATTTCGCAATCCGAAAAGGTGAGTAATTGGAAAGCTTTTGCCAGACGTTTTTTTGATGCTGATTTTCGTGTTAGTTATGTGGAATCAGATACTGGAAAGGGAATGAATGATATTGGTCAGGCAGATTGCCTTTTATTAGTTGATGAAGTGGAGGATAAGAAGATTAATGAATTGATTGAGACTTACGTGGCTTCTGCAAAACCTGTAATAGGAGTAGGTGGGCATTGTAGTAATTCTAATAAGAGTATTTTTGGTGTTAATGCATTATCTAATAAAAATATTAGCTCAGATGTTAAATGGATTAGGGGTATAGAGAATCACCCTTTAGCTTTTGGTTTCAAAGGCAAGAAATGGTCAATAGATAGAAAATCAGAAGGCCTTGAGGTCGATCAGGCTGTCATTCCTCTTTTTCATTGTAAAAACGGCAGTAGTGAATCTGCCGATTTACTTGCTTGGTCATTTGCCAGGAATGATAGTGGAAGATCATGTGCGACTCTGTTGAGTCTTCCTGAAAATAAAAATGACGAAAGCTTTCAACGATATTTATTTAATGCTGTCCGGTGGGCGACTGGAGAGTCAATTGCTTCGCAATTGCCTGTCGATCCTGACTTGCGAAGATTAAATGAAGGTTGGGTAGTTAGAGGAAAAATGCAGCTGCGAAAGAAGCACAAATCTAAGCATTGGGACTTAAGGACATTAATCCGTATATTTGACGATCTACCCGATATTGAAAGGGTTTTAAAATGGGAATCGGCTCCAGGTTCTGTTATTTATATTAATGGCGAACTGCTTGAAGAGAATCAATCTGGGCATTGGTCAGTCCCTTCAGAAATTTTAAAATCAGGGGATTTGAATTTGGTTGTGGTAAGGGTGAGTAATTCTAATCCTTTCAAGAGTTTACCTAAAATTACCAGTTCAAAAGATTCCTTCGAATTGTCTCTGAAACATTGGCAAGAGAGGCTTTCTAATGATGAAATTGAACCTAATTTTCCGATACCTCCACAGTTTGGTGCTCCTACAGATCTGATTCAAGAATGGAGGCAAAGAAAATGATTTAATTCTTTCTATGTCGGTTGATATTTAGATAATAGTTAGATATTTTAATTACCGCTATTTATTTGTATCCAATGTTACTAAAATGCTCAGACATTGTAGCAATTATTTCAGCTTTTGCATTGATCTCGGCATCTTCTGCAAAAGAAAAGGTTAATGATGATTGGTGGTCATGGAAGCCCTTGGCAATAACTAAAGTTCCGGAAGGTGACAAGAGTAACCCAGTTGACCGATTCATTGTTTCAAAATTAAAAGAACAAGGTTTACTTGTATCCGGGCAGGCGGATCGGAGAGTTTTAATTCGTCGTCTGTATTATGATTTATGGGGCTTGCCTCCGACTCCCCAAGAGATTAAAGATTTTATTAAAGATTCAGACTCCCGAGCTTATGAAAAATTAGTCGACAAGCTTCTTTTTTCGCCAAGGTACGGAGAAAGGTGGGCGCGGCATTGGTTAGATGTGGTGCATTATGGAGAAACTCATGGATATGATAAAGATCAACCAAGACCCAATGCATGGCCTTATAGGGATTATGTTATTCGTGCGTTTAATGAAGATAAGCCATACTCTAAATTCATAAAAGAGCAGATCGCAGGTGATCTTCTCTGGCCAGACACGGTAGATGGAATTGTTGCGACAGGATTCATATCTGCTGGTCCATGGGACTTGATTGGTCACGCTGAAGTTCCAGAATCTAAGATTGATGGGAAAGTGGCTCGTCACTTAGATCGTGATGACATGGTTACCACAACGATGAATGCATTCACTTCCCTTACTGTTCAATGCGCTCAGTGTCATGATCATAAAAGAGATCCAGTAACAATGGAACATTACTATTCATTGCAGTCAGTTTTTGCGGCATTAGATCGGGCAGATCGACCCTATGACGTTAAGGCGGGTGTTGCCTTGAAAAGAAAAAATTTAACGGAAAATAAAAAAGAAATAGAGCAAAGTGTCAAAGAGAATAAAAATAGAATTGATGCCAGTTTTAGCCCGGAAGTTTTGTCTCTTCAGAGAAAAATTAAGTCTATAGAAGAAAAGCAAAAAGCTACTCAGATAGGGCGCTCGGATAGGCATGGATACCACAGCCAGGTGTCTACGGATCAGGATACTAAGAAATGGGTACAAGTTGATTTGGGTGCCGAAAGAAAAATTACTGATATAGTATTGGCTGGTGCTGATGAGTATGGTTTTTCGGATTTTGGTTTCCCTCACCGTTTTCGATTGGAAACTTCCAATGACCTCGAATTTAAAGAATCTGTCATTATAGCCGATAAGACAGATTTGGATTTTCCAAGACCAGGTTCTGGCCCTGTTCTCTTTAGTGGTGTTGATTCTTTTGCGCGATACGTCAGGTTAACGGCAACTAAGCTTTGGAGTCGTCGTAAGAAAGGAGAACCTAAAACAAATGATTGGATATTTGCGATGGGAGAACTGGCTGTTATTTCTGATGATACATTATTAGAAGTTAAAGAAGTGACAGCCCTAGATAGTATTGAGGCTGGTAAGGCTTGGGGTAAGGCTAACCTAGTTGATGGTATTTATGGGAACCATTCTTTGGAGTCATTAGTTGCAAGTGAAAAAAGTAAATCAAATGGTTATCATAGTGCTTTTGCAAAGGAGGTGAATACACGTAAGTGGGTTCAGATTGAACTGCCTAAAGTTCAATCAATCGATAAGATTATCATTTATCCTGCATATCCAACAGACTTCAATCCAGATGCACCAGGATTTGGTTTTCCTGAAAGGTTTAAGATTTTACTTAGTGATCGAGAAGACATGACGGGTGCCGATACGATCATCAATCAAACGAATGCTGATTATGATAATCCAGGATCGGAGCCGGTTATCTTTAAGATTAATCCAAAGAGCGGCCGTTATCTTAGGCTAGAGGCCACTAAATTAAATCATCCTAAAGGAAGTCGTGGGCCTATGTTGGCATTATCTGAAATGCGTATTTTTAGTGGTAGTGCTGAGATTTCACGAAATACCAAGGTTACTGCGCTTGATTCAATTGATAGTGGTTTGTGGCATAAAAAAAATCTTGTTGATGGCTATACTAGTAGAAGAATTATTGTGGACGACGTTACGGAAGGCCTTTTGAGATTTGCGAGATCTAAGCCTAATGAAAATCTTAAGGCATTAAGATTAGAACTTGATGATCTAAAAAAAGTCAGTACTGACCCGAAGTTGATAGAAGAACAAAAAAGGTTAGCTAAATCATTAGTCAGTATAAATTCTCAACTCAATGGATTACCCAAACCCAAAATGGTGTATGCTGGAACTGTTCATTCTGGGAATGGGACGTTTAAAGGTCGGGGGCATACTGGAGGAAAGCCACGAGATATCTTTGTTTTGCATAGAGGTTCTGTCACTGATCCCAGAGACCCGGTGAACCCTGGAACCGTTCCTGGCATTGTTTCTGGAATGCCGCATCAATTTAAGTTGTCTAACGATCATAAAGAAGGAGACCGTCGTATTGCCTTAGCTGAATGGATATCCCATAAGGAAAACACTCTTACTTGGAGAAGTATAGTGAATAGGGTATGGCATTATCATTTTGGTCGTGGAATCGTTGATACTCCAAATGATTTTGGTAGAATCGGTTCAAAGCCTACTCATCCTCAATTATTGGACTGGCTCGCAGTTTGGTTTCGTGACAATGGTGGTTCAATTAAGGATTTACATCGTCTTATACTCAATAGTGCGACTTATAAGCAGGTTAGTAATCATCATCAAGGTAATGCAGCAATAGATATTTCAAATAAGCATTTATGGCGCCAGAATAGGAGAAGGCTTGATGCAGAGTCGCTCAGGGACACTGTACTTGTTGTTTCTGGAAAAATGAACTTTGAAATGGGTGGGCCGTCTTTTAAAGATTTTGTGATTGAGAAGCCACAACATTCTCCACACTATCAATATCATAAGTATGATCCTGATGATCCTTTAACCCACAGACGCTCTGTTTATCGGTTCATCGTTCGTTCTCAACCGCAACCATTTATGGATACTTTTGATTGTGCTGATCCTTCACAGTTAGTGGATAAAAGAGGTGAGACGACTACCGCTTTGCAGGCCCTTGCTCTTTTGAATAATAATTTCATGGTCAAGATGTCACAAAGGTTCGCAGAGAATGTATCCAAGAGTTCTAATCCTGTTAGAGAAGCATTCGAAATGGCACTTTCTAGAATTCCCTCTAAAGATGAGTTAGATTTACTGAACTCTTATGAGAAGCGACACGGCCTAGCTGCAACTTGCAGAATTATTTTTAACCTAAACGAATTTTCGTTCATTGATTAATATGAACAAGCGTGACTTTTTATGGCAATCAGGGGGTGGTTTGGGTGGCATTGCTCTCTCATCCATGATTGGAATGAGTAAGTTAGGGGCATCTACTAATGGTCGGGTGCTTAATCATCCTCACCACAGGCCAAAGGCAAAGCGTGTTATTCAATTGTTTATGGGGGGGGCTGCGAGTCACATTGATCTTTTCGATTACAAGCCCGCTCTAATAAAACATCATGGAGAAAAGTCGGATTTTGGAGAGCATGTTGAGGCTTTTCAAAACGGTTTGGGGCCATGGATGAAACCAGTATGGGAATTTAAACCTCACGGTGGTTGTGGAAAAATGCTTGGAGAAACTGTTTCAAAATTGGGGGATGTTGTAGATGATATGGCCTTTGTTCATAACCTTATAGGTAAAACGGGAGTTCATAGTCAGGCAACATATCTTCAATCAACAGGATTTGATCGGCCGGGTTTTCCGGGAATGGGATGTTGGGTTAGTTATGGGTTAGGCAGCATGAATGATAATTTACCAACTTTTGTTGTGCTTCCTGATCATCGAGGATTTGCTTCTAATGGTCCAAAGAACTGGGGTTCAGCTTTTTTGCCAGCCGAGAATCAAGGTACTATTATTCGCCCTGGTAGAGAGAATCCAATCCCTGATCTTAATCCACCTCAAGGGGCTGATTACATAACTCAAACTGCTGATGCAGATGGGCAGAATGTGCTATCTAGATTAAACAGGAAACATCTTATGAGTAGGGATGGGGACACTCGCCTTGAAGCCCGCATTAAATCTTATGAGTTAGCTGCTAAAATGCAACTAACTGCACCAGAGGCACTTAATATTTCTAAAGAGCCTCAATACATTAAAGATATGTATGGGATACGACCTGATGGAACTTCATGGCCTAAGGAAATCAATCACAATGAGGAAGCAAATCACTTTGGAAGAAAGTGTCTAGTTGCGAGGCGGCTATTAGAGCGTGGAGTTCGTTTTGTTCAGATATGGTCGGGGTGTGATAATGGCTTCCCTCGACGTAATTGGGATAGTCATGAAGATATTAATAGGGATCATGGTCCATTATCATATGGTATGGCTGTTGGGGCTTCGGCTTTGATAAAGGATTTAAAGCAGCGTGGTCTTCTCGAGGACACTATAGTTTTATGGACGACAGAATTTGGACGTATGCCATCGACTCAAGGTTCCAAGGGGCGAGATCATAACCCTTTTGTTTTTACTAATTGGCTCAGTGGAGGAGGTATCAAGGGTGGAGTGACTCACGGTGAAAGTGATCAGTGGGGTTATAAGCCTCTTGATAGAAATAATCCTACCGAAGTATATGATATTCATGCGACAATTATGCATTTGCTTGGTATTGATCATGAACGCCTCACATTTAGGAAAGATAGCATAGATCGCCGTCTCACAGACGTGCATGGTAAGGTAATACCTGAAATTTTAGCTTAAAAGTGAGTGCTCAATATTTATAGAATATTGAGATTTAATTGGTTATAATTAAGGTATTAATCAATGAAGCTTGCTCATATTATAGGAAATAAATTTCGTCTAATCTATATTTCATTTTTTATTATTTTTCTTCTTAATCACATTGGTGATGCTAAAGGAACGGCAGATAGCATTCTCGTATTTAATGAAATTCATTACAACCCTGCTGAAGGTACTTCTAATTCGGAATGGATCGAATTTCATAATCTTAACGGGGTTAATGTTGATATTTCAGGATGGAAATTGAGAGGGGGAGTTGAGTTTGATTTTCCTGAAGGAACAGTCGTTGAAGGTCGTGGATTCATTCTAGTAGCAGCAGATCCTAATAGTCAAAATTTGGCCGGAAAATCTTCCTTTGGTCCATTTCGTGGAGCTTTGAGTAATGCAGGTGAATTGCTTAGAATTGAAGGTCGAGATGGTAGAGTTATGGATACTTTATTTTATGATGATTCTGGCGAATGGCCGGTTGGCCCTGACGGATCTGGGGTGACGTTGGCTAAGTTGAATCAGGAAACAGCTAATTCTGATCCAATCAATTGGGTTGCCTCGCGAAATATCGGAGGTACGCCAGGTCTTCCCAATTTTCCTCTTCCTGGGGCCCCTCCCGTTAAGATTGAGACAACTCTTATTAATTGGGATTCAGTTTGGAGGTATAATGAGACTGATGATCTTGATCCAGATTGGGCGACTTTAACGCACGCTGTTGGTGGTAACTGGAAATCAGGACCTGGTCTGTTGGGGTGGGATACTTCACCACCTGATGCTCCCTTAGGAACAGAACTTCAAAGACCACTACTTAATGATCCCTATGTAATGACTAATTACTTTGAACACAATTTTAATCTTAGTCAGACACAGATTGATAACTTATCCGAGATCAAGATTGAACATCTCTTTGATGACGGAGGGATAGTTTACATAAATGGTAAGGAGGTGTTTCGACATAAAATGCCAGAGGGTATCGTTTCTTCAGAGACTCGTGCCGAAAGAGGAACTGACCCAAATCTAGAGGACCCGATTGGGATATCAGCTACAGCGCTAATCGTTGGTTCGAATAGGATTTCTGTTGAGGTTCATCAGGCAAACCCTGGTAGTTCTGATATTATGTTTGGTTTGCGTCTAACTTTAGTAGAAGAGCCCGCTGATCCATCTGCTCCTAAAGAAAGTTTAGTGTTTAATGAGTTTTCCTCTTATGATGCAGAGGGTGGGTTTCTATTGGAGATGAAAAATGTGACTTCTGGTCCTATTTCATTAGCTGGCTTTCAGATTGGACTTTCTGGAGGAGGAATTTATACAAGCGAACAAGGAGTTATTAGCGCTGGAGATTTAATAACATTGAGTGCAAAAAAATTGGGTTTCTCGCCTAGAGATGATGACAGATTATTTCTTTTTGATCCATCTGGTCAGTTAATAGATGCGAGGAGGGTTACTGGAAAATTAAGGGGTAGGTCCTCAGAGTTTGATGGTGAATGGCTTTATCCATCATCACCGACTTTTGGTGATTCTAATAAATTTACTTTTGAGCGAGATATCGTGATTAATGAAATTATGTATCATCCTCGTCCTGAATCAGCAGTGCCTGACACGGAAGCCATTTACGAGAGTGTCACCTTATTAGATTGGGGTGCGACTTGGAGGTATAATGAATCAGGTGCAGATCTGCCTAATGACTGGCAAGATCAGTCTCATGCAGCAGGAGGAGATTGGAAGTTTGGAATTGGTCCACTTGGCTGGGACAGTACCACAAAAGAAATACCGTTAGGTACCACTATAACTCGACCTTCACTTAATCCTGCAGCGCCTGTAATTACTTACTATTTTGAAACTGATCTTAATCTTACTCAAAATGATATTGATGGAATTGCTTCTCTCAAATTAGCACATTTGATAGATGATGGGGCTGTTTTCTACATTAATGGGAAAGAAGTAGATAGATTTAAGATGCCGGCTGGTGCGATTAATTCGACTACACGGGCCTCGAGTGGAGGAGAGGCCAGAGTTGAGAATTCAATAAGTATTCCTAAGGACGTTCTTTTGATAGGACTAAATAGAATATCGGCTTCTGTTCATCAGAGTTCTCCTGGTAGCAGTGATATTATGTTTGGAGTGCAGTTATTGGCTGAGAAGGAAGTGTCACCCTTTGTGCCAGGAAAACCTTTTAGTTCATCTGATAGGACGTGGATTGAAATTTATAACCGTGACGATCAGAAAAGTGTTAACCTTAAAGGCTGGAGATTTGATGATGGATTTGAATTTAGTTTTTCTGAAGATACGATACTTGGACCACAGGAGTTTTTAGTATTGTCTGAGGATCCTAATGAGTTGAAGGCTTATCACCCTGAAATTCGAATTGTTGGTGGAATTAAAGGACGTTTATCAAGGTCAGGGGAACGTATTAAGCTTGTCGATGCAAGAGGAAATCCAGCTGATGAGGTGCATTATTTTGATGGAGGTCGATGGCCAGGAAAAGCTGACGGAGGAGGGTCTAGCATAGAATTAACAAACCCATATTCCGATAATGAAGCGCCTGAATCTTGGTCTTCGAGTGATGAGTCTTACCGTGGCAAGTGGAAAAATTTTGTAAGAACTGGACGAGCAGTAAATGGTAGATCTGATCCTCAAGGATACCATGAATTCATCTTTGGATTACTTGATGAGGGTGAAATTTTAATTGATGATATTAGTGTCATTGAAAGTCCTGGAACGGGTTCTGAAAAAGAACTAATACAGAACGGAGACTTCAATTCCGGAACTGCAGACCATTGGAGAATGCGTGGCACTCAAAGGCATTTTAATATTGTCGATGACCCCGACTCTGCCGGTAATAAAGTCTTACATTTAAGAGCTTCTGGATCCACTGAGCATATGCATAATTGCGCTGAGACGACTCTAAAATCTGGCAATAGTTATGCGAACATAAGTTCCTCAAAAGAATACAGGATAAGTTTTCGTGCTCGTTGGATTTCCGGATCCAATCAGCTAAATTCAAGGCTCTATTTTAATCGTCTTCCACGTACGGATATTTTGCCTATTGAGGATCCTAACGGGGGAGGAACTCCGGGTAGAAAAAATTCAGTTTATCAGGAAAATTCAGGCCCGACTTTCAACGAATTTATTCATAATCCAGCCGTTCCTCAGATTAATCAGGTAGTTGAGGTTAGTGCCCTTATTGAGGATCGCGAAGGCATAGATAATGTGACTTTGCATTACGCAGTGAATTCTGGATCCTTTCGTCAAATTCCAATGATTGCTGGGCCCAGCGATATTTATCGAGCAATCATTCCAGGTCAATCAAAGGGTGCGAGGGCTCAGTTTTACATTGAAGCCGTAGATGCTCTTGGAGCTAGATCCTTTTTTCCAAAAGAGGGAAAGGAATCGAGGGCCATGATTCCCTGGGATGATGGTAAGTCAAAGTTACAATCAGGCTCAGTGTATCCGACGAACTTGCGTATTATTATGCCCGTCGATGATGCAAACTTTATGCATAATGTTACAGAGGTTATGAGTAATGATCGTCTTCCTTGTACTGTCATTCATAATGATGAAATCATTTATTACGGGTGCTCTGTTCGTCTTAAGAGTAGTCAACGAGGTCGGTCTACTGAGAGTCGGGTTGGGTTTAATATAAAATTTCCGGCAGATAACAAATTTTTAGGAGCTCATGGATCGATTGCAATTGATCGATCGAGTCAACGAGAGATTATGATCAAACATATAGTCACTCGGTCAGGTGATATACCGGGAATGTATGATGATCTTGCTTGGGTCATACAGCCAAGGTCTAATCGTGCAACCTCAGGTATTTTAATGAAGTCTCGTTATGATGATGAATGGTTGGAAAATGCCATAGATGATGGTGATGATGGAAAGATGTTTGAATTTGAATTAATTTATCACCCGAACGGGACTAATGGAGGAAGAGAAGGGCTTAAATTGCCTCAGCCTGATGGTGTTGTTGGTGTTCCAATGCGGAATCAGGGAGGAGATGATAAGGAACTTTATCGCTGGCATTGGTTAATAAAAAACAATCGAGATGCAGATGATTATTCTGGTTTGATTAATTTGTTAAATACAATGGGACTTTCCGGGCAATTATATAGGGACTCAGTAGAAGAAGTTATTGATGTTGATCAGTGGTTGCGATCTTTTGCTGTGCAAAACCTAGGTGGGATTGGAGATAATTATGCTACTCATCCGAGTGGAGCTTGGCATAATGCGATATTTTACATCAGACCGAATGATGGAAAGGCAATGTACTTTCCTTGGGATATGGATTTTACATTTACTAATGGGGCAACTTCCGGAGTGACTCCAAGTAGTGATCTAAATAAACTCATTGGTATTGGTCCTAAGTATGAGCGCGCTTATTATGGGCACTTACTTGATATCATAGAGACTGCATTTAATTCGGATTACATGACTCCTTGGCTGCGACATTATTCAGATTTTATGCCTTCTGAAAATTTGAATGGATATGCCAGTTATATACGTTCTAGATCGAACCATGTTAGGAATCTTATTAATAATGCAGTCTCCAAAGTTTCATTTAAGGTAACGAGTAATAGTGGTACAAATACCAATAAGTCTACTGTTTCAGTTCGTGGTGATGCGTGGGTTGATGTTCGGGAAATACGATTGGCTGGATCTAGTGAGGCGTTAGATGTTGAGTGGGTCGACGATAATAGTTGGCAGGTTAACTTACCAGTTTCATCAGGCCCTAACGATTACACTTTGCAGGGCATTGGTTTTAGTGGAGAACTAGTTGGGTCAGCAAGTTATTCGGTCAATGGTAATGGTTCTATTGAATCTGCTGGTCCAGAGAATTTAGCTATTAGTGAAGTGCACTACCATCCTTTGTCCCCAAACGAGGAGGAGATAAATGCCGGTTTCTCAGATGCATCAATGTTTGAATGGATCGAATTGATAAATTTAAGTGATTCAAAAACTCTTGATTTAAGTGATGTGCGATTTGTTAATGGAATTAATTTTACTATCCCTTTCGGAACGACCCTGGCCCCGGATTCACGAATAGTATTAGCTTCCAATACAGCAGCATTTACCAAGAGATATGGTGAATTACAAAATGGCGTATTACTGAATCGTTCTTTTATTCAAAATGATGGTACAAATAAGCTGTCTAATGCTGGTGAAAGGATCACTTTGTACAATTCTGCAAATTTTATAATTTCAGATTTTTCATATAAAGATGACCGGCCATGGCCAGTTAGTGCTGATACTAGTGGTTATTCATTAACTTTGATGATGCCTGGAATCAATAATCCATCTGAAGCGCAAAGTTGGCGAACAAGTAAAAATGTTGGTGGTTCGCCTGGTTCGAGCGATTTTATTTCTATTTCTTCTTGGGTCAACGAGAATGGAGGCCTGAAATTGCTAGAAGATAATGACGGGGACGGTAGGCTTTCTATTATAGAGTATCTTGAGAATACAAATCCTCTTGAGAAAGATAAATCTAGCGTAAGTGTTGAACTGGATGGTAATGAGGAATTGCGCCTCGAATTTATTCAGGCTATTGGTCACGATCAGGTTTATTTTTCCGTTCAGCAATCAAATGATCTTAAGCGGTGGGACTCCGAGGAGGTCGAATATAGAGGAAGAATTAATAATGGTGATGGAACTGAAACCGTGAGATTTCAAATTAATGATTCTATAAAGTTACTTGGAAGAAGCCAGCTTTTACGATTATTGGTTAAAGAAGAACCATGGAATGATTAAAATCCTTTTCTTGTTTAAGTAGAGTCTAGTCTTGTAATTTAGATTTAAACTAACCATCATAAATTTATATGCAGACAAAAAATTTCACACTAGTTATTATACTTAGTCTTTTATGCTTGCCGGCTCATGCGCGACTTGAATTGCCAAGAGTTATTAGTTCAAATATGGTTCTGCAGCGTGATTCTGTATCTCCAATTTGGGGTCAAGATGATCCTGGAAATGAAGTGACAGTTTCAATAGCGGGTCAGGTCAAGAAAACGAAGGCTCTTGAGAATGGTAAGTGGGTCATTAATCTGGACCCTTTAAAAGTCGGTGGCCCTTATGAAATGAAGATATCTTCTCCAAATGATGAAGTTATTTTATCAAATATTCTCGTAGGAGAAGTATGGGTTTGTTCAGGTCAATCTAATATGGAGTGGTCTGTTAAAGCCTCTAATAATCCAGGTGAGGAGATCTCTAATGCTAAATTTCCAGCTATAAGGCTCTTTCATGTTCCTAAAAAGGCATCCTCTTTTCCAGAGTCAGATTGTAATGCTTCTTGGAAGGAATGTAGTCCTGAGAACATTCCTAATTTTTCTGCAGTGGCTTATTATTTTGGAAGGCATCTCCATAATGAGCTTAAAGTTCCGATAGGACTAATAGGTTCAGCATGGGGTGGCACTAGAATAGAACCTTGGACACCGGTGTCCGGTTTTGACGCTGTCCCAAGCTTAAGAGGTGTAGCTGATAAGGTGAGAAGGTATACTGATTTAGATCAGGTTGTTGATCGTGCACAGCGGTGGGCAGAAGCAGTTAAAAACGCTGTAGATGAAGGAAGAAGGATTCCATCTCCGCCGCAAATTCCTAAACTTAATCATGGGAATCCTACGGGTTTGTACAACGGTATGATTGCTCCGGTGGTACCTTTTTCTGTTAAAGGAGCGATCTGGTACCAAGGGGAATCTAACGTTGGAGAAGGGATGGCTTATCATGATAAAATGAAAGCTCTTATTTCTGGTTGGCGAGATGTCTTTAATAATGATGATCTGTCATTTTATTTCGTTCAAATTGCACCATATAGATATAATAAAGGAGAGGCTTTGCCTGATATTTGGGAAGCTCAGACAGCTACGCTTAATGTGCCTGGAACTGGAATGGCTGTCATTACTGATGTCGGTAATGTTCAGGACATTCATCCGCGAAATAAACAGGACGTCGGTAAAAGATTAGCTTTGTGGGCACTTGCTAAAGACTATGGTAAAAAGGACGTCACATTTTCGGGACCATTATATAAATCAATGGCGGTGGAGGGGAATAAGATAAGAGTAACATTCAATAATACTGGTAGAGGTTTAGTCTCAAGAGACGGAAATGAACTATCGGATTTCACAATTTCAGGACCTGATAATAAATTTGTACCTGCTAAGGCAGTGATTGATGGGCAAGATGTTGTGGTTAGTGCCGATGCAATTTCTAGTCCTAAAAGTGTAAGGTTTGGTTGGAATGAATTAGTTAATCCTAATCTTTCAAATAAGGATGGGCTCCCTGCTAGTCCTTTTAAGACTGACGGTCGTTAATTTTTCGATAATTCTTGAAAAAAATCCCCTAAAGGTTAGCTATTATGATTCTTAATTGAGACATTGTAAGCGTAATGTACAGGGCCTTAGTTTTTCTATTATTATTAATAACTTGGATAGTTCTATCTGGGTTAATTGACCCTTTTCATATTGGGCTCGGTGTTATTTCCAGTGCACTTGTTGCGTGGCTTTCCTCAGATTTTTTGTTCGAAAATCGTTCAGCGAAATTGATACACAGGCTTAAGCAGTTGGCTCGTTTTCCAGGATATTTAATCTGGTTATTGTGGCAGATAGTCTTAGCTAACATTCACGTTCTTAGGATCTCGTTTTCATCTAAAGTCAATGATCAGATTCAACCTCAGATTGTACGTTTTAGATCGGGTCTCGAAACAGATTTTGAAAAATATGTCTTAGCTCAATCAATCACGCTGACTCCAGGAACCGTGACTTTGGATATCGATAAAGATGTGTTTACTGTTCATGCCATCAGTGACCATGCAGCAAAAGGATTAGTTAGTAGCATGGCGCAGAGAGTGAAAAACGTTTTTGCTGAGTAGTTGTAATGTTTAAAATGGATTTCATTCTAATTTGCTCGGGCATAGCGCTTTTTTTGATGATGCTCCCCATTATGTATCGAATCGTTGTAGGACCCACAGCGATTGACAGAATCGTTGCTGTCAATGTCATAGGAACTAAAACCGCAGTGCTCTTAATTATAATAGGTGCACTCTTTCACAATGTTGCAATGTTTGTTGATTTTGCTATAGCCTACGCGGCTTTAAATTTTTTAGGTTCATTAGCTGCTGCAAGATATTTTAACAGGACAAGACCTGCTTATGGTCAAGGTTCTCAAGAAGGAGGTGATGCTGATGAGTGAATTATTAAACATATTCAGCATTATTTTGATTCTCTCAGGGTTGGTTTTCTTTTTGGGGGCTAGCATCGGGATATTAAGGTTTCCAGATTTTTATACTAGGATGCATGCGGCGGGGAAAGGTGACACATTATCCACTATTCTAATAATGAGTGGTATGGCGATTCAAGTGATTGGTGATTTCGAAGGAAGTAGCGTTCTAGTTGCTATTAAAATTCTAGCCATAGCCGTGCTCATTATGCTTACGAGCCCTACAAGTACTCACCTTTTAATGAAAGCTGGTTACGATGATGGAATTATTCCCGTTTCTAAAGATAAGAAAACTAAAATAAATGATCTTGGAGGCCCATTTTTAAAGGATTCTCTATCAGAGAAGTCTGTGGCTAAGAAGAAGACTGCAACTAAGAAGAGAGTTAAGAAATAATAAATTTAAAGTACGACAATCATTGATTTGGCAATTTGACATAATTATATTGATCTTTCTGGTCGTTACCGCAGTGATAGCATTGCGCGTTAAAGATCTATTAGGAGCATCCATGGTTTTTGGAATTTATTCTTTTCTAATATGTTTGTTGTGGGCTGAAATGGGAGCAGTTGATGTTGCTTTCACGGAAGCTGCAGTTGGAGCAGGTGTGTCCACTGTAATAATGATAGCCACAGTTTTTTCCACTACGAGGAGGTCCAAGGATTAAGCTGCATGAAATTTTTCGGATTACTTTCTGTTATTATTGTTGGTTTTCTTTTACTGTCTGCGACAAAAGATTTCCCAAACTGGGGTGATGAAGATTCTCCAGCCAATAGTGGGCCAGTCTCGAGTTTTTATATCGAGAAGACTGAAGAAAAAACCAAGGTTCCCAACATGGTTACTGCCGTGCTTGCTGACTACAGAGGCTATGATACGATGTTCGAAACTGTGGTTATATTTATCGCAGGGATAGGTATTATCGCCGTTCTTAGAACTTATGGGAATAATGAGTCAATTCCCAAGAATCAAGTAGGCGATGAGGGGGCAGGGCTATTAGCTCGAATGACTTGTAGTTTAATACTTCCTTTTATTCAGCTGTTTGCTTTATATGTTGTTGCTCATGGACACCATAGTCCGGGTGGTGGTTTTCAGGGTGGTGTAATGCTGGGAGCTAGTTATATACTTCTTGCATTAGCATACGGGCTAGCAAGAGCCAAAAGCTGTTTTAGTGAAAAGAGAACATTGGTTTTCGCTGCCTTAGGTATTTTTATTTATGTGGGATGGGGTGTTCTTTGTTTAGTGATGGGTAGCGAATTTTTGAATTACTCTGCGTTAGACTCAATTCTACCTGGTGGAGTTGAAATGGCTCGGTCTCATAGCATGCTTGCCGTCGAAATAGGAGTCGCGCTTACCGTCACTGCTATCATGTTTTCTATGTTTTCTAACCTCTCAACCAAAGGGCGTCTCGATAAAGGACTTTAATCTATGGATATAATTATCGCGTCATTCTTAGAAGATTCCATTGTTCCAAAGTTCAACTATTGGATTTATGTGATTCTGATGATGATTGGTTTGTATGCGATGATTACAAAAAATAATCTTATCAAAAAACTTATAGGAATGGCTATTTTTCAAACGGCCATCATTTTGCTCTACGTCTCAGTAGGAGTTAAAGCCGATGCTAATATTCCTATAATTTCTCATCATGGTGAAAAAGATCATGTGGAGCATGCACAGAATGAAAATCTTGATTCTGCCTCTGAAGGTTCTTCACATCATGGATCCAAGAAAGAATACCACGTCATAGATAAAAATAAATTTGCCAACCCTCTGCCACATGTCTTGATGCTGACTGCAATCGTTGTCGGTGTTAGTACTCTGGGCTTAGCTTTGGCTATTTCACAGAAGGTTCATGGTTCATTTGGAACTTTAGAGGAAGACGAAATTTTAGACCAACTAAGGCCAGGGGGACATGACTGATCATTTGCCCATCCTCCTTTTATTGTCTCCATTATTTGGAGCTTTAGTCTGTGTTCTTTTCGGAAAAGGAAATTCCAAAAATGCATGGATCGTTAGCATGATTTCTCTCGGTATTTCCTCGATTCTTTCCGTTTTTTTATTGTTGAAGGTTCTAAGTATAAAGGGCGGGGATATTCGTTACCGGATGGGAGGTTGGGACCCTAGTTCTGGTTATGAGGTTGGTATTGAGCTAAGAGTTGATATTCTTGCTGCTCTAATTGTATTAGCGGTGACGCTCGTTGGATTCATAAACACCATTTATTCAAAAACCAGAGTTCCTGCAGAGGTGGGAGAGAAGGGGCCTTTCTTTTATGCTTTGATTCAATTGTTAATCGTTGGTCTTTGTGGCATTATAATGACCAATGATGCCTTCAACCTTTATGTTCTCATAGAGATTACATCGCTCACTAGTTATGCGCTCATTGCAATGGGTAACCGTAGGGCCGCTCTTTCGAGTTTTAATTATGTTATTATGGGTACCATAGGTGCTTCATTTTATTTGCTCGGAGTTGGTTATCTGTACATCAAAACGGGAACGCTGAATATTGATGATATTCATACCTATCTTGAGAATGAAAATTTGTGGACAAGTCAAAGTATAATAGTCGCCTTCATACTTATAATGCTTGGAGTTTGGACGAAGATGGCTCTCTTTCCTCTTCATGGTTGGTTGCCCAATGCCTATTCATATGCTCCAAGCATGACGGGAACATTCATGGCCCCTCTAATGACCAAAGTTATGGTTTATGTGATGATAAGAGTGATGCTCTGGTTGTTTGGGGCTGATTTCGTTTATTCAGAAGACAGTGTATGGGGTGAATTGATTGTTTGGATGTCAGTTGTAGCCATTGTGGCTGGTTCTTTTCTTGCTCTTGCGAGAAACGACATAAAGAAAATGCTAACCTATCTTATCATTGCTGAGGTTGGGTACATGGTGGGTGGGGCGTGGTTAAATAGCCTGACTGGTCAAGCTGGTGCTTTTTATCATATTTTGTCTGATGCGGCGATGACCTTTTGTCTCTTTATTGCCGCTTCAATTGTAATCATTAGAACTGGTGAGAGTCGTCTTAATGCTTTTGATGGCCTCTTTAGAAAGATGCCGCTTACCATGATTGGTTTCACTATTGGTGGTTTATCAATGATTGGATTGCCGCCGACTTGTGGCTTCTTTAGTAAATGGTATTTGATAAGTGGTGGGATAGAATCAGGGCATTGGGAATTTGTAGTAGCTCTGCTTTTCTCGAGTCTGATTAATGCAGTAATATTCTTCAAAATTTTTGAGAGAGCCTATTTTGGTAAGATTAAAGGGATCAAAGAAGAGGTTTCCGTTGCGGACATTGATATGATACCCGCTGAAGGAATAAAGTCTGTACCAGCTTCGATGCTGATACCCTTATTCATAAGTGCTCTTTCAGTCCTGATTCTTGGAATAATGAATAAGAATTTATTTTCTTGGATTAGTAATGCTTTAAAAATGATTAACGGTTAAATGGCAGATTTAGAATCTAGTTTAATTCCATTCTTTGCTTGGCTTGTATCGCTTGTGGCGGTTCCTGCCATCATCCTATTGGGAAGAAAACCAGATGCGAGAGAGGGGGTAACTTTCTTTGCGGCTATTGTGAAATTTAGTCTTGTTCTTCTCATGTTACCTCTTATTAGAGAAGGTAAGATTCTGCATTTTTCTTTTGGCGAAATTATAGAAGGTATTCCGATCGAGTTTAGGGTGGATGGGCTCGGCATACTCTTTGCTATTGTGGCCTCTTCTTTGTGGATACTTACGAGTCTTTATGCTCTCGGATACATGCGCAGTTTAAAAGAGCACGACCAGACAAGATTCTTTGCCTGTTTTGCACTTTCACTTTCAGCAACTATTGGTGTTGCTTTTGCAGGGAATCTTCTCACTCTTTACATTTTTTATGAGATTCTCTCTCTTTCTACTTACCCACTTGTGACCCATCACGGTGATAAGGAAGCGAGGTCGGGTGGAAGAACTTATCTAAGCCATTTGCTTGGGACTTCTGTTGCATTTGTTCTTCCGGCAATGATATATTGTTATTGGAAAAAAGGAGGGGACATCAATTTTACTGATGGAAGTTTGTTGACTACGAACATTGATTCAGGCGCAGGTTTAATTTTACTTCTTGCCTTCACCTTCGGTTTTGCGAAGAACGGTCTGATGCCATTCCACTCTTGGCTACCGAATGCCATGGTGGCGCCGACTCCGGTCTCCGCTCTATTACACGCCGTGGCGGTGGTTAAGGTTGGTGTTTTTTGTGTCATACGCGTATTTACCGGGGTGTTCGGTATAGACTTGCTTAGGGACCTGAATGTGGCCGTCGTGGTGAGTTGGATTGCCGCCTTTACAGTCATTACATCTTCACTGATCGCGCTCACTCAAGACAATCTGAAGCGCCGGCTCGCTTTCTCTACTATTGGCCAGCTTAGTTATATAATATTAGGAGTGTCGTTACTCACCTCACTTGGCGTGACTGGAAGTATTCTACACGTTGCTATGCATGCCTTCGGTAAGATCACTCTTTTCTTTTGTGCTGGAGCGATTTATGTGACGATGCATAAGAAGTACGTTAGTGAGTTGGTCGGTATTGGTCGCAAGATGCCAATTACCATGACTGCTTTTGCAATCGGTTCGCTAAGTGTTATTGGTCTCCCATTTACTGGGGGTTTAGTGTCTAAGTGGTACCTAGTTATGGGTACGGTTGATCTCGGGGCGGACGGTACAGTTGATTCCGGGAAGATCGCTTTGCTAGTTATTTTTCTTGTCAGCTCGATTCTCAATGCCTGTTACTTTTTGCCGATTGTTTACCGTGCTTTTTTCTGCCGTCCGGAGGAATCTCTTTACGAAGGTGGCCGTCAGGAGGCTCCCCTGGCCTGTCTTATTCCGCTTTGTATCACCGCTTTGCTTTCGGTGATTTCATTCTTTAACCCCAGCCTGTTTATCGAGCTTGCAGGACTAATTATCAAATAAATAGTACAATCTAATACTAATGCCAACTGATAAAGAGACTGACTGGATTTACCGGGAATCAACCAAGAAGTTGCTGATGCGCTTACTATTGGGAGGTTGCGCAATCTCTGTGCTTTTGGAACTTACAGTACTTAAACGTGGTGGAAAGTTTGGGGTTGACGGTTGGTTTGGTTTTTATGCTTTGCTTGGCTTTGTGAGTTGTACTTTGATGATCTTTGCTGCCAAGGGGCTCGGACTGTGGCTGAAGGTGTCGACTAACTTTTACGAACAGAACAAGACTAATGATAATAATCCGCCACCTAAGAAGAATATCGCAAAGAAGGCAGCCAAGAAGTCTACTAAGAAAAAAATAGCGAAGAAGGCAACCCGTAAAGTGACTAAGAAAAGGGAAGGGGGGTCACGATGACTGTTCACCCGGCTTTAGTGCTTATTCTTGGTGCGCTACTCGTTCCTTTATTCAAGGGTCGCGCTAAGAGCATTTACGTTATTTTGTTGCCGTTGCTCGCGCTGCTTGCGGTTTATGCCCTGCCTCTGGGGAATTTCTTTAATGTTAGCTGGCTAGCCGGCTTTGGCGAGATGACCTTGTTGCGCTCCGACAAGCTGGCCAAAGCATTCGGCTTTATTTTCACAATCAATGCCACGGCGGCCTTCATCTACGCTTTCTATTTACGAGATAATACTCAGCATGTCTCGGCATTGATGTACATAGGTGGAGCCTTGGGCGCGGTATTCGCTGGTGACCTGATTACTCTTTACATTTTCTGGGAGATCATGGCTATCGCCTCAACGATGTTGATCCTTGCGCGCCGTAGCAAACGTTCCTACGGAGCAGCATTTCGTTATATTCTGGTTCACATAATTGGAGGCCTGTTTCTTCTCGCTGGAATTGTAATTACCTTCAATTATAGCGGTTCCATTGACTTCAAGGCTTTCGATCCTGAGACCGGAAGACACGCTGGTACCTGGCTTATCTTATTAGGGTTTTTAGTTAACGCAGCAGCTCCGCCATTCTCGGCTTGGTTGTCTGACGCATATCCCGAGGGTACCATCACTGGCTCGGTGATCTTGTCGGCTTACACGACTAAGACGGCGGTCTACACTTTGATCCGTGGCTTTCCCGGTTGGGAAATTCTCATGGTAGTTGGTTGCGTGATGGCGCTGTACGGGATCATTTACGCGCTACTGGAGAACGACATGCGGCGTATCCTAGCTTACTCAATTATTAATCAGGTTGGCTTTATGGTTTGTGCGGTCGGAGTCGGAACAGCTATATGCTTGGATGGGGCAGTGGCGCATGCCTTTTGCCACATCATTTACAAGTCCTTGCTCTGGATGTCGGCTGGTGCCGTGCTCTACCGAGTCGGTATGAGTAAGTGCACTGAGCTTGGTGGACTTTACAAGTCGATGCCTTGGAGCCTTTGGCTCGGTACCATCGGTGCACTGGCTATTTCGGCGGTGCCGTTGACTAGTGGGTTCACTTCGAAGACCATGATTCTTTACGGTGCCGCTGACGAAAAACTTTTTATTCCTTGGTTGATTCTAGAAATTGCCTCAGCTGGAGTGTTTTTGCATGCGGGTATCAAGTTTCCTTACTTCGTTTTCTTTGCCAAGGACCGTGGTCACCGCGTGCAAGAGGCACCAAAGTCTATGATTGGTGGCATGCTAATATTGGCTTTCTTCTGTATCTTTATTGGTCTATTTCCAGGCCCGCTTTATTCGATTCTCCCTCATGCTCAAAATGTCACGGCCTTCGCACTGGACGTGGTTGATGTCGATGGTCATGTTCATCATTTCACAGCTTGGAAGTTTGCTAAGGTAGTCACGCAGATGCAGCTATTATTGCTCTCTGCGTTAACTTTCTTTGTTTGGATCAAGTGGCTAAAGCGAACCGATACTATCGTGTTAGACACTGACTGGTTATACCGTCGCGGAGGAAGGCTTTTTTATCGAGGAGCTGATCGATTCTTAAATACTGCTAATGAAAAAACGCATCGTTTCTTTATTGTGAAATTTATAGGATGGATTGGTCGATTCACTAAATCTGCACCTTCAAGAATCTTGGTTATGGTGATGACTCCATTCTGGAGGGCCAGAGGATTAGAAGAAAATGACTTACTAGAAAAGCAGCAGGCTTTTTATGAGGATGCGCGACTCGGTGCATTTCCAATCGGAAGAGCGGCAATATTTGCTGTTATTCTTCTTGGGTTACTTTATATCCTCGGTTAAATTTTTTAGAAGTGCCTCTAGGTTTGTCGCACCTGTAAAATGTCGTTATGATTAATCAAATCTCGGATCTTTCATATTTATCTAAGTCAGTAATAGCTGTTCCTCCTTTGTGTAGAGATGAAGATCTAAGTATCAACGTTGAGGAAAATGGTAAGCTTGTAACCCACCTTGAAAGAGGTGGCGTTCGAATACTATTGTATGGAGGAAACGCCAATTTATATAATATTGCTGTTTCAGAATATGCAGAACTTTTGGAGGTGTTAGAGTCAATATCAGGTGATCATACTCTTGTTATTCCATCGGTTGGCCCCTTCTATGGTAACATTGTCGACCAGGCTGATATTCTTAAGGGATCTGGTTTCCCGATGGCTATGATATTACCTACATTATTTCCAGCTAGTTCAAAAGGGATAGCGATGGCCGTAAGGCATTTTGTTGAGAGGTCTGGCTTAAAGGTTGTTCTTTATATAAAAGATGAGGCCTATATATCACCTAAGGTTGTATCAGAACTCGTGAAGGATGATATTATTTCATGGATCAAATATGCGGTAGTTCGTGAGTATACTGCTCAGGATAGTTATCTGCAGGAGCTCATTGAGTATGTTGATCCTTCAATGATTGTAAGTGGTATTGGAGAACAGCCTGCCATAACACATTTAAACGGTTTTGGACTTGCTGGTTATACTTCAGGTTGTGTTTGTGTTGCACCAAGTAAGTCTATGAAGATGCTTGAACTGATTAAATCTGGAGACATTGAAGGCGCGGAAACCATCCGCTCAGAGTTCACGGGTCTTGAAGATCTCCGGAATGAGCATGGTCCTATTCCTGTTTTGCATCATGCAGTATCATTGTCTGGAGTTGCTAGTACAGGATCTCATTTACCTCTTTTGTCTGATCTTAATCAAGATTTGCTTAAAGAACTAGATTCAGAATCCAAGGCATTATTAAATTACGAGAACCTTTGAATTTTATTACTAAAAGTTGATTCTAATGCCTGCATAGATACCTGTTCCTGCTGCAGTATATCCGCGGGTGCTTTGATAGAGTTCATCAAAAACATTTTCAATTCGGGCATGAATTTCAACGTTTGGTCTCCATTTCCAACTACCGTAAGCTCTTACAGTTGAATAATCTTTGAGGGTTACTTCAGGGCTATCGAGTCGATTGCTTGCACCGTGGATTTCTGCTCCAAGTTTCCATGTATCATTTTTGTAGGCTATTCCTCCTGAGCCAGTGTGTTCAGGTCTTCGAGTGAGGCGATCACCAGGGGACCCAGCAAAACCACCGAAATATAAGCCATCAGTAATGAATGCATCTAGCCAAGTGTAATTCATATAGGCTGAAAGATGTTCATTAATGCTGTAAGTTACACCGAGTTCAATTCCTTGAGTTTTGGTATCAACTTGCGCAGGAAATGCTGGGAAACCTATGCTGTCGACAAGTCCATCGATATCAGAATTAAAGTAGCTGAGGGAAATGAAACCAGATTCATCAGCAAAAGAATGTTTTGTTCCTATTTCCCAAGAGAAACTTTCCTCTGGCAAAATTAAATCTGGATCAACTGATGGATCAAGATAAACAAAGTCCTGTCCGCTTGGAGCCTTATAACCTGTAGATATTTTACTAAATAAAGTACTCTTAGAGAGAATTTCTTTACTCATTTGAATAGAGTAAGTGCCAGTGCTTTCAAATGAATCGTGTTCATCCCAACGAGCGCTAGCAATCAAATTATAACCATTAGTAAAAAAGTGATCGGCTTGAACAAAAATAGAGCCATAACCGAAACGTTTGTTACTAGGTTTATTAAAAGGCCCTGGAGTTATTGGCGTTCTAGAAAATTCGTAATTGTAGTACCCTGAACCTAATGTCCAGACTAAATTATCTAGAACACTGTAATTGACTAATGCTTCAATTTCATTACCTGTTTGTTCTAATATATTATCTTGTTGAAAAACATCTTGAGTGGCTTCAAGTTCACTAGCTGTTCGACTGAAAAAAATTTGCGCGTTCCAATTTTTTTCATCAATTGATAATCGTGGGGAAATTAGGCTACTTTCGTTTACGTTTATCTGTGGCTCCGGGAAAGATCCTCCCAGTTCGGATCCAGGTACCTGCAAATCACTGCTTTGATAGAAGCTTAGAAGATCGAAATCAATGTTGTCTGATATTTCATAGGAAATATTATTTCTGAGCGTTAAGTTTTCAAACTGACTGAATGGGCGATCGTTATCTGTGTGCAAGTATGAGGCATCCATTACAATGCCAACACGGTCCTCTTTAGTTTGATATTTTAAGGCACTCCGGAAAGTGTTATAGGATCCTGCTTCAGTAAATAGCTCTAAATTATTTTTGGCTGATACGAACCGAGCATCTGACATTCTTAAGTCAAGGGCTCCACCGATAGCATCACTGCCATATAGACTTGAGACTGGACCTTTTGCCAGTTGCACAGACTCCAAGAATGAAGTTCCTAAAAGTTCAATATTATAAAGTCCCGCTAGGCCCGGTGCTAGCCTGCGGCCATTAAGAAGGGTTACGACATGATTACTCTCAAGGCCTCTAACAAATAATGAAGCCGCACCACCTTGTTGACCAGTCTGAACAATTGTGACTCCTGGAATATATTGTAATGAATCTACTAATTCAAAGGTTTGCTTATTTTCTATTGAATCGGCTCCAATATATTCAATGCTTGGCATTAGTTGTTTAGCAACTTTTGGAGTTTTCGTCGCAACAACGATGGTCGGTTTAAGTTCGATTGTTTCGTCAATTTCATCAGATTTTAAATTTGATATGAGTAAACTTAAAGAAAGCGTAATTTGAATAGAAATATAACTTTTCATGACGAAGTGATTGGCCATCTAGAGATCAAAAGAGGATTGACCTGTTTTGATATATAACAGGCTAAAAATGGATTCCTTAAAATAGATTTAAGGACCCAGATTTCTTTAAAGATATTAGGGATCATTACGGTTTTCTCCTTTGTGCGAGAAGAATTATCGCTAATGACAAAATCAAGTATTCGGACTCCTGAGTCATAGCCTCCTCTCCACCTTCACCCTAAGAATTCTTAAGATTGGTATTGGAAATTTGTGCTCAGTTACCGCAGCGCCAACTGTCCCGGGTTTGCACCGGGTTCCATGACGTTGTCATTATAGTCATACAGATAGGTAGAAGAAATAATCGATCAAGTAATAAAATAAGAAATTCTGCCTTATTGACCTGATTGGATTTGTTCAAGAGCAGTTTTCATTCGTTCAAGAATGTAATAAACGGTTTGGCTTCTAAGTCTTACTAATTTTTGCCCTACTATTTTGGAAATAGCCTTTTTTTCGATGGCTTGAATCGTCTCAATTTTTTCTCCCTCACTAACTTCGCAAAGAATTGATGATATTGCCCTTGTAAGTGTTTGTACTTTGGGCCCTAAGCTCATTCGAAAAAATGCTCTATCTTCATTGATTTGAACGAAGACTCCTACAGAGTCGGTGCATTGTTTGTCCTTTCGAATATCTTCTATGTCATATAGTATATTTGGATCTGGATTCCATTTTTTGACCTTATCGGCAAAGAGCATTAGATTTTCTCTTCTTTCGTTCTCGGGTAAAGATTCAAAGAAATGAATCAAATTGCTAAGTTTCTCTGGTCGCTTTTCCATATCGACTAGTTTAAAATAACTGACTTAAACCTTTGAGCAAGTATGGTGAATTTTAATCACATGGTATTCTAGTATTGAGAAATGGGAAGTGAATTGCCTATACCTGAAGAATTACATCGCAGAATGATTCGTCTTAGAGTAAATGAGAGCGATTTGGTTGAGCGATTTATAAGGGGTTCTGGTCCAGGAGGTCAAAAAATTAATAAGACCTCTTCATGTGTTCAAATTAAACATTTAGTGTCAGGTATTGAAGTTAAATGCCAGAAGAGTCGTTCTTTGATGGTCAATAGAATTACCGCTCGTTCAATGATTTGTTCCATTATTGAGGAGAAAGAAGCGAAAAAAAGAAATAGCCAAAGAGCAGAGAGAGAAAAAGAGCGTAGGCGAAATAGGCAGCCTTCTAGGCGTCAAAAGAGACTTAATGTGGAAAATAAAAGAAAACAAGGTGAGAAGAAAAGGATGAGAAGCCGGCCGCGATTTGAAAAAGAGTAATTCTATTTTGAAGTTTTCGCTGTGATTACAAAAAATACTTAAATTTATAATGGTATTTTCGTCTAATAGTATTCAATATATTAGAGTTAACAAAACTGCTCTGAAATTATGTTAGAAAAAATGTTGGAATCATACATGGCAATGGAACCCGCCATGAAGACTTTCGTCGCATTAGGGTCAGTTGCTAGTTTTGTCCTCTTTATACAA
>Ga0163111_10000411_pt1 | contig 25695 bp, 9 predicted proteins | sample CRUFie1St18metaG_FD_109645 | JGI IMG/M metagenome (GOLD analysis project Ga0163111, IMG submission 109645) | Marine microbial communities from the Costa Rica Dome - CRUD Field 142mm St18 metaG | ecosystem: Environmental > Aquatic > Marine > Oceanic > Photic zone | place: Costa Rica: the Eastern... | reverse complement strand
TGCACGACCTTCAGCAACGAGCTGATAGGCAGCGAGGGCAGCGGGATCTTCAGCAGCTTCATACTTCTCAAGCAGGGAAGCACCCTTTGCCTGAGGAGCGTCAGCTTCAGCAGCAAAAGCAGCAGCAACATCCAGTTCTTCACCAGTGATGTGCTCGATCACTTCCTTCACCATACGGAAGTGCTTTGCTTCGTCAAGTGCTTGCTTGCTCAGCAGTTCAAGATCACGCACATCGGTGCTGGGATCGGCAGATGCCACTTGACCAGCGATGGCGTACATGTTTTGTGCTTCGTTGACCATACGGCCACGGAAGTGCTCGACGAGATACTCGTCGCTAGGGGAGGAAGCGAAGAAACGACGAACGTTCTTCCTGGAAGCCTCGAACAACTCCCGATTACCTTCCTTGATCTTCTTTACGAAATCGGTTCCAGAAAGCATTGTGGATTTCCTTTCTACTTTAGTATTTAGCATAGTGAAAAAAATACCTGAGATGCCCTTGGGAAGTGTGTTCTTCCTTCAGTAATATCAAATTATAATGGTATTTCTCAGCAATTTTATTTATCTTGTCTGTCGTCCAATCGTACCATGTAATTCCTCCAATATCATCGTTTGCCCAATCATGGGTGATGCCTGGATTGACTCTAAAGATGATATCTTTCAAAAATAACTTGTCCAGCATATCAATCTGACGATCGATATTTTTCTCATCTCCAAAGTTGATTGATCCTAAACAAAGGACTACATCGGCAGGAGGGAATTCATATTGATAGTATTCTTCCAGAGACATATGGAGATGTGCCTCTTTATTGTATGGGTCAATACCTACCAACCCCGGTATACGGTTTCTGAGGCGGTTGTAACCGCATCCGACATCCAATACGCTTGAAGGTGATAACTGTTTGACATAATCGACTACAGCGTCTCCTGAGTATTTCAGTTGACCCACATAGTCATCCTTCCAAATCCCACCAAAATAAGAATCCATTATTTTTTAGTTGTCCTGCCCACACCAGTGGACTTAGTAGGAGGAGTAGCAGGGAATTCTCCACCGTCTTGTGGCAAATTCTTTTGTACTTCTGCTGCCAGAACTTCAATCTGTTTTGCCATCACATTGATCCGTGCTTCGTATGCAACAGATCTGGCGATCTCATCAGAAAGTCGTTTCATATACACATTCAGAATATTCTGAATCTCTTCTTCTTTAGACATAAAAAAGGGGGAGTCACCTCCCCCTATATATCAAGTTTTTATTTGACCTTAGAACGAGCCACCGTCGATGGTGATGTTCTCCAGTGAGCGAGTCGTGCCGGAGCAGGAGATCACTTGAGACTGACCAGCACAGTCATTCACATACAGGGAACCAACTTCTAAACCGCCGTAGGCGCTAGGAGTCATAACACCGGAGTTCTCAGCAGCCTCGCTCGCGAGCACGAAGCGGGCAGCAGAGTCATCCCAGTAGATTGCTGCCTTCTTGGCAGATCCGCTGTAGTAGTTCATCACGATACCAACGTCTTTGTTGGTGTCGCCACTCAGTGCACCGCCATCAACTTTCTGCAGTTCAAGCAGAACGTCCTCAATGGTGGTGTTAGTGGTGTTGATCTGGGTGGTAGAACCTTCAACAACCAGGTCACCGCTGACGGTCATGTTGCCGGATGCAGTGATAGCACCCGTAACAGCAAGGGTTGAACCGTTGTAGGTCAGACCACCATTATCGGTCAGGGCACCAGATCCACCCGCGAGCACGACGCGACCAGAAGTCAGGTCAGACACCGTTGCAGACGACATGACGGTTTCGCCGCCAGTGATGGTTGCACCACCGGAACCATTGATGGCACCAGCGACACCCATGGTCGATCCGTCCCAGGTGAGGTTGCCGTCATCGCCCAGAGCACCAGATCCACCTGCTACCACGATGCGACCGGAGGTCAGGTCGGAGACTGTTGCGGAGGACAGGACGGTTTCGCCACCGGAGATGTCTGCGCCGCCGTCCACGTCAAGGGCACCCGTGACCGTCAGACCAGCACCCACGACTGCGGTGGTGGACTTCAGGAAGGTGTTGGTTGCAATGCCCGTGACGTTGATCTGGGCAAAGGTTGCACCAGCACCACCGCCGAGCACGTAGGACTTCACGCGAGACATTGCAGTCTTGCGGTTGGTGCCGCCAGCACCGTCATCAACGATCAGGAGGTCAGCGTCAACCAGGTCAGCGCCGATGTCAGTGCCGCCGTCGATGTCCAAAGAGGTTAGTGGGACGGTACCGGCACTCAAACCAGAACCATCACTGACGGTACCAGTGACATCACCAGTCAGGTCACCCACGAAACCGCCGGTTGCGGTAGCGACGCCTGTGACAGTCAAGTCACTAGCAGTCTTCAGGGATTGGATGTGAACAATGTCACCCAGGGACTTCCAGGAGACGAATTCCAGTTCGTCACCCACGGTTGCACCCGTAGCGAGGGTGACGGTTGAACCGTCGTTGCCTTGGGTATAATCAGTACCGGTGATCAGGCGAACACCGTTGTGATAGACATCAACGAATCCTTCGGTGAAACCAGCGGAGACTGTGTAAGAGGTTTGACCCTGCGTTGCAGTGATGGTCTGGGAAGTAGTGAAGGTGGTAGCAGCAACACCAGAGACCCGGATGGTTGCTTCACCGTCTTCGACCGTGTAGTCCTCAAGACCAGTACCAACGAACTTGAAGCTGGTAACGATGCCGGTGTGAGCAGAAGCACTAGAGACACCGACCAACGGGATCAGACCGCCAGCAGCGTTCCGAACATCGGTTGCAGTAACAACACCGCTGGAAACAACGTTACGGAGAGAAGCGTCGCGAGCAGTCAGTTCCTGAGTAACTGTCAGGTCAGTGCTGACAGTTGCAGCACCCGTGACAGCAAGGGTTGAACCGTCGAAGGTCAGGTTGCCGCTGTCTTCGATAGCACCAGCAGTGCCAGCGAGAACAACACGACCAGCAGTCAGGTCAGAAACCGTGGCGGAGTTGGCGGTGAAACCACCAGTGACATCCATGCCACCGTTTGCATCGACAGCACCAGAGACGGTGATGCCACCAGTGACGCCGAGGGTAGAACCGTTGAAGGTCAGGTTACCGCTGTCTTCCAGTTCTCCGCCAGTACCAGCGAGAACAACACGACCGTCAGTCAGGTCTTCAACAGCAACAGTAGTAGCAGCAATGCCACCGTTTGCATCAACAGCACCAGAGACGGTGATGCCACCAGTGACGCCGACAGTAGAACCATCAAAGGTCAGGTTGCCGCTGTCTTCGATCTCACCGTCAGTACCAGCGAGAACGATGCGACCAGAAGTTAGGTCAGAAACTTTAGCGGAGTTTGCAGTCAGTCCACCAGCGATGTCAGCACCGCCGTCTACGTCAAGAGCACCCGTGACAGTTGCACCAGCACCAACCTTCAGGGTTGTGGCATCAGCGAACGTAACGGTCGAAATACCAGAGACGTTGATTGCGGCGAAGTTTGCACCGGCACCACCGCCCAGCATGTAGTCCTTGATCTCGGTAGCAGTGATCTTGCGGTTGGTACCGCTTGCACCGTCGTCAACCAGGAAGAGATCAGCGTCTGCCAGATCAGCACCGATTGCAGTTGCACCATCCAGGTTGATGGAGGCAGTGTCAACAACAACGCTAGAAGACAGAGCAGTAGCACTCAAGATCTCAGTGTTGTTGACCTTGAGGACTTTACCGTCAGCAAGGTTCAAGTTCTCAGAAGAACCGAAGTTGTCACCTAGTGCTTCAAAATGGAAGGTCTTGTCACCTTCACCAGAGTCAACAGTGAAACCAGCACCGTTGGCAGCGGCATCGTTAGCAGCACCTTTGGCAACTTCGATTGCCAGGTCAGCAACAGAAACCGTGGTGGAGTCAACTTGAGTCGTGGTGCCCTTGACTTGCAGGTCACCCAGGATGAACACCGTGCCGCTGTTGTCGTTCAGAGCAGCAGGGTCAAGGGTGATCGAAGAAGGACCAGTGATCGTGTCGCTGGTAACGATGATTGCAGAACCAGCAGCACCAGTAGAGAACTGAGTGGCAGATGCAATACCAGTAGCATTGATGCCACCGGTAACACGGAGATCGTTGTCGCCGTAGGTTAGACCGGAGTCATCACCCAGTTCACCACCAGCACCTGCTAGAACTACACGACCATCAGTCAGGTCTTGGACAGCAGCAGAAGCAAGAGTTGCAGCACTGGTAGCAGTGACGTTTGCACCTTGGACAGTACCCGAAGCAGTGACACCACCGGTCACGCCGAGGGTAGAACCGTTGAAGGTCAGGTTACCGTTGTCTTCTAGTTCACCACCGGAACCGGCAAGAACAACACGACCGTCGGTTAGGTCTTCAACAGCAGCACTAGTAGCAGCAATGCCACCGTTTGCGTCGATAAGACCAGAAGCCGTGACAGTACCGGTGACACCAAGAGCAGAACCATCAAAGGTCAGGTTGCCGTTGTCTTGCAGTTCGCCACCTGCACCTGCCAGGACAACGCGACCATTAGTCAGGTCTTCAACAGCAGCAGTAGTAGCAGCAATGCCACCGTTTGCGTCGATAAGACCAGAAGCCGTGACAGTACCGGTGACATCAAGAGCAGAACCATCGAAGGTCAGGTTAGCACTATCTTCAACTTCACCACCAGTGCCAGCAAGCAGAACCCGATTATCCGTCAGGTCAGAAATGATTGCAGAGTTTGCAGTCAGACCACCAGTTACGGTCAGACCACCAGCAACGTTTGCACCACCATCAACGTCAAGAGCACCAGTAACGGTTGCACCAGCAGAGACATTGATGTCAGTGGTCTGCAACTGGTTGGTAGTGGTAATACCAGTTGCATTCAGGTTGACGAAGTTGGCACCAGCACCACCACCAAGGACATAATCCTTGACGCGGGACATTGCCGTCTTGCGGTTGGTGCCACCAGCACCATCATCCACAAGCAGAATGTCGGCATCAACCAGGTCAGCACCGATGTCGGTAGCACCATCAAGGTCGATAGCAGAGACATCAACCTTATTGGCAGATGTGATCTGATTCAGTTTGGTGTCAGCAATCGAACCATCCAACTGAGCGTTGGTGATCGTGCCAGACAGGTTAGAAGTCAGATAACCAGTAGCATCCTGGAGGTTGAAAGCAGGGGTGTTATCAGAAGCACCCAGTGCCAGGGAGACGCCACCGAAAGAAATCGTGCTATTGGCAAGTTGGTTGTTAGCAACAGTACCAGTCAGGTTGCTAGTAGCAAGACTGCCGTCGAACGAAGAGGCAGTAACAACACCACTAAAGTCACCAGTGCTACTCTTGATGAATGCAATAGAACCAATGCCGGTGACGTTGATGGCAGCAAACGTAGCGCCAGCACCACCACCCAGGACGTAAGACTTGACGCGAGACATCGCGGTCTTTCGATTCGTCCCTCCTCCGCCGTCATCAACAATCAGGAGGTCGCCGTCAGCCAGGTCAGCACCAATATCAGTACCACCGTCGATGTCCAGCACCGAGAGAGGGGTGGTGATATCAACTTCAGTAGACCAGGACATATTGCCTGATCCGTCTACCTTCATATATCCGCCTGCTACAGCAGCTGCGGGAAGAATATATGCCTGGTTATCTGTTAGGTTCGCAGGGGAACCGAGTGAAACGTAATGAGAACCGTTATTTGTGCCTTCCACCATGCGGACAGCACTACCGGTTGTAGCACCTTCACGAGTCCAGTAGCGGGCAGAACCAACTACCTTGTTATTATTTGTAGATGAATCAATACCAACAAAAAGGTCATAACTGTCCGTCACCCATCCGGGTTCGCCAGCCTGCAGACCGGGAAGAGCAGCGAGATTACCGCGCTTGAACTGTAAAACAGGTGCAGCCATTTACTTTTATCTTGTGATTTGAGTAATCAATGAAGAATCACGAAAATGTCATCTTCTATATTTAGATCTAGAATGACCCACCATCCAGATCGATCTTGTCGTCTAAAACGTCATCAAGGTAGTTGATAGCAGTGTCCGTAAGACCAGCAGGTCCTGGGGAACTAGCGATTGCATTATCAATTACTGCATCAGGGTTTACAAATTTGAAAGAGTTTGATGGAGCATCATAAATTAGAACAAATTTATCGGTTGTTCCCGACAAGTTTGTGGTGTTTACATCAGTAAGGTTGATTAGACGACTCACTGCTGATCCTCCCCCTCCGGCTGATTGATCTCCTAACGATTGCAAAGATACAGAAAACGTTCCTGCCTGTAGTGCAGCAAGACCTTCTTCACTAAGGGAAACGTCAAAGATCCCCCCGGTAGATAACGATACAGAATACTCGTTCTCCATCAACTAACAGTCGCGTTTACTTGAGCTTGACCACTGATTACTTTTGTAACTTTGCCAGTAACATCACTCGTAACCAATACATCATAATTGTATCTTCCGGAAGTTATAATACCGCTGGCAGCATTGTCCAGCGAGATCGTAATTTTTCCTTCAGTTGGCGTTGCACCAAAAGTCACACCGAATCCAGCAGCGGCCTGGGCACCCTCATACTTACTCATCTTCGCACTAAGCGAATGATTTGTAAGGTCTAAAGGAGAACCATTAGATCCGGTAATGTTATATGTTGCAGAAAAGTCAGACCCTTGCTCAACTTGAATATTGACGACGGGAACTGCCATTTTCCATATTCGTTGGTGATATTATTTATAGTTCGTTTTCTCAAGAAGCAAAGATTCTAAATGCGCTAACCTTGCTTCTAACTCTTCAATACGTTTATCTCTGAAAAGTCTTGCTTCTCTCTCCGCCATATACTTTTCGTATCCACTTCTATCAGTAGATACGATAGCGTTATTCTTCGGATCCCTCACTAGATTCGGGTGATCCTTCACCTTGATCTTCTTGTCCATAAAGTAACTCCCAGAGAAAACCCCAACTCATTTTTTCTTTAGCTTTTTATTGATCCGTTTGATCATTTTAGCATACAAAATTTCTTCCGGAGTATAATGCTCCGGATTTTTCTTTGCATGCTTGATGATCCTCTTTGCAACCTTACGGTCACTCTGGTTCTTCATTTAGGCAACTGCGATGGTACGGAAGTCGAGAAGTTTAGGTGCTTCTGCTGAGTTCGTGCTGTTGAATACGATCTTCACTTGGAATGCCGTGAAAGCAGGAACGTTATTTGCGGTGTATTCATACTCATTGAACTGACCCTCAAGACTCGGGGAGGTCTTCTTGTCAGTTTTACCGTCATTGTTCTTCGCGTTGATCACATCACCGTCTGAATCCAGGTTGTCGAAACCAGGCATCAGTTCAAACACCTTGTCAAAGTCAGCAGCGTCTTCACGCTTTAGGCGATACAGGACACGGATGTCACTTGCAGCAGGGCGGTTTGTAGCGAAGAGAACTTTCAGAGAAGTGGAGGGGTTCTCAAGAAGAACTTCCTTCGTCTGATAGACCATGTTGTGGGGATCCTCGGTTCCATTCGTGCGACGGTCAGTCTTGTAGTTGGAAACAGGATTGTTGATCCGGTTGGATTCTGTGAGGATGGAAGACTTGAATACGTCAATCACAGGAGACACGTTTTCGTTCTCACTGCTCATGGTCGCTTCAAAGGTGAAGGACTTAGCACCAGGCATGGTGAGCAGGGTGTTCTTCTGCTGCTCGTTATCGCGGGAAGCGATGATACGAGTGGTCTTGAACTCAGTCTTACCGAGCAGAGAGATGTCCTCAAATCCTTGATCCAGGAAGGATGCTTCTCCTCCATCAACACTGGTACCGGATGTGGTACGGATCTTGGCAGTCACTTGTGTTCCGGTGGGAGCACTATGAGAAATGTTGGGGTTGACTGTATCAAATGCGATGTTTGCAGAACCACGTCCACGGTCACCACCACCAATCTTGTCCTTAGCAAAGAAGTTGCTACCACCGTGCTTCACGTAGTAGTGGTCAAGACCAATCTTGTCATCGATGCTGTTGGTCACATCACCGAAACTATGCTGTTTGTTGATCTTCCGGAGGGAGACACCAGCAAGTTCGTACTTCTGAACTGGAGCATCAATCTCATGGTTCATGACGATGGAGTCATCAACGTTACGGGTGATTGTTCCTGTCAGTTGGTTGTTGCCAACAGACGTGTAACTGATAATCTCATCACCGATGACAGCGAAACCAGGATTGCTAGGAGTGACCTGAGCACCTTCAAACATGTTGAATCCAATGCTGCTTGCCACACTCACGACGGAGGTAACACTTGCTGCATAACCCACAGTCAGTCGGGTAGGAACACTGTCACCAGTAATACCTTCCAAAGTTACATATGATGTGCTAGAGTGGTTGCCATGGTTGGGGTGGTTGACCTTGAAGTGGCGACCGTCGTATTGATCGGTGTTGACAGTCACAGTGTCAGGAACGATTGCACCCTGCACAGATGCAATACCTGCTGATGCACCAGCAGTGGGGATGTATGAGATGGCATCGCTAGTGTTGAAATCGGATCCAGACACGTTGGTCAGAACCAAACCACTGACAGCAGTGGTAACACCCACAGTCAAGAGGAAGTTAGTTCCAAGACCCTTGGTGCCAAGGTTTGCAGTCAGTGTGTCACCAACCTTGTAACCTTCGCCAGTCTGGAATCCCTTGACGGTTGCTTGAGTGATAGCACCACCGGAGACAGTCACGATACCGACGCCAGCCAGACCGCGACCAGTCACAGTCAGTAGAGGAACGTCGTTGTAAGTTCCATCCTCGTAATTGGAACCTGCATTGGTGATGCTGATGGTGTTTGCAGCAGTGCCCAGGTGTGCCAGTTTCTCAGCAACCACACCGCGAGCAGTGGTGTTGTTTGCCTGAGACATGATGGTTCCCTCAACGATATGAGGGTTGCCCTCCATACCAGAAGACAGACCAACGAACACACGCTTAGCAAATGTCTCGATCGGGTTCTCAGGAAGTTTGTTCCGTGCGCCGTAGAGATTCAGTTGTGGGTTGTAGAGACGGACACTACCGTTGTTGGCAGTGAACTTCGCCTTGTAGGAGACATACTTCAGGTCTTCCAACTGAGAAGCAGTCCAGGTGTTGTTGCTCTGTGCTTTGAACAAGGAACCCTGAGCAGGTTGCTTAGTAACCACCACACGTTGGAACTGGTTGATGTTCAGGGTGTTGATGTCTGCTTCACCCACTTGAGAGATCCAGGCGTCATAGTCACCAGAGGCAGAACCCAGGTAGAACGCATAGTCACCTGCAGGCAGATACACAGGAGCAGGGAACGTGAAGCGAGTAGGAACAGAACCATCATTAGAGATGTTCACCTGATCCGGGTTCAACTCAACCTCACTATTCTTCATCACCTTCACCGAGGGATAACCATTCTCCAGAGGAACAATACGAACCTTGATTGGAATGGTCTCAGACCTGCTCTGGAAGAACATGTCCACACTGGTCATGAAGATGCCAGGATCATCAGTAACAACAAAGGACTGTGCCAGGGGGTCGTCGTTGTTGTTCTCTTGAACGTTGGTTATTTCAGTAACGTTAGTAACGTTGGTGATGTTCCGGTTTACGTTAGTAACGTTGGTGATGTTATTGTTAGTAACGTTCGTGATGTTGTTGGTAGTATTATTAGTAATATTGGTGATAACATTGACCACCGGTTCTGGCAGTGCAGGTTCTGTGCGGATCACAGTAGTCTCCGTAATCTCAAAACCTTCACTAAAGAACTCAGCACTGGTGTTACTGGCGTTCTTGCCTGGGATCAAGTTCTCGGGGCGAACCTGCAGCATGGATGCAGTGTGGTCACCATCACGGAACATATTCGGTGGGATGTAGTAACAACCTTGTACACATCCAGTCTCGTCAGTAATCAGACGGACATCAGCAACAACCGCCTGAGCACCACTGGATTCACCCACCAGCACCATGCCAGTCTCAAGAGTTCCGAAGAAGTTGGCATCAGACTTCTGGTTCAGTGACTGAGTGTCAACATTCAATACAGAAGTGGTTTCAGAGTATGCAGAAGACAGACCCACATTGGTGTTGTAGGGGTTCTGTGAATAAGTGATGGTCGGAGCGTTGAATGGACCATCCTTATGGTTCGGTGCAGCAAGACGGAAACGAATGTCAAAACCTTGACTGTTGACCTGGTTGCTGAACGTGTAACCACGGATTGCTTCACCGATCTGGAAAGAACCACTACCAGGAGTGACTTCAATCAGTTTGGGGACAACATAAGAGTTGTCATCCGTCATGTCAGTGCCATTCCAATAGGCAAAGTGCTGGGTGTTGGGTTTCAGTACAGTGCAGTCAAACTGGATGTTCTGTTCCCGCAGGAACGGAAGGGGTTCAGTCTGAGCAAAGAAGTCATTAGCAAATCCTTCACCCTCAGTAATCGTGACCTGGTTACGGTCAATGAAAACGTCAGAGTCAGGAGTCAGATTCATGACACCGCCCCAGTCGCGGTACATGTAGGGGTTCACACTCTCAAGACGTGTGGCAAAGTTCTGACTACGGTCAATAACCTCGTCATATGCCAGGGTCACCACGTCACCAGTCTTGACAATGTTTGGAGAACCTAGGTCGTTGGTGTAACGAGGATCCACGGTAGGATCAGGAGCACCATTGAGTCCAACAACGGTGTTGGAACCGATCAAAAGATCGATGCTGTCACGGTGCTGCTTAGCAATCAGAGTGCCATTATCCAGTTCGTACTTGATTTCAGTCTGAGTTTTATCTGCAACATCAAAGTTCCGGAATGGGTCAACAACGAAACCATTCTTGAATCGATCAAGTCCAGTGTCAGGATCCTTGATGGTCAAACTGTCAGTCTTTGCCTCAAGCAAGGACAATGAGGTCATCTCTTCCAGATCTTCGATCCGGTTCTCAAGTTTGCCGATATCCTTCATGGTATATCGACGGTTTGCCTTGAAGGTTACCTTCGTGTCATAGCGAGCATCGTAAACATATGGTTTGTAATCAATGTGTGCCAACTCAAAGGAGTCAGTCATCGGGTCAGGCAGGACCGGACGTTCAGCAGGTGTGCCTTGAACAATCGTAAAGGTGTTGTTCTGGTTGATATACAGGCGATCTTTACGTGCCAGATAGTGCCTGTAGTCGAACTGGATGGTCTCGTCAGAAACTAGAACGTTAGGAACAGACTGTCCACCACCAGCAAAGTTGCGGGAATCAAACTCAAACGGTGACCGAGTCGTACCACTGAAAGGTGCTACGCGAGGACGCAGATCAATAATATCAGTGTTACGGACATTTCCAAATGCAGGCACTCGGTCGTATTCTGGTTTTTCATAACTAGATGCTGTAAGAATGTCACCACCATCTTCAGAGTTGATGGTGTAGTGGTCAAAGTAAACCTTCAGTTGACCTTGTGGTTTGGTAGCATTGGGTTTACGAACAAGACGTGCAAAGTCATAGAACTCTTCACGCTGTCCATTATCCAGCAGGAAGTTTGCACGGATGTTGGGGTCGCCAGGGTTGACACTAGAGATATTTGCCTTGATGCCACTCTCAGAAAACTCAATCTCCTCAGTCACAATGAAGTTGTTGGAGTTCTTGATACAGACTTCAACCTTGTCAGTACCATCACGTGCAAGCACCATGGCAGCGGCACCTGAACTCTTACCAACACCAATCTCACCAACGATTAGATCGCTGTTGTCACCTGCACTTCCAGTGAAGGAAGAGAGTTGCAGGTTAGGGATGGTGGGAGCAGCAGCACCACTTGATTCAAACACTGCATGCACAGTGACCACATCAGGCACGTCCAAGGAGACTTCATCGTCCTGGACACGCTTTCCGTAAACCAGACTTGGAGTAAGACCATCACCAATACCAGTAGAAATACCGGAGTTGACGTTGGCAGAACCATTGACAACCAGAGTTGCTTGCTTCACCAGTGCCTTCACCTTGGAGGACACCGAGGACTTCTGCTGAGTGGTCTGAACAACCACGTTGCTTTGTGAGGCAGTCAGACCAGAGATGGTTCCAGACTTAGAACCATTGGTGAAAACAATCTGGTCACCACTGAGTGGTTCGATAGAACCATCTTGATAAGAAATCGAATAACGCTCTTCATCAAAACCAGAGTAGATGAAGTCAGTACCAACCAACGAAGGTAGGGTCAACTGACCACTACTGCTGGTGGTTTGACCAGTGCTCTCTTTACGGATGAGGAGAATAGAGTCAGTCAGGTCAACGCTTTCGATATACTTGTGAGGCATATCTGCATACAGATAACCCTCAGTCGCTTCTTTGATCTTGCCTGCAATCACCTTCAGATCAGTGATCGTGACGTTGCCACTGCCATGCAGAGCATGGTGTGCAACACCAGAGACAGCACCATCAGAACTGTTGATCAGAGTTGCACTTTGATTGGTTCCGGCAATAGCACTGACCTCCAGGTAAACAGGATCAGTCTGAGAGACATTGGTGTAAGAAACAATGTCACCGACACGGAGGTTCTTTGCCCATCCAGTAGAAGATGCAGTCAGAGCACCGCCACTGGTCAACTGGAATGTATTGGTAAACGCTTGCTTCTCTTCCAGAACAACGTCAGCAGAAAATGTGCGGGAACCGCCAGTGGAACGGACGGACTTGACATCCTGCATGTCGTAGTCACGAACACTGCTGACCACACGTCCCTGCTGCTCACCATTGATGATCAGGGATTCGTCTTCTTGGAAAGAACCTGCAACATCAGTCAACACCATCTCAGTGGTGTTACTCATGGCGGTGCGAAGCATACCCTTGGCACCAGACTGAGAACCCTGCACGCGAGCAGGTGCTGCCAGGGTCATTGCCTGGTTCAGTGTGATGACAGTATCCAGTTGGATATCAAAGAGCATCAACTCCCACACTGATGCGTCGTTCTCATAAGCAGCGTTCTGGAGTTTGAAGTCGTATACCCGTGCACGTCCAATGCTGTCGCCAGGGGTAGAAGTCTTGTTAGCAAGAAGTCGCTTGCTACGGAGATCAACGAAATCTGCAGAGTCTGCATTTAGTTTGATCTGAGCATTACCAAAGACGTTGTTGACCCGCATGCGGTTGCCAGCAACGAATGGGATGCCCCGATCCTTGATCAGTTTGGTGGTACGAGGTTTGGGGACATCGAGGTTACGATAACCTTGCAGGTAACTCTCGAAACCTTTCACATATGCCTTACCAGGACCCACACCAATACACATCAAGTCCTTAGACGGCACATTGCCATCTTCAGTCAGACGACTGGAAAGGAATTGACCGAAGACACTATACCTATCGTTCAGGCACTCCTTCGCTTCGATGGGAAACTTGCGGACATAGTAGTCACCGCTCTCATCGTAAGTGCGACGAGCAAATTCTTTAGCAATCTCGTTATAAACAGTCCGGTCAACTAGTTGCTTGACCTTACCTTCATCGGTACGATACAGTTCAATGAAGTTTTCATCATTGAAGTCTGTAAGGGACTTCTTGGTCAGAGACAAACTAATCTTCAGTCGGTCTGCACCAGGAGCAGTGAAGTTAGAGAATCCAGCAGCATTGTCAAACAGACTATTGTCATCAATAGCAGTGACAATCTCTTCAGAGACCTGGAAACCAACTCGGTAAGACGGGCGGTTGGTGTACTGATCGAGAATGAGGGTGTCAGTGGGAACCTCAACAAAGGCACCACGTGCAAAGAAGACACCACGAATAAGTTTGAAGGAACAACCAGTGCCAGTTGCAGACGCAGCAATTGCTGAGGCAAAGTCAGATCCTTCAGTTACAGTGGTAACACCGTAAGTAAAATCTTTGAGGGTAACAAGGTTCTCACCATCCAGGAAGGAGTCATCCTTTAGGTCAGTGGAACTTCCCTCATACTTGATGTAAAGGGTTGTGTGTCCTGTGATGGAGGCAGATCCAGAGAGGACGTTGACCACCTTGGCGGTCACACCAGACACCTTGCCCTTGATGCGAAGACCAATCAGGTTGTCGTAATAGGACTCTACAGGAACACCAAAGAATGTAGGTTCTACCTTGACATACGTATAGTCAGGGTCGTAGTTGAACTTACCAGGGATAACTACGGATCCCTCTTTGAACATATGCTTACCAAACTTCTCAATCTGCCCTTGGAGAACAGACTGAAGTGTGGTCAGTTCGCGTGCCTGAACTGGTGACCCTGGTTTGAAAAGAATCTTGGTATAATTCTTCTCAGAATCAAAATCGTCAAAGTAAGGGCTAACGTTTAGGTTGGTGTTCTGTGGCATCGTATCAGAATTCTAAGATGATCTTGATATCCTCTCGCTGGTTAGATGCTCTAGTTACTTCAGGACGATTATCTACGTAGATAATATCGCCGGAATACTTCTTGATCTCTGGGGAGGCAATACCAGAATTGTAAGTTTGACCCAAATAATAAGTGCGGTTATTGATAGTCGTAGAGACTCCAGTAAACGCGGTATCGACGGTAAGAGTTTCTTCTCCGCTAACTGTCTTGACAACAATGTTCAAAGATCCACCCGTACCAGGGGTTTTCGTAAATCTATTTAGAGAGTATTGGTGAAGGGATCCGGCAGATCCGTCTGCCATAGAGCGATCTTGCCAATAATTCAGAACCTTTGTGATGTTGTCATACGAGATAATTTTCCCGATGGCAGTGGATCCAACACCAACTGTTTGTTTGACAATTCCATCGTTGGCAACCACCATGGTCGTAGATGCTGCGCCTGCCAGTCGCAGGCCATACATCGCTGACACCGTGGGGTCGGTGAGAATGTTGGAACTACCCTGCATTTCAGGGTTCTTGACAATGCCAATACGAGCAAACTGGTTTCCGGTGGGGAAATCAGGGTTCGTCACATCGCTGTTCTCAAAGCGGGAGTAAATGAGAACTTTGTTGGAACCGAGTTCACGGTAGATATCAGCACCATGTCCTCCCGGAGGGGGAATGATGACGGTAAAGGATGCACCAGAACCAGTGACAACAGCGTCAAGGTCCAGAGTCGCAAAACTGTATCCTGTGCCACCATTGGTGACTTGGACAGCAGTTGGTTTGCCGTTCACAAACGTGACTGACGCCATACCACCGGCACCATCGCCCTTGATGGGCACATTGTTCTTGGTTCCGGTGAACTGATAGGACGCATTAGTTACGTCTTCAATAACGATGACCTCAATACGACCATCAACAGCGGTATTCCTCACGTCTGCTGTGTCAGTGCTAATTGACCAATCAGAGGGGAGAGGAATAAACTCAGCACTGTCGAATTTGACAATATTGCTGGGTTTGATGGTGTAAAGATACTTCCAAATGTATCCGTCACTTTCCAACCTAGGTTGCAGGTCAGTGTGGACGGGTTCTTGAAGCGAGATCACGCCCTTGCCACCATTGGCAGGGTCAGCACCGTTATAAAGACACTCATAAACCCTGTAGTCAGAGTTCATGACATAATAATTTGCCTTATACAATCCAGTTGCACTGGTATTGGGGGTAAGGCGATTTACGCTATAATCATGACGATACATCTCATAGATCGTACCACTCGTCCATGAGATTTTTCGCACTACACGCAGAACATCGCTACTAGTGATCTTTTTGGCACTAATTAGCGTGTCATAGATATCGTCGTGCTCATCAAAGTTGTCAACAGGTGACGGGGTGTCCGTATTCCAGTCCGATGCAACATCGGTAGCATTAGGCAAGCCCATGAAGACATAGTAACTATTATCAGTGGTAGTAATTCCACTGACAAAGTTAGAAGCATTCAATACCCTAATCTGATCAGTGATAATGGCTGGCATTATGCTAAATGACTTCTCGATTCAACCTATTTATGGATAATCCACGAGGAGTTTCTGCTCACGGATCAGAGTAGGCGCAGTTGCTATACCAGTAAGACCTGTGCTATTGATTGTAAACGTGGTTCCGATAGCAGAGTTTGTCGTCACTTTTGCCCAACTAAACTCGGCATAGTGGGTGCCCACATCGCTGTGTAGACCAGTGAAGTTGAGTCCATGATTACTAGCAATCTCGACGTGTACTTTGACCACATCAGATGCTAGATCTTCGATGTGAGAGCACTCGTAAATGCCATCAATGCATGTGACAGCAGTACCAACAATTGCGCTTCTGTCTTGAGACAGTGATGTCAAACCACTACCAACATTCGATCTAGAGATCACGAAGTAGTCACCCGTGCCAATACCAGTCTTCGTGATGCCACCATGCTGGTTCTGACGCTGAGGGTCATTCAGTGCAATGTGGAAGTGCAGTTGCATGCCCCCTTCTGTTACACCAACACCACACACATACCCGTTGTCGCCAACGATATTTGCAACTTCCTTTTCAACTTTCTCAATTTTGAAACCTGTGGTACCATATCCTACGGGATTGACTTCATTGTCAATCAAGAGCATCGGCCAATCTTCCTGTGGGTTGTAAGTATTACCCTCAGTAAGACTAAAGATCAAGGCACCGCTGTCGAGATAGACATCAGTGTCAGGAGCAGCAACGTCACGAATGACTCGACCTGCAGGGAAGATTCTTGCTCCCAAGAAAGGACGGGACTTAGGCACCTTGACGCCTTCAACGAATCTATCTTCAGTTTGCTTACACAGACTGATGACTCGTGTGGGAACAGCAGCGTCAGTGATGAACGGACCCTTGTAGTTCGTGGTCTGCACAGTGTCTCTACTGAGTACACCACGCATGACACGACTGTCTTGCTTACCCAGTGTCAGGTTGTCGCCTTCCTTGACATCAGGGAAGTCCTCTGCAGTAGTGATGTCAGCATCGGTTCCTCGGTAGAACAGGAACTGGAGACTTGAACCTGCCTTGGGTGGTTCAGTAAATCGGATTCTGGTTCCACCCTCAAAGACGTATGCCTTGCCAGGTTTCTGGAGAACATCATTGATAAAGATCAGCAAGACTTGGTCCAGTTCAACCATGGACCCATCACGCTTCTCAATGCTCAAAGGCACATTTTCCTTAGTGATCTGGAACACGCTTCGGCGTCCATCAAACTGACTAGAGAAGTCATCAAGAATTTGTAACTTACCGAACACCCATCCAGCAAACTCATCGTCATGGGTATCCAGGACTGTCACTGTGGCAGGAGTGAACCCAGTGCCATAGGTGGAGATGGTTGGGATACCAACCACGTTGAGAACTTCCCCAACGGTAAATCCATAACCAGGGTTGACTAGATCAACCTGACCGACACTCCTACCAGTGCCAACAGTGACCCTCACGCTTGCACCAATGCCAGTGTTGGCACTCACCAAAGCGATGTCATCATATGCACCAGGGACATATCCCACACCCTGGGTATTGGCAAAGGAAACAACAATACCTTTCCGAGGCAGACGGTTAGCGTTTACATCGTTAGGGTTGGTGTTGGCAATGAAACCTGGTTCATCATTACCTTTGAAAGCAACTGAGGTGATGCCAGGGTTGGGAGAACTGATGAACTCATAATCAACCTCAGGTTTCTGGAAAATGTTGTTGATTAGAATTGCACCGAAGTCACTCGTAATACCAATGACATTAGTATTATCCTTTTTCAACGTAAACGTCTTACCGATACCAGTGAACTGATCAGCAATATCATCAAAGATCATGTTGCCATCGTAGTTACTACGCTGGAACACACGACCCTGGAAACTACTACCAACTAGGACATCAGCATTGACCAAACTATGGGTACCAATACCAGTAGTAGTCAAAACTAGTTTGTTACCAACTAGGGCGTCGTCTTTTGTATCTGCAAATGAGAAGTTATTTGCAGTATTTTTGATGATATAATAATCTCTGTTTGACTGTAGGGGTGCTGGTGGGTTGAGTGATCTCAACTTGATTTTTGTACCAGTATCCAGATCCTCAGTCAGGGCAGTAAAATAGTTTGAACCTAAGTTGATGTTTTCTGATGTGATTCCAGTCGTTCTCCTGGTACCACCAAACGGAACATCAACAAACGTAATCTCATTGTCAATGATATTGTAGTCTCCCAGCATTGCCTGGACCGTGTCGCCGTTGGCGTGAGTCTGCTTTGTCGTTCCCATCCAGGCACGATCCACAGTCACTTTGTTGGGGTCACCACCAACGTTGGTGAGGCGAATCCTCATCACCTCATCATTGATCTTGAAGAGATCAAATCGCTCAAAGATAGATGCGTCTGTCAGGACAACATCTTTATTGGAAATAGAATCCAATGTAGTAGTCACACCATGCTTCTGATACATGGGAGACTGGATAATATTATCAACAGCGATGATACACTTAGTGTTCTGCTTCTGTGCTTGGAAGGTATGGGTCGTACCAATACCCACAGTGGTAATGCCGATAGCATCTGCTGTAAGAGCAAGTGCTTTTGTCGCTGCTAACTTGAAAGTATTCTCGTTTACTTTGATTGCAAAAACTTCAGATGGTAATGTGGTAGCAGCACCCACACCATTCACACCATGCTGAATACCGATAGGTTCATTGCCCTGATGGGCGGTATAGTGTAACTTCTCACCAGTAACGAAGAAGTGATTGTTGATAACAATGCTGTCGCTACCAGCAATCACTGCACTTGTACTACTGCCATCAAACTCTTTCCGAAAAATCGGGTCGAGTTTGTGACGCAGTTTGAATGTGCGTTTGAAACTCTCCGTTTCGGCGTTGAATTGTTTGTTTACAGAACCGAGGTTGAATGTCATTAGATGCCTATCGTCGTATCTTGGGCGATACTATCGGGACGATCAATCCGAATCTCATAAGTCCGGCAAACATATTCTTTGTCTGCTAGCGGCATAAACATCAGACGCATGTTTGTGCCATCAAGGTCCATCTCTACATTACGAATATCGCGTCTCTCATTAGAGGCGTTGGACAGGTTGTTGTACGTGTTGTAGTTGAGATTACCGTGCGTGGAGTTACCAGCAACAGTGAACACAGAGTATTCATCATCCGTAGTATTATGTATTTGCACAAAATACTTGACTGATGTGAAAGTCCCAGTGTCCTTGATTGATATGGGGGTGTTGGAAGGAGTTGCAGAAGCACCAATCGGCACATAAGCAGCATTCAATTCAGCGTCTCCAACAGACAGCGAACTAATTTCGGAAACGTTGGATTGTGCTGTTTGAGCAACACCAACTTGGGTTACCATCATGTGAACGTCAACTGCCTGGTTGGCAGCAGGCGTGTAGGTCAAACTGAGGACATTGCTGGATTGATCCATGTCAAAGTCACCCAGCGTGGTGCCACTGTCTAAGTTGCCGTAGTCACTGTAGATGACATTACCGTTGCCATCCATGAGGAAGTTGTACTCTTCCATCTCACTTTCGGTAGCAGTTTCATGTGCTATCACCAGCAGACCCGAACGGAATTTAGTTCCATCGATGTCAAGCAGTGAGACTGTGGTAGGAGATCCAGTAGAAGCGAAAGCAGAACTGACACCAATCTTCTCAACATGTCCGAAGGCAGTGCTGCCAATACCAGCAGTTACCGTGCGAGGCAGTTCTTCTTTGTAGAAAGTGATGTCATACGTGAACGTATTGTTGAACGGTTGGAACTTGACAACCACGTCATTGCCAGACATCTCAGCAATAAACTCACCCAGGTCAAACGAATCCGACAGGTCAGAGTATTGGTTGATGTAACTGTCAGTGCCGTCAGAGAAGACAATGAATTCACAGAACTGAGTCGTATTGAAGGTCTGACCAAGGGACTCATCCAGGACCACCTGAGCGTGGTATTTGACACCAGACTTCGGATCAATACCTGATCCAGATCCACCTCCATGCGGGAATGTATCCATAACTACAGCACGGATGACATCGGGGTCATTGTAGAACTGAGGACTGATATCATCAATCTCCAGAACCCTGTTAGTGTTACTGATGATGGTGGCACCAAACCTGGTGGAGGTGAAGACGATCTTGTCACTGGTGGTGTTGGTGGCATCAGGTACTTCAAAACCAGTGTCAAATGTGCGGAAGCAGGACAGTTTGTCACTGCTTTCAATCAACACAACTGCTTGTGCATCACCGCCATCACCAGCAATGGTGACCTGAGCAGTGGTTCCCAACCCAACAACTGAAGAGTTGATGAGCATGTCAGAGTGCTTCTTGAATCCAGCAATATGTGCCAGAGAATCAACCGGTTCACTCCAAGAAGAAATGCCAATCTTGGACTTCAGTGAATAGGAGAACTGCTGATAGTAGTCGCTGTCTTGGATCCGCTGGGTGATATCAGACAGTTTGCCTGTGTCATTCTCCCATCCAAAACGACCCTTGTATACGATGCCGGTCTCAAAGTGACCCTTTGCAGTGTCGATTTGTTCGATCGTACCGCCAGAGTTTGACAGTTCAGCGGTAATTCTGTCGCCAACTTCAAACCCTTCAACGCTGTCTACACGAAGCATATTGCGACGTTTGCCTTTACCAAACACAACCTTGGCACTAGCACCAGCGTCGTTGTTGATAGTCTCTCCACTATCAAACTCACTCTCCTTTAGGGTGACATCAAACTGGGCGATATCAACAACGTTGGTCACAGAACCAAACTGACTAAAGTCGTATGCACCAGGATTTTGTGTTGTTTGATACCTGATAGTGGCACCATTGAACACGTTCAGGTTTGCATTGACCTCAGTCAACTCAAACGACTGATAACCAAAGTCTGCAGAGTTGTATCCGTGACCCGTGCTGACACCAACGTTCTCAACGAACACCCTGTCACCCACAGCAAATGGGAGGGGAACAGCGTTGGTGAAACCAGACTGAGGTGTCTTTAGTGTGAGAGTGACATTCGGGAATGCATAACTGGCACTGACAATACCAACACCATTGGTGTTGTTGATAGCAACAATTTTGTTATCACCGCTGCGGAGGTTGCTACCGCCACTAATGATCTGGACATTGCTAACACCAGATCCTTGCAGGTCTACACGGAACTTGGTGGTATCACTAATCTGATTCGTCTTAGCGTTGTAGATGACCAGATCAGGTGGTGTCAGATACTTCCTACCAGCAGAAGTGATGCCCACTTCAGTGATGGTGAAGTTGTCCTTGAGATACAGGACCTGAGGAACCGCTGCCTCGGGACGGAGTGTCTTATCAGAAGGATAGTCATATCCATAACCAGAGATATTGACTTCTCTGATTTTACCGATTTTAGAACCTGCGGGACGAATCAACGCAGATGTGCCTGAGGTAGAGGCAATGCTGACTTCAGGAATATCCCTATAGTTCAAACCACCTGAGATAATTTCAATCGTGCCGACAGGACCAGCATCATTTGTGCTGTCTGTTAGGTAAGAGATGTTGGCAGTCTGAGTTGTATATCCAACACGCTCAGGTTCTCTGAAGATGTTGAACGTGAACTGATCTGATCCAACCGTGCTGATGGTGCCAGTTGCGGTGTACTCACTGGTGTTTACAACGATCTTGTTATGGTCATCAATGTCAATATTTTCATCAATAGTCTTGACACTACTCAGTGAATTGACCTTGTAGTACAGGATATCAGGTGCACCATTGTTCATGGACACAATCGCCTTGGCATTTGCATTGCCAGGTGTGCCGGTGTAAGTTACCTGTGGGTCAGTGGTACCTGAACCAACAAACTCTTTCTGATACTTTGGATCAAGGAAGAACTGGACTTTAGTGTCCAGCATGCTGGCATCAGAAATGTCAAACTCAAGGGTGTCGCCACGAGTGACGTTGATCCGTGGGTTGGCAGAGTTGCCAATGCTGACGTAACGATCGCCAGGGTCATAAACCAGTGCCACGGAGGATGTTGCTGCCGAGACCAAAGTCATGACAACAGAATCCAGAGGACGCAGGGAGTGTGCCTCTTTGGTGGTTGCCAGAACATTAGTTGTGCTGACCTTACCAGTAACAACACCCCTATCAGTCTTGAAAAAGTGGGTGTTGCCAATACCAGTCTGATCCGGGTAGTACATCACCCGTGCATCAGCAGAACCAATACCAGCAAATGTGGTGACAATGCCAATGGTGTTCTGACTCAGAACCTGAACGTAGAGATCAGTCTCAGGTACAGGTGAAGTCCAACCACTAGCCGTTCCACCAGCACCTGTGGTGGGTTGATAGTTCAGTCGAGTGCCGTTCTCGGAGTTGTACGTAATCTTGTCGCCCGTCTCAAAACTGTGGCGGGGGATGAAAAGAGAACGAGTGGGGATGGTTTGCTGACCGAAGTCAACCGTGTCAATAGTGTGGTTGTTTGCCGCACCGTAGGACAGTCCCAGACCAACCTGTCCACCACCATCAAAGTAGACAGTGTAGTTTTCAGATGTAGGAGGAACGTAGGGCAGACGATATGTAAATTTCGTCGGCAGGAGTTTCATTGCAACACCAAACGTGTGTGCTGCAGAGACTGTTCCGTTGAATCCACGAATCAGATCAACTTGATTCATGAGGGTGTCAATGCCAAACACCTTCATCTGCTCATCGTCCACCTGAACGATGTCATTGACAGAGAAGATGTTTACGTTCTCCGACAGACGGATGCTTGTCGTCAGTCCAGCAGTAGCACCGACGTTGGCGAGTTGTGTAGAGACACCAACAGTGATACTGGGCACCGTAACCTGATGGATACCCTCCATCTGGATATGGTTTGCAGAACTGATATCAGAAACCTGGACGAAAGAGTTGTTACCCAGGTTGTGAGGCAGTGTAGTGATACCTGTCACCACACCTTCGGAGAAGACGAACTCTACGTCCTCAACCTCAAGGCGAGAGGACTCAACCTCAAGCACCTTTGGTCCAACGATCCGATTTACTCGGGCGATAGCACCAAATCCATTGGTACCAACGTTGTTGAAGACCAGGTTGTCATTGACATAGTATCCTTCACCACTTTCAATGATCTTGATCGTGTCAATCGGACCTTGCTCAGTGGTAAGGATTCTTGACTGAACATTTGTGCCGCGATTGGCATTTGAGACGAACTCGTACTCAGTAATGTTGAAGGACTTGGTGTTCTTGACCAGTCCATACTGAGTGGGATCTTGACGTTGGTCAAAATCATACTCAAAGTTCTTAGTCTCAAGTTTAGACCGATAAGTATTACCTACGACATAGGGGAAGACTGGAGATCTTGAGTTATGGAAAGGATCTCCAGAGTTTGAAACCAGATTAGTAGATACTGTTGTGTAATAAGCGTAGACGCCATTGGGATACTCCGGGGTAACTGCAAATCGTCCGTTGTGCTCATCCAGATCTCCTGATCCAGGAACGTATTTGTAATCTTCAACAAAGAACCCTGCTGGGTAGTCCAGAACTGGTGGACCATCAAAACGCTGACCAGTTACTTTGACATAACTGGACTGCATGTATTTCAGGGGACCACCATTGGTGCCACTAAAGGCATATGGACCATAGATTGGGTTGCCGTCATATGCATACCCCAAGATGGGGGAGTGCCCGATACCATCATCTCCCAGATATGAACGCAGTTGCCTTGGGACGTAATAGTTTACGTAGGGCAGACCATACTTCGCCTCTCGTGCCGAGGTGTAGAAACCATCGTCAGTCTTGACATCATCTTTCTTGGCATAGCGATCAACATTGTTGATTGTCCAAGTCTTGACGTTGGCAGAGAAAATTGCACCAGTGCCAGGAGTGACTGCCTTAGCAGTGGTTTGTGCCTGGGTGTAGTTTGCACCCTTATGGATCATCACAATATCAGTGACCTCTCCATTAGAGACCACTGCTTTCGCCTTGGCACCAATACCGTCGCCGGAGATAATGATGTCTGGGACATTGAAGTAGTCCTGACCACCTGCCTTGATAATGATTGATTCAATCCGACCATTTACAATGAATGGTTGCAGGTAGGAGTTCTTACCACCGATGACATTCACCTCTGGGCGGTGGTTATCATTGATAACAGTAGAACCAAACTTAGTTCCACTCTCAGTCACCTCAGCACCAATGATCTTGCCTCTCAGGATGGGAGTCGCAGTTGCATTTGCTGTAGAGATGCCCTGGCGACCAACAATGTTGATAAAGATCGGTGGGTCGGACAGGAGATGATCGCCACTACCATCGCTGGTCAGTGAGACAAAGGTGTCACCATCTTCAACGTTTGCTAGACGGAAAATGTCGTCATCAATCTTGCGACACCAGTAATCTTGCCCTTTAGCAAGACCACCAATAGCAACACCATTTGGTGTTTCATACCTGATCTGATCGCCATCAACAAATCCATGGTTGGGATAGTAGAAAGCATCAATGAAGGTGTTGATACCAACAGTGCCTGACGTAACCCTAAGAGTTCTGTTGTAGAACGTGCCTGGTTGGTCAACGTAGATCTTGTCTAGTTTGTTTCTACGCTCAACCGTAGAGAACTTATGGATACCAGCACCGTTGCTATCAATAGGAATAGTGCCGATGCCTGCCAGTGCCTTTGCAGGCGACTCTGACAGCATGATCTCAAACTCATCCTTGACCACCACGTAGTACGGGTTGCCATCGATCAAGTTGCCAGGTGTAGTCCCGATACCGATCTCAGTGGTGCCAGCACTGGTGTAGATGACTGCCTCACCGTGTTTGAACCCGTGGGGGAACTTGAACTGGAAACGATCTTCCTCGGTATTGACAACACCACCAGCAGAAGTTGCATCAAACTCTGCCACTTGAGGAACAATCTTCAATTGAGGAATGATGACTGCAGATCCCTTGTGGTTACCACCTTTGATGGATACCAGAGGCATCTCCTGATAATCCACGCCCTCAGTGTCCACCAGGATCTCCTGCAAGGTGCCTTGAACCTGAGCAACGCAAGATGCACCTATACCAGTGTGTCCCGTCTGTGTGATGGACAGACGAGGGGGATTCATTACATCGAAATCTGACCCTGAGTTCAGAACATCGATGCTATTCAGAGCACCATAGAATAACTTTTCGCTAGACTTATAAGATTGGATTTCAACGCCGTTAGCAAACAGTCCGATACCACCAGGAACAGTTTCAGTGGGAGTCTCGTCAAAAGTGGGGACTGGGAACTTACGGAGCAGTTGTTGGGCACCCTTATCCTTACCAACAAACTGCAAAGGGGTAAAACTATGCTCAGTCTGCTTGTTAGAATCTGACGTGGTGATACCAACGATGTAGATACCATTACGGACGTTTTCTGACGTGTAAGCAAGAGAGAACTTGTTACCGTTGATACGCTTCACATAGTATGAATCGCCCTCAACCAGGTTGTCTAACTTGTCACCTGTTACATTGGAGTATGTGACAATATCACCGTCAGCAAAGTGGTGATCAATGATCTCAAATTCAGTACCAATCTGCTGCAGGTATGGATACAGTGTACGAGAACGCTTAGAGGCATTCATCGTCCAGTGTGGCAGACTGTTAGATGCCACATACACTGAATCGTCAGGACCCCTGTAGGTTGCCTGAACATCAGCGGTATACTTGTTCTGAAGTTTCAGATTCCTACGAATGAAGTAGGTGATGTTGGTATTCAGTGCCGCAGTGGTGACAACAATGCTGTTATTGTCAACGACACTGGTGATTGTTGCAGGATTGACATTGTTATCAGGATCTACAACATCAAGTACGTCATTTTTGACAAAGTCATGAGGTCTGCTCAGATCCAACTGGTATTTGTTAGGACCAATCGTCTTCCATCCCACAAGAGTGTGCTTGGGAGAAGAGTTCTGGATCCAGGTGGTAAACCGGACATCAGTCTCAACGTTTCCGAGTTGCTTGACGTT
>Ga0163111_10000410_pt1 | contig 25700 bp, 21 predicted proteins | sample CRUFie1St18metaG_FD_109645 | JGI IMG/M metagenome (GOLD analysis project Ga0163111, IMG submission 109645) | Marine microbial communities from the Costa Rica Dome - CRUD Field 142mm St18 metaG | ecosystem: Environmental > Aquatic > Marine > Oceanic > Photic zone | place: Costa Rica: the Eastern... | reverse complement strand
TTAAAATTAATAAATATATATAAAAACATTTGTCATTAAAGAATAATGTCTATACAATCTTATGTAAAAGAATGGGTAATATTAGATAATAATGTAAAAAAGATAACAAAAGAAATTATAGAATTACGAAAACAAAAAACTCAATTAAATGATAATATTTTTAAATATTTAAAAGACAATGATATGACAGATACAACTATTAATATAAGTGATGGTAAATTAAATTTTGTTACAACACAAAATTATTCTACATTAACATTTAAATTTTTAGAAGAATGTTTAAATGATTATTTTAAAGATGATAATACGACCAAAGAAATTTTAAAATATATAAAAAGTAAAAGGAATATTAATTATACTAATAATATTAAAAGAACATATAAATAATCGTTATAATATATAACTATATATTAATATGTTTGTTCCTCTAGACAATAAAGTATTTAATAATGATAAAATGTCTTTATCTCTATTCCCAGGATTTAATTATAAGGATGATAATCTATCTGATATAACTAATCATCCTTATAATACAATTGATAATTCCGAAATTTATATTGTTATAAAAGAAAATGTATGTGATAATGATTTATATAATAAATTATTATATAACGTAATACATAATATATCCATTAAAAATAAAAGTAGAAAAAACAATAAAAATAAAACAAAAAAACAGAACGACAAAAAAGCAAAAAAATAAAATAGCAAAAAAATAAAATAGCAAAAAATAAAATAGCAAAAAATAAGTAAAATTAAAAAATTTGTATAAATTTAATTATATAAAAATATAATATGGACAATATAAATAATCAATTTTTAACAGACGAAGAATTAGCTATTACAGAAATAGAGAATCTAAAAAAAGAAAATATCAAATTACGTTTTCAATTAAATGAAGAAAAAAATAAAAATAAACAAAGAAATTGGTCGCAAAATATAGATAATTTTGTAGATAAGTGGTTTGAAAATAATGATGAAAATATATCTATAGGAACCGTGACTATATTGTATCAAGAAATAGATTTATTTCCAAATTGGTTAGAAAAAATAGTATATAAGAAAATATTAAAAATAGTTTATTGTTTTTTTAAAGAAATATTATAATATATTTTTTTTATAATATTATAAAAAATATATAATTTTATTTAGTATATAATTTATATTCAGGTAAACAATATATTTTATTAGGATTTTTATATATTTGTATTTTTTTATTTTTACTAGAATTACAATGTGGTAAAAAATCTTTATTTTTTATTAATTTAAGTGTTTTTTTATTTTTTATATTATACCAGAATTTTTTTTTATATGTATTTTCTAAATTATAACGCTTTGATTTTTTAAAAAACCTCTCTATATATGCAGGATTAATAGTTTCACCAGCAATTATAGCACCCGCACAACAACCTATGTATAATATATTATCTTTTTTTATTTTATTATGAATAATTTTATCTATGTTATATTTTTTTAAATAATACCATAAATAAAATGTGTCACCACCAACAACCCATATTATATCACTTGAATTTATACTATTAAATGCTTTATTATGATTTAATTTATTTGAAAAATCTATATAATCTATATTACATGGTTTATCTATATTAAATAATTTAAATTGATTTCTAAATTTTTTTTTTGCATATCCAGTTAATTGTTTGTATGATTTATTTTTAAAGTTCATTTTGGCGGTTATAATTACTGATATATTTATTTTATCTTTTTGATTAAATTTTTTATTTATAATATGTGAAGTTTTTTTTGCAAAATTATGATTATTTGTACAATTAGATGATAAAATTATATTATTATTTTTTGTAATTTTTGATCTATTATTTTTTGTAATTTTTGATGTATTATTTTTTGTAATTTTTGATGTATTATTTTTTGTAATTTTTGATGTTTTTTTATATTTGTTATGTTTCATATATATATATATATAAATTATATTTTATAAATCATAAATTATATTAAAAAGATAGTTACATATATTTTATATATATGAAATACATAAATATATTATTTATGATTTTACATGGAGCAAACAGTATTAATCTTTATCAAAATATATTACATAAACCTAAAATTTCTAACAAAATTTATATGTCAAATAATATACCAGAATATCAACCATTACAAGTAATTAATTCATTAGCTAAAAGTACAGCATCTATAAGTAAATGGAATGTTAATGAATTAATACAAGAAATAGATAATAAACATATTGATAGTTTAACTTTATTAAAAAACAATAATGAAATTACAGGTATAGTAGCTATAGATGATAGTTATTCTGATACTTTACCTTTGCTTAGTAATCTACATTATATAGAATCAGGTGTTGATAAAATTTCCGAGATAATTTTAAATAAAATTATTGAAAAAAATGTATATTATGATGTGATTACAATTTCGAATAATAATTTTATACAAAATTTACCCGGTATAATATTTAATATTATATGTATTTATTTTTTTATTAGTTTACTATCTAGTATTTTTTCTAGATTTGGTGGAAATATGCCATCTAATATGGGTAATTTTATGAATCAAAATAATAAAGTATCATCAATTGTTGATAGTAATGATATTAATACTCGGTTTATTGATGTTGCAGGTTGTGACGAAGCAAAATATGAACTACAAGAAGTTGTTGACTTTTTAAAGAACCCAGATACATATAATAATTATGGTGCAAAAATACCAAAAGGGGTTCTATTAGAAGGTCCACCTGGAACGGGTAAAACATTATTAGCAAGAGCTGTTGCGGGCGAAGCAAATGTTGGATTTATTTCGATTTCTGCATCAGAATTTATTCAAATGTTTGTTGGAGTTGGCGCGGCACGTGTTAGAGAATTATTTGATGAAGCTAAAAAGAATTCACCCTGTGTTATTTTTATAGATGAGTTAGATGCAATAGGTAGAAAAAGAGGTGAAGGATTTAATGGTGGTGGTAATGAAGAACGAGAACAGACATTAAATCAAATTTTAACAAAAATGGATGGATTTGATAAGACGGATTCTATAGTTGTATTGGCGGCTACTAATAGGGTTGATATATTAGATTCGGCGTTAACTAGATCAGGTAGATTTGATAGGAAAGTTAAAGTAGGGTTACCAGATATAGAGGGTAGACGTGCGATATTGGATATTCATTTAAGAAATAAAAATGTAAATAATAATACAGATTTTGAAGAGATAGCAACTTTAACAAGTGGATTTTCTGGAGCAGATATAGAAAATATGGCGAATGAAGCAATTATATTAGCACTTCGTAATAACTCAACGGAAATAACAACAAAATATTTATTGGATGCATTTGAAAAAATTACAATAGGTTTACCTTTATTAAATAATAAACGTGATGCAGAGAAAGATATGTTAGTATCATATCATGAATCTGGCCATACAATAACAGCTAGTTTATTCCGTGAATTTTTTGATGTTAGAAAAGTTACTATAAATGCAAATACAAATGGAGCGGGTGGATATACTCTATTTACTCCTAAAGAACAATATACTCAATATCCAACAAAAAAATATTTATTATCATATTTAATTGTTGTAATGGGTGGACGTGCTGCAGAAATATTATTATATGATACTATTGTTAATACAAATGTTTATTTAAATTATAATATTAGTAAATTATTTTCCAATATTACAAATTTAGATATAACAACTGGAGCAAGTCAAGATTTAAAACAGGCCAATAATATTGCTAGACAATATATTCAATTATTTGGAATTGAATCGTTTAATTCCAAAATGCCCCAATTACCCGAATCTCCTTATACTAGTATAAGTCAAGATAGTTTGAATAATATAGACAATGAAGTAGATAGATTAATATTAGAAGCATTAGATAAAGCAATTAAAATTTTAGATAAAAATATTGAGAAATTTATCGAATTAGCGATAAAATTATCTGAAGAAAAATCAGTAGATAGTAAATATTTAGAAAATCTAAATATTGAATATTTTTAATAACTTTTAATAAGTTTTTTTATTTAAATTTTTTCCTTGTAGTCATTTATATATATAATTTACTATATAATTTACATATATAATTTACTATATAATTAATCTAATTTATACCACTTTTCATTATTAAAAGGTGATATTAATATATTACCTAATCTCTTTTTCCAATAATCTACTCTCTCATCAAATAATAATTCTTTTTCTGTTTTTGGAAATCGTGATGATTCATCTAAATATTGTTTTTCTAAATCACTTTTTTTAGGTTTATAACCATAACAATTTGCACCCATTTTGATATAAGGATTGGATATATACCCACCATTTATACCTGGTAAACCACAATCATATTCATGTCCTTCACGTTTTTGTAATTCATCAAATTCAGTTTGACTGGTTGGATATAAAGCTAATTTATCTTTAGACCAACCATAACTACACCAACTGGCACCAACTTTTTGTGCATCAGATAACTGTTTATGATCTGCTAAACTTGAATTAAATGATTTACAAACTGCTTTGGCATCGTTATATGTAAATCTTTGACCGGGCAAATGATATACTTCTTTTTTATATTCATTTATATTACCAGTTACTTGATTAGATACATCTTCTTCTGATACATCTTCTTCTGATACATCTTCTTCTGATATATTTTGACCTGATATATCTACACCAGATATATCATTAACGTTTTGTATATTATTTGTATCGTTAGGTAAATTTTTTATATCATTGAATAACATAAATATAATATCATGAATTTCTGTAAAAATATTTATATTAAAAAAATATACCAGAGCATTTATAAAAATAACAATAAGAAATATGAACCATATTAGAGACGATATATAATCGAAATATGAATCGGTATAATTGTTTGCACCTAAATTATTAAAAAATATATAATATACAATAATTATTAATATTAAAGAAAACAGTATTATTAAAACATATGGTTTTTGTGTAAAACTGTCTAAGTTATTTACGGAATTATCAATAAATGATAAATTCATTATTTATATTATTATATAATATAAATATAATAATATATTTTATCATATATATCAATATATGTTATTCTAATATCTTTTTTTGATAAATATAACAATATGCTTTGTTTGAAATAATTTTAGATATATTGATTTCTTTTACTTCTGTATCATTAAAATCATACCACTTGTTGTTTGCATTTTTAACATATGAAGTATAATGACCCCCTAAACAACCTCCACTATGATTTATTATACCAAATAAGTCATATATATAATTATTTTTATCATATCCTATTATGTATTTTGATAAATCTAAATTTTCTAATGGTGTATTTATTAACATATTAATTTTTCTATTATCATTTGTAAATTTTTTAAAATCAATTATTAATATAGTGGGTAAACTCCAAAACATTATATTTTTAAGTATACTTTCTTTCTTATTTGTATTTTCATTAAACCAGGCATTTTCTCCTTCTAATAATTCATTATCTGTATATAAATCAAAACATTCATAAATATCACATGTTAATTTATTATTTGGTATTGGTAAACTTAATGTACAAAATACTTCACATGAATTAGATAATACATTATGATCTATAATTGATTTTATAGATGATACATGTACAGCATAAAATAATTTAATTATAGTGGAATATTCATTTGAATGTTCTTGTTTTATTTTATCGTAACATTTTATAGCTAATCTATCTAAATTATTTTTTGGTTCACCATTTATATTAATATCGACAGGTCTTTTTATAGAATTATGAAAAATTTCTATAATAAATATTAAAAATTCTGGTAAATCATTTTGTGCAAATCCCGAAAATAAATCACGTCCTTTTTTATATGATATATCTTGAACATAATTTATAAATCTATTAGGTGTTATCTTACAATTTGTTTTCCACATTAAATCTCTTAATGACAAATATTCTCGTAATAATATTGAATCATCACATTCATTTATTATATTATTCTCATCTAATGCAATTGACAATAAATAGCAGTGCGATAAAACTTGGAAACATGAATTAATATAACAAGTATTTCCCAAATTAGCTAATCCACTTAGACCTTTACCTGAATATTTATTTATATTTATCATTATTGTTTTATATATGAAAAGGTATTTAAATCAATTATTTTTATATTTATAAAATAATTAATTTAAATATTATATTCTATATATATATAATATAATATTTAAAAATGAATAATTATAATAACCAAAATCTAAATTATAATAACCAAAATCTAAACCAAAATCTAAACCAAAATCTAAATCAAAATCTAAACCAAAATCTAAATCAAAATCTAAACCAAAATCTAAATCAAAATCTAAATTATAATAATAATATGGATTATAATATGGATTATAATATGTCTAATTTACACAATACCATTAATAATTATATTACTTATAATAGTAATGTTTTAAATTTTCTAATAGATAATAATAATATAATGTATAGATTTACTAGACATATAGATTATTATTACAGAAATATCTTAACTAATAATACACCTAATTTTTATAATCCTAATTATAATAGTTCAAATTATAATAGTTCAAATTATAATAGTTCAAATTATAATAGTTCAAATTATAATAGTTCAAATTATAATAGTTCAAATTATAATCTAGATTATAGTAATCAATGGTATAATTATAATCAAAATAATATAAATACTATAAATAATGATATCAATGAAGATGATGTAAATAATTATTATGACTATATAAACAATGATGATAATGATAATGATAATGATAATGATAATGATAATGATAATAATGATGATAATAATGATGATAATAGAGAAATAACAAGTATGACTATACCCATTAATCTTGAAAGAGGATTAAATAATGAAAATAGGGAATATTTTAGAAATTTATCTCAAGAAAATATTTCTACTATTATTGAAAATAATATAGAAAAAACTACTTTTAATCAAGTAGATAATCCAAATGATACTATATGTGCAATATGTCAAGATGATTTTGAAAGTGATACAGAGGTAGGTGTAATGAAACATTGTAATCATATTTTTAAATATGATAGTTTAATAACTTGGATACGTCAAAAACATACTTGTCCAAAATGTAGATATAATATATTAACAAATACAAATATGATATGTTATAATGATAGTATGGTTCATAGTGATTATCGTAGTTTAAATCATAATTATAGTTTTATATTAACATATAGACAATTCAGAGAATTATTAGTTATTATGTTTGCTAATAATAATATGACATTAGTACAATAATGTTGTTTAATCTTTAATCTATAATAGCTAACATTACTATAATAGGTGTATTTTCTATTGATTTACCATCTGTACAATTATATAGACTAACATTTCCACCAACAACTGGTATTTTTTCATCATTACAAAACCATTTTAAATAATTTATATATTTATTTATAGAAAACATAACTTCATAGTCAGTTGGATCTCCATAATTTAAACAGTCCACAATACATAATGGTGTAGCCAATGTATCAATACTTTTAATAATAGATAAACATTTCATAGGGTCTCCCCATGAAACTATAAGTTTTTTATTAATTTCATATATATCTATTATGCTATAATTATCAGATAAATTTATAGTTCGATTACCAATAGTAGAATCATATTGTTGTCTGTAATTTAAATTATAATTTTTTATTGGTTTTGATAATGGTTGATATTTTATATCGTCATTAATAATATTACATTTATAGTCATATGTTATATCATTTTCATATTCCAAATTTTGAATATATTGTATCTCATTGTTATAATATATTGAATAAATTCCATTATTGGTTACCTCGCCTATATTTGCATATTCTAAATCCCATTTTTTTAAAATATCAAATATTTTATTTAAATTAGCACCATTAGCTACTATTAACATTCTTTCTTGTGATTCAGATATTAATATATTATGATACTCCATATCATGTTTTAATGGAACTCTATCTAAATAAATATTACATCCTATATTATTTTTAAATTTATTTCTACCTCTTTTTATTACCTCTTGTGTTGCACACAATAAACCACCTGCACCTAAGTCTTGCATTCCTATAATTAATTTATTATTTGTAATTTCAATACATGCTTCTAATAATAATTTTTCTAAATATGGATCTGATTTTTGTACATTATTTTTTAAATTATCTATATCATCATTTATATTAAATGAATTTGACGCCATTTCTGCCCCACCTATACCTTCATTACCGGTTTTACTACCAATATATATTAAAATCTGTTTATCTTTACTTGCATGTCCATATATGATATTTTCTTTTTTTACAATACCTAAACAAGCTACATTAACTAATGGATTTTTGTTATAACTTTCATGATTATAATAATCACCACCTATATTAGCTACTCCAACACAGTTTCCATAATAAGATATACCATCAACTGCTTTTTTCATTAAAATTTCACTGTTATTATCTGTACCAAATCTTAAAAAATCTAATATACCAATTGGTCTTGCACCCATAGTAAAAATATCTCTCATTATACCACCCACTCCTGTAGCGGCCCCTTCAAATGGGTCTATAAATGTAGGATGATTATGACTTTCAATTCTAATTGCTATACAATAATCATTACCTATATCAACTATACCAGCATTTTCACCTGGTCCTTGAATAACCCAATCGGCTTTAGTTGGTAATGTTTTAAGATATTTTTTAGTACTTTTATATGATATATGCTCACTATTCATTAGAGAATTTATTTTGTTATAAAATTTTCTTTGTCTTTTAAAAAAACTACATTTATTAAATATTAATTCACATAATACCCATTTAAAGTCATCATTATTTCTCTCTGGATGAGGCATCATTCCAAATATAGTTTTTTTTTTATTAGATATACCAGCTATATTAAACAATGATGATACTTCTTCTATATCAGTATCATATTCTAAAAATATTTGATTGTTTTCAATAAGTTCATCTAATAATTCTTGTGATGCGCTATATCTTCCATATGAATTAGCTATATATAATTCTGTAGTACAATCATATGTTCTACATTTTACTTTTTTACATGTAAATTTATTATTTTTATTTTTTTCTAATTTTCCTGGTAATAAATTTAATTCAATTAAAATCTGAAATCCATTACATATACCCAAAATTGGAATATCTCTATTATTGGCTTCTATTATAACTTTAGTTACAGGACATTCTATTGCCATTTTACCTGGTTGAATTATATAATCTTCAGTAGCATGATTATAAATTCTATCACCAAAAGCAAAACCACCTGGTATTACAATTAGTTTAATATCTTTATCCAATTCTAATTGTGTTTCAGTATGTGAAATAAAAAAAGGGGAAAATCCCATTCTATTAAAATAATTGTATGTATCTAAGTCACAATTAGAACCTGGATATCTAATAATTCCTATTTCACCCAACATAATAAATATTTAATATTTAATATTTAATATTTATTAATAAATATTTAATAGATTTTAATTAATATTTAATATTTATTAATAAATATTTATTAATTAATATTTAATAGATTTTAAATAATTATGGATATATTTTGTACTCATATGTGGAATTTTTTTCTTGACACTTATAAATAATTGTAACAGGCGCAACGGGTTTTTCTATATTAAATATAACTTTTAATAAATTATATATAAAATTATTATATACGTATATTGTACTCGATTCTAAATATTGTATAGGTTTTTTTTTTAATAATTTTATAAATATCGCCATATATATCGCATATTTTGGGTGGATATATCCAACTCTTGATGTATCAAAAATAAAACTAAATTTTGTTTTACGATCATATAACTCTAACCATTTGTCTGTAAATTCTTTGAAATCATTATCGTTATTTATGCTACCTAACGAAACATTTATAATTGGGAATTTTTCATAATTGTAATTTGCAAACATATTATTATAAATTTATCTATCTATAATTATATTTATTTTTTTATAAATATAATTTTAATGAATAAATAGATTAATGTCTTAATTTAATATAGTTAATATTATTATAAATTATTATAATAAATGGCAATAAAACACCAAAAAAACACCATTTAGATTCCCATTGAGCAAAATTAAATTTATAATTATTATTTAATCCAAATAATAACGAAATTATAGCAAAAAAATATACAATTAATCCTTTTTTATTTTTTAAAAATGGCCATATAAAAATCATTAAAATAAAATAAATAAAATAAATAAATAAATGAGTTTCGTTTATATTATCCCATTCTAAGTAACCATTATTTATTGTTTTTGAACATAATTTTCTTTTATTATAAATAATTCCTATACTTAACTCTAATAAATAAATAACATAACATAGTACCAAAAAATATAGTAAATTATTTGGTATATTTGTAGTTTTAAATAATATTGCACCAAGTATAATACTTAATGGTTGTAAAATTAAAATATATCTTAGAAAAATTGTTGCATAATGATTAATATTTTTATTACAATCTAGGTCAATCCATATAAAAAATTCAGCTAATTGTACTTGAATAAATGTTAATGAAAATAAACCAATATGTTTATCATATTTATCTCCTTTAATTAATAAATATAAAGAAGCAATCGAACCAAGAATATAAGCAACTATTGAAGCTTCTGCAGAAAAACACATAAATATTTTATATAATTTAATATTATAAAATTAATTAAAATTAATCATTAAGAACCACTTAATTCTTGATTTATACATAATATCTAGATATCTTTAAAATTGGTTGTATATATATTATAACATAGAAATCCCGCCAATGTTAATCCTATTAAATTGTAAATAATACCTGTTTTTTTTTTCTTAAAATATATTTTATCACGTGTTATTGCATAACATTCCCAATTATGTTTACCTGCTTCTATAAACATTTGGCCTAATTCTTCATAATCTATTTTAGATACAAATCTATATTCCCAATATGTTAATAATTGTTGAAATGGCATATTAATTTTTTATATTAATTTTTTATATTAATTTTTTATATTAATTTTTTATATTTATATTTATATTTATATCTATATTTATATTTATTCATAGTTTTCTAAATACAAATTATACAATACATATTAAAGTGCAAGATTACTAAAAGGGTCATTATATGGTAATAAAATTGGTTTTTGTTTTAGGACATTTAATATTTTTTTACTTACATATTTCTTATCAATGACAATTTCATATACCAAATCATTAAACCAATCAATACTCATGATATAATTATTATTTTTTTCATCATTATTTTTACCATGTGAATTTTCTACTAAAAATTTATCAATTTTACCATTATTATCTTTATTGTAACCACGAATTACAACAGCATGACTTGGATAACTATCTCTATATTTTAATCCATTACATTTTTCAATATCATTATCATAACCAAACACATCTTTATAATTGAAAGCATGCTTATCTAAAATATTTCTCTCTTTTATATTATATTTTTGCCAATATAAACCTGTCCAAACACCTTCGTTATTATCTATAGATTTTATAACTGATTTTAACATAATATCAATGGGTACATTTATATAATTTTGCAATTTCATATTTACAATGTTAGTATTTTGTTGTACATTATATAAGTTGTAAAATTTTTTATCGGGACAAGGATAATTTATTAAACATATTTTATTATTAACATTATAAGGAACATATTTTTTGTAAAAAGTTATAGGGTCCAAATCTCTAACAATATTATTCTTTTTATTTTCTCTATAATTTAAATTTTTATTTTTATTATTAATAGTAATATAATTCCAATCAAATTTTTTTGGTGGTTCACCATAAAATATTACCAAAATTTTATAACATTCATATAAAAAATTTTCCAATATCTTATCTTTATTTTCACGCAAATAATTTATATCATAATTTCTTATAGTAACAGCAGTTTTTCGTAAAAATGTATTTAAAAATTTATTTAATTCTATAGTATTACCAGAATGATATTGTTCTTGCATTACATTATGTGGTAATAATCCGTATTTATTAACTAGATTAACAAACAAATTCCATGTTCCACCATCAGTTATAGGTATTTTTAGTATATTTATTAATATTATATCATCTAATTTTTTATTATAATTATTTATTATATATGATAAAAAAAAGTTAGCTTTTTCTAATTTATCATAAAAAGCTAAATAGTTTTCACTAAATCTAAAATCAGGTAAATTATATTTTTTAATCATTTCTAGTCTTATAATATTTAAAAATGCAAAAATCCAACATCTACCAGATTTTTTTTGATCTGTTATACTAGTGTTAATATCTATTGTATTAGAAAAATATTTATTGTTTTTTTGTAAATAATCAGACTTTATAACCAAATTATTAAAATGATTTTTAGTATTTACATTTTTAAATACTTTATTAGTACGTTTTTTATTAAATTTTTTACTGAATTTACTTATATTTTTTCTTGTCAAATTATTCATTATATTATAATAATATTATAATATAACTCTATTATAATATGATATTTTTAAAAAAATATACACATAATTTTTACACATTTAATATAATTAAACAAATACGAAATAAGTACAATGAAACATTAATAAAACATTTTGAAAACCCAAAAAATATAGGTTCTTTTAAAAAAAATGAAATAAATATAGGAACTGGATTAGTTGGTGCACCAGCTTGTGGTGATGTAATGAAATTACAAATTAAAGTAGACCCAAGAACCGATGTTATTATAGATGCAAAATTTAAAACATTTGGTTGTGGTTCTGCTATAGCTAGCTCTGAGTACGCAACACAATATATAATTAATAAAAAATTAGAAGAAGCATTGAAATTAACAAATAAAAATATAGCAGAATATCTAAAATTGCCTCCTGTTAAATTACATTGTTCTTTATTAGCAGAAGATGCAATTAAGAAGGCAATTAAAGATTATTCAAAAACTTGTTAATTTCAATGTTTTTTATAATTTATTTACACAATATATAATTATTAATAATACTTAAATATTATCACAAATATAAATATTAATACATACATGAATACAGACTCTGGTGAATATAATATTTTAATAAATGCTGTAGAAAAAGTTATAAATGTTGATGGTATGACTTGTGAAATTGGTGTTCGCGAAGGAGGAAGTAGTAAAATTATATTAGATACCTTATACCAGACTAATCAAAATAAAGTACATATTGCAATTGATCCATTTGGAAATATAGATTATGAGCATTGGGAAAATCGTAAAGATAAATTGGACTATACTAATAAAATGAAAAATAATATGTTAAAAAATTTATACAGTTATTGTTCATTAAATAATATGGAATGTTTATACTTTCCTTTAGAAGATACAGAATTTTTTAAACGATTTCCTGACGGTATTCCTATCTATAATGAAAAAAAATACATAATAAATAGTTATGCCATGGTTTTTTTTGATGGACCACATACTACCGAATTAATAAAAAAAGAGTTTGATTTTTTTTACAATAAAATTCCGAATGGTGGTACTATTGTTTTTGATGATATAAATCAGTATCCACATATGGATAATTTGGATAATTATATAAAAGATAAAGGTTTTGAAATATTAGAAAAAGGTGAAGCAAAAATAAGTTATATAAAAACAAAAATAGATATAGAGGGTAGACGTGCAATATTGGATATTAATTTAATAAATAAAAATACAGATTTTGAAGAGATAGCAAGTTATAAATAAGTTTTTACACCCTTGAATATTATTCAAAAACTAAATAATTGTACATTATTTAAAAATAATATAATTATTAGTATATAAAATTATATTATTAAAAAATAATATAATTATATGTTATCAAAAAAAATTTTTAATTTTATAAAAACTAAAATTCCTAAAATATCACAAACCGAATTAATTGCTCTTACCAGTGGAAATACTTCTATAGATAGGTCTATTTTATTAGGTAAAGTCAAATTACCAGAAAAAATACATTACAAAAATAAATTAAATGATGATAAATTAAACCAATTATTAAATAAATTTGATAATTCTCAGATTTATCCCAACAATAATTCTAACTATTGGATTGATTATCTAGCAAAAAATAAATATTTTAGTTTTTTAATACCCGAAAAATATGGTGGTATTAAATTAAGTGTAAATGAAATGTCTAATATATTAACTAAAATTACAAGTGTAGATCCAGCATTGGGTGTAGTAACTATGGTTCCAAATTCATTAGGACCAGGTGAGTTACTAATACATTATGGTACTCAAGAACAAAAAGAAAAATATTTACCACGATTAGCAGATGGTTCATATATTCCTTGTTTTGGATTAACAGGTCCAAATAATGGTTCTGATGCAACAGGTGATATAGATGAAGGTGTTGTACTTGTGAAAAATGGAAAAATTATGATAAAAATAAAAATCAATAAAAGATATATTACATTAGCACCGGTCGCAAATTTAATGGGTATTGCTTTCAATTTGAAAGACCCTGATAATATTCTAAAAAATAAAAAATCAGGTATAACTCTTGCTTTATTAGAAAGAAACCACGACGGTTTGGTACAAAATACATATCACAATCCTTTAAATGCTGGATTTCCAAATGGTACTATTAAAGGTGAATTTTATATAGATATCGAACAAGTTATTGGTGGTGAAAATAATATTGGAAATGGATGGAAAATGCTTATGGATTGTTTATCAGCTGGACGTGGTATAAGTTTACCAGCAACAGCCAATGCTAGTAGTAAGGTGGCAGCATTTGGTATGATAAATTATATAAATGTTAGAAAACAATTTAATATGCCATTAAGTAAAATGGAAGCAATAAAAGAAAAAATAAATAAAATTGTACTTAATACTTGGATTATACAATCATCTGTAGAATTAACAAATGATATATTAGATTCAGGAAATAAACCAGCAGTTATTAGTGCTATTATGAAACAACAAACAACTGAACGAGCTCGTGATGTATTAAATCATGCAATGGATATTCATGGTGGAGGCGCAATATGTTTAGGTTATAGTAATTTTCTTGAAAAATTTTATAAAAGTGCACCAATTGGTATAACAGTAGAAGGTTCAAATACATTGACTAGAACTTTAATAATATTTGGACAAGGATTAAATAAATCACATCCATATATTTATCCTATATTAGAAAATGTACTTAATAATAATAAAAATGATATATTAAATAATTTAAATAATATTTTAGTACACTCTTTAAAATTATATTTACAAACTTTTAACATTTCAAATCTAATTCCTTTTACAAATAAGAGTTTAAATCAACAAATAATTGATTTTGCATGTCTAACAAATTTTGTAGCATTAAAGGGTGGAAAATTAAAAGCAGAACAAATGTTATCTGGTGAAATGGCTGATATATTTAGTAATTTATATTTAGCTATATCGGTACAATATTATGATAAAAATTATAAAACGAGTAAAAAGTTAACGAATTATATTATAGATAAACTTATTATAGAAAATCAGATTTCTATAAATAATGTTATAAATAATATGAATTATGAGAAAATGTTTGTACTACATTTAAAAAAAGAGCCAAAATTTATATCATATAAAGATGAATGTGAAATATTTGATGAAATAATTACAAATAAAAATATTATAACCGAAATAAAGAAAAATATTTATATAAATGATAATATTTTATATGACTTACAAAAAGCAAATGAATCTAATATAGATAAAAATTTAGAAGAATATAAATCATTAAAAGATAGAATTATTAATGTTGGAGAATATAAAATGACTATATAAATATAATATATTCGAATTAAAATAATAAATAATTATCAATAATTATTTATAACTACATAATTTTGTATTTTTATTAAATTGATAATATCCAAAGAGAAATGGTGATATATATAACATAAATTCTAGAGATAATATAAATTTATAATTTGTATTATTTCTTTTACATAATATATTTTTTGTACTCTTCATATAATTTACATACTTCATTTCACAAGTACAATCTTTACAATCAGTCATGAATATAATATATAAAATATAAAATATAAAATATAAAATATAAAATATCAATTTTATATCTTAAATAATTAAAAATATAAAAAAAAATTTATACTATAAATTATTTTAAATTTTTCAAATATTTATCAAATATTAATGCTTTAATTTCTTTCATCCTCATTTCCTCATATTTTTTTACCAATTTTTCACTATCCGTCCATTTTTCTTTTAACTTTAAATATTCTAATTGCCACTTTGCTGGACCCCACTTTTCTTTAAATAATGAAATATTTTCTAATTCCAACGCAAATAATTGCTGTAATGGTTTCATTATCTGATTTGTTATATAATGTCCATAATCCAATTTTAAATTTGCCTCTTTTATATAATCAGGTGATTCTATCTTTTCACCCTGCAGAGCTTTCTTATCTGGATTTTTAATATAAGCATAATTAACCCTATCACCCGGTCCCGGTTTATTACCTGGGTCACGATGTCCCATTCTATTAGCTAAAACTTTATGAGCTATTTGATTCGGATTTTTGTAAAAACCTCTCAAAGATTTAGTTACAACTAATTTTTCAATAGGATATATTTCATTTACCATATTTTCTAAACAATTATCTACAAATTTAATAGATTTTTCCAGTTCTTTATCCATCATTAAAATATTTATAACACCACCATATATATCTTTAACTATTGGCGCATTATCTCTTCTCTTTAATACATTTCCCATTGATTTTAATTTACATTTATCAGGGTCTGTCTCATATAACATACCATCATATCTCTTTTTTGATAATAAACAAAATGGCCAAAATGTTTTTTCATATTCTAAATCATGTGGTTTCTTTAAAAATTTAGTAGCCAATTCACCTGCTTGTTGTGCTAATTCAATTGTAATAATTAACGCTTCCCGATCAATAATTTTACTACCATCTAAATTACGCAAATTAAATTTAAAGAAGACCGAATCAGTATCTCCATATACACATTCTGCACGAGTAATTACTTGTTTACCATTTTTTAATGTTTTTTTAACATTATCATAACAACCTTCTATTACTGCTCGCGCATAAAATAATAACCCACGTCCTATGGCTGTTGTTGATGCTGCTATATCTTTATCATAAAACGTACTTGTTTTAGCACCACATTGTCCATATAAAGAATTAGCAGTTTTTTTAATACTTAATTGGCGTGCTTCTAAAACGGATTTCATAAATTCATCGTTTTGTAAAGGTATTTGTTTTCTAGTAGATTTTCTAGCAGCCAACAATTCCACTAAAACAGATGGCATAAGACCTCTCTCACCATTTGGAAACTGTGCAAATCTACATATTTTATATCCAACAATTTCTTTAGTAGCAGCTGATTTTGCAGTTTTTCTTACATATTTATAAGTATCATATTTAATATCTATATACTTATAATTAGGTAAATTATCATATATAAAATCCCCATTTTTATCTACTATTCCAATACTCTCAATCAATTCACCTGAAAGATCATATTCTTTCGTCCACACTTTACTATCATGTGATATATTTTCACTAATTATAGATGATGGATATAAAGAACTATAATCAACACAAGCAACTGGATCATGTAAATATAAACCTGTTTTTGGTGTAAATACATGAGCTCCCTCATAACCACTGTCATCCAATTCTTTATCTAATACTTTCATAAGTGTATTTTTTTCAGAACATTTTTTAGATAAATAACTTGTCAATTTAATACCTTGTCCTCTTATAAATAAGAAACTTAATGGAACACTACATAAATTTGACATCTCAACATATTCTGTTATAATATCATTTTTTAATAACAAATAAATAACATTATCACAATCAGCTAAACAATATTTACCAACAATCCATCTGTCTTCATCGCTTCCATTAGCCAATTTAAATATTTCTTGCGGACTTACATCATCTTTAGCTAAACCCCATTTAATTTTATATTTTTTCATATCAAATTCAACTCTACCTTCTATTATAAAACTACACTCCGTAATATCAATATCTATAACATTAAATTTAAGACCCTTTTTATAACTATTTACACTATAACTTACTTCATCAAATTTAACATAACAACCACATGTTAATCCAGTTAAATTTTTACTATATATCTTTGTTTTATTAACATCAATATATTCATATTTTTTTACATCATCACTTATAAAATAACTAGATACATAGTCTAATTTATACGACGATAAAATATGATCTCTTCTAAAAACATTACATAAATCTATAATAACTCTACCAGGCATTTTAATATATTTTAAATTATATTCTCCACTAGCTAAGAATATTTTACTTTTTTCAATATCCTTCTTACCAGTTTTCCAATCTGTTGTCCAACATACTTCTTTTTTATTAAATGATAATTTTAAAAATTCTTCTTCGCAATCTAATTCTTTAGCTCTTTTATGCATAAAATCAAAATCAAAACCATTTACATTATATCCAATAACTATATGTGGATTTCTTGTCTGAAATATCTTATTAAACATCAATAAAATCTCTTTTTCAGTATTCAATGAAATTATCTGTGTTCCAGATAAATCATAATCTGATGGGGGGCTACATCCACCTTTAACTAATAATATTCTATTATATGGTTTCTTTTCGCCATAATAAATAAAACTTAAACCAATATATGTTATAGTATCTCCTTCTAATTTTGGCAAATAACTTGTTAATAATTTATTTAATTCATTTAATTTAACATCATAATTACATTTTAAATCTTTAATAACATCAATTATAGTTCCTGATTTGGTATATTTCTTAATTTTATTTTTAGGATGAATTTTTACTCGTTCTGTATTTATATCTTCATTATCATCATTAACATTCAACTCTTCATCACTTGAACTACTAAAATCAAGTTCATCTGTATCGTTATCGTCTTTATGTTTATTAATATTTATTTTTAATAAATCGTCAATAATGCTATTAATTTTAGTAAATTCTATATTTTTATTTTTTGGATAAACACAATTTATAGAATCAAAATCATCAAAATTAAATGCTGTTAATATACATTTTTTTAAAACTTTATCATCAAAATCTTCCTTTACTATTAATGAATTATAATAAGCAATTATGTCAATTGCTAACTTTTTATAATCTTTTATTGCCAATGGAAAATCACCATGACTACTACTTGCTTCAATATCATAACTACATATATTATATTTAACTATTCCCTCTTTTTCTGGTTTAGAAATTATATCTTTATAATTTATCTCCATCTCATAATAAGCATATGTTTTTCTATTTGTTGATTTATGTGTTTTAGTCGATGGTAAAATAATCCAACCAGATGGTGCTATTTCTTTAATATGAAATAATTTTAATAAAGGTGGTATTTGTGCTTCATATAAAAACATATGAATATTTCTAAAACAATAACCTTCCTTTAACAACTTTTTATCATATACTCCATCTTCAATTGTTTCTTTATAAAATATTTTTTTTGCTTTATTTAAAGCTCCCATATTTTTAAACTTAATAAGTAAAAATTTATATTCTTTATTATCATCAAATCCATACAAATCTTGTTTTTCTGTAATAACAGCTTTAATTATTGATTCTTCATAATATATACCCATTATCTTTTTCAATTCAGCTATAAATTCATTTTTTATTGATTCATTAAAATTGTCATCTACTTTTATATAAAAGAATGGTGTATAATTTGTAACCTTAATAGAAGCTGTTCTTCCCATTGATGATATACCAAACATTTGAACAGTAAATTCTTTATTACATTTATATGTATTATTAAATTTATTTGCATCATCTTCATTATTATCAATAATGCTATCATTTGCTACAAAATCATATAGTTTTATTGATAAATTATGTGATATATTTTCACTCATTTATATTTATTAACTTTTTATATATATAAAATTTTCTTTTTACATCATTTTTTATAAATTTTTCAATTTTAAAAAAAATTGAATTTATAATTTTTATTATAAATTTATGCATATTATTAATATGAATAGCGATTTAATTATAAATACAATCACTTGTCCTATTACACATATACCTATGCATGACCCTGTACAGGGAATTGATGGACATACATATGAACGTAGTGCCATTATAAGTGCATTAAAAATTAAAAAAGAATCACCTATAACACGTCAATTTATGGTTATAGCTGATTTAAAGGTTAATCATGCGATTAAATATTTATGTGATAAATACCATAATGAAAATTCTAATAATAATAATGAAAACTCTAATAATAATGAAAATTCTAATAATAATAATAATATGTCACAGGAAAACATGGTAGAAACAATAAGAGAAGAAAATTTCTTTAATAATGATATAAAAATATTTGAAAAATTAGAATTATCTGACGATAAAAAAAATCTATTATTAAGTTTTAATGTAGATGAAAATACTATTCCACAAACATTTTTAAATAAAGCAATTCCACAAGATATTGTCTTAGTAATAGATAGATCTGCTTCTATGGGTGTCGAAGTAAAAGCCAAAGATGAACATGGTTCTAATCTAGAGACTTGTTTCTCTGTTCAGGATATTGTTAATCATTCAGCTAAAACAATTATTAATACTTTAAATCATCAATCAAGATTGGCAATTATTGCATTTGACAATAAAATACTTATAGTTAGTGATTTAGTTTCAATGACTGAAGTTAATAAAAATAAAATAATAAGCGATATAGATAATAAAATAAAACCTGATGGACAAACAAATATTTGGGGCGCAATTGAAAGTTCTATTAAAATATTAGATTCTAGAATTGATAAATCCAGAAACTCAGCTATTTTCATGTTAACAGATGGACAACCAAATATTTCTCCAGCACGAGGAGAAATTGAAACATTAAAAAGATTACGTGAGAAAAATAAATTAATCACACCTATTTATACATTTGGTTTTGGATATTATTTATCTAAAGGATTATTGTATGATATGGCTAAATATTCCGGTGGTTGTAATGGTCATATACCAGATGGAACTATGATTGCTACTGTATTTTGTAATTTTATTGCTAATATACTTACTACTATTGTATGTGATTTTAAATTATATATAGATACAAAAGAAATATATCTATTAGGTGATTTCCCTAAAATATATGATAGTGAAAAAGACATGATGATTTATGACCTAGGTTGTATTAATTATCAACAATCTAGAAATATAATTATTCGTCAAGTAAACGATTCAAATACTGTAGATAAATTTAAATACTATTATACATATTACATTGGTGATAAATATTATATGTCTGAACCAAAAACAGTTATTATTAATGATATTCAACGAAATAATATTAATGTCACTATTAACACTAATAGATGTCTACTTGTTCAATCTATTAGATATATGATTAAATCTAATAATGAAGAAATAGATATGGCATATAAGGATATATTAAAAGTGCTACAATCCGTTAAAAATCCCGATAAACTAACACAAGGAATGATTAAAAATTTAATGGGTGATGAAAATGGCGATGGTCAAATTAAATTAGCTATTTCAGAAGAATACTTTAATAAATGGGGGAAGTTTTATTTAGACCAACTTTCTCGCTCTCTAAATCAAGAAATTAAACCTAACTTTAAAGATGAAGCTTGTATTTTTGGTGGAAAAGTATTTGAAGATATTGTTGAACATTCAAGTAATATATTTGATACATTACCACCACCTAAACCATCTATTAAGAAGAATAATGATATTTATAATACATCTCTATCTAATACAGGTAGAGTTAATATGTCAATGTTTAATAATATCGGTGGAGGATGTTTTAATAGTAACTGTCTTATTACTATGAAAACAGGCAATAAAATAAAATTATCTGATTTAAAACCCAACGATGAAATTATGTCTTGTGACTTATATAACAATATTACAACAAGTCGAGTTGTATGTATTCTAGAAAGAATTATTACAAATAGTTCTAAAGAGAGAGAAATGGTAAATTTACCAAAAGGGTTAAGTATTACACCTTGGCATCCGATTAAATATAAAAACAATTGGACATTTCCTAATAATATTAAAAGTCCAGAGATTACAAAATGCAATTCTATTATTACATTATTATTAGACAATAATCATATTGGATTTATTAATGGCTACCAATGTATTATGTTAGGTCATAATTATAATAATATCATTTTAAAACATGACTATTATGGAACTAATAAAATAGTTAATGATATGAAAAAATATCCAGGATGGAAACGTGGTCATATTGTTGTTTGTGATATTGATGATATCTTTAATCCATAAATATATAAAATAATTCTATATAATATTTATATGTATATTTATATGTATTTTCCTCTATTTGTTTTAAACATTGTAAATGGTGTTACTACAGGCATATTATAACAAATATCACATTCTTGTCTATTTAACATAGATATATTAATATTTTTTCCTGAACTTGTTCTATTTAATGCATTTTTTAATCTTGCTCTACTAGATAGTAGTTTTGGTAAATTATTACGATTAATTTTATCCTGTTTGTATTTAGTTGATTCTATTTTTCTATCTATTTTTTCTTTATCTGTTAAACAAGTATCTATATTTGTAGAACCGCGACCGATTATGAATTCATCATTATTTTTTGGTTCTATAGATAATAATCTAGGAACATTATTTAATCCAATTAATCCTTGTATGTGTTTTCTAGATAAATTACTAGAATTTCTATCTGGAATAAAAACAGAATTTGTATTAGCAGTTCTACGACCGGGTAAAACTTCAATGGCTTTTGAAAATGTATCTATTTCTGGATCAGTTGTTATTAAAATATTATTATAAGGATATCTATATTCAGCTGGTGTAAATTCATTTTCTGGATCAAACCAAGTAAATATACAGTTAATATTTGTATATTCTCTAGCAGTATCTGTTTTAAATTTATTATAAATATTAATTGTATTTATACTATAAATATTATCACTATTATCGCGTAAATACATATATCGGGAATCTCTAAATAATTTATCATAATTACCTTTATAATCTATATTTAATGATAGGTTTGATATAGTATATCCTGTTCTATTTTTATTTGTATTTATTACACCATTGGGTATATAAAAATTAATATTGTTATAAAAGTTTTTGTACCCCGTTAAATCAAAATCATAATAAGTAAAAGATATATCTTGTACTAATGAATAATTAAAACTAGTGTCTGTATCTATTATATTTTTTAAATTTATAGTATCTAATTTTGAAATTGATGTATTGTATCTATAATAGAAAGAATGAGCATAACTATAATTATAAGTATAATTATAACTATTATCTATTAAATAGTTATTATTTGTAGCAGGATGAGTACTATTTTTAAATATTATTTTATTTTTATTAGATTCTGTTATATTTATTATTTTACCAATAGATTGTTGTGTAATACCAGTAATACCATTACCAAGTGATAATATTATTTTTTTACTTAAATTATCTATGTTATTATCTATACTTGTAATCAATTTATTATTATTATTATTAATGGTATATCCATTAATTTTTATTAATGTTTTACTAATATTATTATGTGAATTATCTATTTGTTTTATAAAATATATTTTATTTTTTTTTGATTTGGTATTAATAACACTAAAATTTATATTATAATTATTATTATTATAACATATATCAAATATGGTTTCTATATTTTTTCTTGTATAAAAATATAAATTATCACTAGATGTAATATTGTTCAAAGGTTTATTTACAAATAAATTATTATCAATTTCATATAATTTATTAAAATTTATATTATTATCTATAATATTACCATTAGATGTAATTGAATTAATTGTTAAATTATTACTTGTTGTACTTGAATTGTTATAATTAGTGAAATCAATATTATAATAATTTGTATATTTATAACTATCTTGTATATCTAAATTTATAATGAAATTATTATCTACAATATCATCTCTTGTTATATCAAATTTAGACATACCAATTACCTCTTTTAAATTACTGATGTCTGAATAATTTAATAAATGGTCTTTATATTTAATATTAGAATCGTGAACTTTATTATCATATTTTTTAAAGATAAATCGTGGATTAGCTATATTATCATGGCTAAACATTAATTTGGTATTATTAAATAAATTCGATTCGGTAATACCTATAGTTGTTAGTGTATATATATTTAATTTAACCAATCCAGATAAAATAATTCTATTATCAGATAAATCTTGAATATTATTATAATTTAATTTGAAATAATCATTATATACACATGATGACACATATATTATTTTTTTATCTGGTTCTAACGTATTTCTCCCAAAAATTAATCTATGCTTTTTTACCATATAAACTATATATAATTATTATATATAGTTTATAATTATATCAATACATTGTCCAATATTTAATTACCATAAAACCAATCATTGGCTAAATAGTATGGTTTAGATTTTTCTATAGTTGATCCATCTGACATTTTAAGGTTAGGACCATTTGCAACAATTGAATCTATTTCAAATGTACCAATTGAATAATTATAATATTTTAAATTTGACATAAAACCATCAAATCCACCATTCATATTTATATTTATATTTTCATAATTTTGTTTTATCACATTTGATAGTTTATGTCTTTTTGTTAAAGTTCCATTTATATAAACATCTACTATGTTTTGCGAATTTACTCTAATTATTACATTAACCCATTTTTTTATAGGAAGTCCATTTATAAATATTTTTTCTAAATAAGTATAATTTCCCACACTATCAGGTTCATTATTATAAACATTTATAAGTATCAACATACTTATAAGATTATCTTCACTATTTATAATAGTTTCTTTAAATAAATTATTTTCTTGTGTTCCATTAAATATATAAACACCTGGACAATTATTTGGTTCCATTATTCCATAATTATCTTTATTAACAGAACCTTTATTGAAAACATGATAGAATTGTTTAGAAGAATCGTCTAAATGTTCTATATATATCCAATTGGAATATGTAAATTCTATACCTTGATGTTGATTTTTTGATCTATAAATTGGAACAGAATTTTTATTATCTAGTCTTTGTGGAACAATTTGTAATGTTTTTGCAGATTTCATGCCATAAAATATATATGGTGTTTCAGATGGAGTTAATAATTTATGTATGATTTTTATTCCTAAATTAAAAAATCCAATAAATAAAATAATAACTAAAATTAAAAAACTAATTTTGGCTATTAAATTATTGGATTCTAAATAATTTTTTGTTGATAATACATATTCGTTCCCTTGATAGGGAATGATTGATTCTATTTTGTTTTTTATATAATCCATGTATATAATTATAATATATATATATAATTATATATATATATATATATATATTACAATTTATATATGTTAAAATTTATACATTAAAATTTATACATTACAATTTATACATTAAAATTTATACATTAAAATTTATACATTAAAATTTATACATTAAAATTTATATACTAAATTCACCTACTGGTTTATCATATTCTAAAAATGATACTTTTAAACTATATTTATTATATAGTGTTTTTACTTGTGAATTATCAATACCATCTTTATATATTTTATAACTATATTCTGGGTCTATAGAATGAGGTATATATCTAAATCGTGTTAAATATCCTTCAAATCCATTA
>Ga0163111_10000409_pt1 | contig 25701 bp, 38 predicted proteins | sample CRUFie1St18metaG_FD_109645 | JGI IMG/M metagenome (GOLD analysis project Ga0163111, IMG submission 109645) | Marine microbial communities from the Costa Rica Dome - CRUD Field 142mm St18 metaG | ecosystem: Environmental > Aquatic > Marine > Oceanic > Photic zone | place: Costa Rica: the Eastern... | reverse complement strand
GCAAAATTTAAAAAAACGCCAAAACTTTAACAATTGTCTGAAAGCTTGATGAAACCTTCATTTATTTTTTAGTAATTTTAGTAATAGGTTACCCTTATTAAGGTTGGCTAAGTTTATTGTGGTAAATTATTTTTTATTTTATTAGAAAAATTATAAAGGATTTAGTATACAAGTCCGTTGTTCTTATACTAAACTTATAGTACAGCCACTGCGGGTATAGTTTAGTGGTAGAACCTTAGCCTTCCAAGCTAATGATGAGAGTTCGATTCTCTCTACCCGCTTTTCATAACTTTTTAAAGTAATTGTTGGTTGTTGTTAAGCTACTTGATTTAACTAATCTTTTTATTGAGGAAAATAACGGTGAAAAAAATCTGTGAGATGATCGTCTTAGTTTCCTTGAAAGTTTAGATAATTTAAGTTACCGAACATTAAGCTTTAGTGTCCCTTTATTGACAATAGGTATTATTGCATGTGTCGTATGGGCTAATGAGGCGTGGGGTTTTTACTGGAGTTGGGATCCAAACGAAACTTGGGCATTAATTACTTTGCTAGTGTTTGCTTCGTATTTACATGCACGCATTACAAAGGCTTGGCAAGGTTCTAAGCCGGCAATGATTGTTTCATTAGGTTTCATAGTGGTATGGATTTGTTATTTCGGTTAGCTAAAGGCTGGCATACTTATAGGAGCTTTAATGGTAATTTACAAAGTCGCTTTTTACACATAAAGTGGACGCTCTAAACTAGTGGCTAAGATTGTCGCAACTAATAAAGCTATTAAAGCGAAGAAAATTTGATCATCAGTAATCATATTTAATTAATTGTAATTATTACTAATAAACAAATAAAATTAAACTAGAGGGCTTCTACTACTTCCTATATTTTAATTAACAAGTTTACATGCATAAATAATTAAATCATAAGTTATTCATGCTAGCGAAATTAAAAAGCATTATTAATTAAAGGTAAATAAAGTGAAACTTCTTTATTAAGTTATATATATAAAGTTTTCGAATTACAGAATTCTGATTTTGGCGCGCACCAAGACTAATACAATTTTTGCAGGAGAGCATTTGTAACAGGAAATTATTTTTATTACAATTAATCTTCTTTTACGATTCATTAGTTAATCTTCCTAAAGGGTGTAAAAAAATAATTTAAAGCACCCTTTAGGAAGATTAAACGATAATCAAAAGCAGCGGTTTAGTAATAAATTTTACCTCCGCCCCATTTCTCATTAACTACTTTTGGCTGAAGTAAGATGTGACCAGCAATTGCAAAAAGATCTTCATCTGTTAAAGAACGCATTTTTGGAAATATATCTGCACTTTTAATACTTGGGTGAATTTCAGATATAGAGTCTAATCCATCGTATGTCATCGGATCTTTAAAGTATGCAACTAAACTTGTAATACTATCTCTAGGTGGAGTAGCTAAACTAAGGGATTCTGTATCTAATCCAACATTGGGGTTTGTCTTTGTTAAACCACCTACGTGACATGTACCACAAGCGTTATTAAATAGACGCTTTCCACGTTTTACTTGCTCAGGCGTTAATACAACACTGTTTCCTTTAGCATCAAGAGAAACTGTTCTTGTATCTTCATCTAATTCTAAAGCGCTCGCAGATCCAATGTTATTAGTAAATAAAAGACTTAATAGAATGCTACTTAATAAGGTTTTGTTTTTTAACATAGTACAGTTATTATCGTAATTCGGTTTTCCAAATAGTTTTTTAGTTGTAAGCTAAATAAAATTATAGCTTTTGTAAACTTAGATCACGTGTAAATCTAAAAAATTAATAATTAGTTTAACTTACGTTTAGGTTTCTTTTTTATAATAACTTTAATCGTAAGTCGCTTTTCCAGTAAATTTAACATTTACTGGTTGTGGGTTTTTCCCAATTGAATGTCCAATATTTCCAACACCAATACGACCTTGATTTAACTTTTCTGGGAAGACACCATCTTTAGGGTGTAAATACTGAACTTCACTATTTGGAAAGATTCGATAAATTTTGTAATCCGAAATTTTAAAAAGTGTTCGCAATTGTGTACCTAGAGCAAGACATTGTTCTTTTTTTGCGAGGTATAAAAGGTTTTCGCCATTTTTCATAATAGCAGCACCACTTGTAGGCATTTCAAAAATCTGCTCTTTTTTACTGCTCCAAGTTATGGCATATTTTTCTTCCGTTTCGGCTGATCTTAGCCAACCACCAGTACTACCACCAAATGTAGGGGAAGGTATTTGTAAATTTAGTATATCGGACATATTAAATAGTCTTTTATATCATAAGGTATATATATTATTGATACGTGTTTTTAAGACATAAGAAATTTAACCCATTTAAGGATCAATTTAATTCTTATTTACAATAAAACCGATCACTATTTAAATTATATATATGTTTTTACAAAGTTAATCAATTTTGTTATTTTAGTGGGCCGAGTTGGATTTGAACCAACGTAAGCTATGCTAACGGATTTACAATCCGTCCCCATTAACCGCTCGGGCATCGACCCTATATCTTTTTAATATTACCATTTATAATACAAATTGTACAAATAATTGTGATATCTAATTGAGAAATTAAAAATTCTGAGGGTTTTAACATTTTACAAAGGTTTTTGAATATAGATTTACAACGATAAAACGAAATTATTTCTAGGGATTTCCTTTTTAATAAGTTGGTATAATGTATACTGTATTTTATATTTAAAAACAGTAATTAATAAAATTATGACAATACTTGTAGTAGGTGGTACAGGAACCCTTGGCCGCCAAATTGTAAGGCAGGCACTTGATGAAGGCTATAAAGTCAAATGTATGGTTAGAGACTTCCGACGAGGAGCGTTTCTTAAAGAATGGGGAGCGGAATTAATTTATGGGGACCTTTCGATACCCTCTACGATACCTGTCGCTCTAAAAGGGAGTACAATCGTAATTGATTCTTCAACAGTACGTTCTACAAGTACATATACAGCTGAATCTATTGATTGGAAAGGAAAATTAGCTCTATTAGAAACGAGTAAATTAATTGGTATAACCAAATATATATCATTTAGTGTTTTAAATGCTAAATCAAATTCCGATATTCCATTAATGGATTTAAAAGTTCAAATGGAAGAAAAGATTAAAAGTTCAGGTTTAAATTATACGATTTTTCAATGTTCAGGCTTTTTTCAAGGTCTTATAAGTCAATATGCTCTTCCCATTTTGGAAAGTGAAACAATTTGGTTACAAAAGAATGCGGCTCCTGTGGCATACTTAGATACCCAAGATGCTGCCAATGCTGTTGTACAATCTTTAAATTTAATAACGTATGATCAAAGGACAGTTTCTCTTATTGGTCAAAAATTTTGGACTTCAAAAGAAGTTGTTGAATTATGTGAACGTCTATGTGGTAAAACCGCAAAAATTTCTTATATACCGTTTTTATCCTTTAGTATTTTACAACGTTTTTTTAGATTTTTTGAGTTCACATGGAATATTGCGGATCGTTTACAATTTGGTGAAGTTACTACAAATGCTAAAGCTTTCGAGGATCCAATCAATGCATTTAAGTGGCCTATAGAGCGGTTAAGCTTAGAAAGCTATTTACAGGAATATTTTGGGAAAATCCTTAAAAAATTAAGGGAAACAAACTACCAACAAACACAAAAAGTAAACGATATATCTTTTCTTTAATGCTAAATTTTAGGATTTAGTTGGGCTTCATTACTTTAACTCAATGGATAAAAGTATATTAATTTGATTCGATTATTAAACATTAAATGTTACTTCTTAACAGATTGAATTATTTGGGCCTTATTATAAGATGAATTTAATAATGACAATATTAAGCCCTTACTTGCTAAGAACTCTTGACCTTAAACATAGACATATAATATAATTATGTCATACTTTAATTAGGGACTGTAGTTCAATTGGTTAGAGCACCGCCCTGTCACGGCGGAAGTTGCGGGTTCGAGTCCCGTCAGTCTCGTTAAAAGTATGTATAGCTGAAAAGTATCTAGCAGTAAAAAAAATTTACACCCCAAATTTTTATGGAGTGTAAAAATTTTATATTGCTGCTTGCTTACCTCGTATAATTGCGGTTGATAAAATTGAAATTATCAACTTAATAGATCTAACAGCATCATCATTGGCAGGAATTGGAATATCAATCATCGTTGGGTCACAATCTGTATCGATAATGGAAATAATTGTAATACCAAGTTTTTTACATTCAGAGATAGCTGTTGCTTCCCGTTTTGGGTCTACAAAGATTGCAATATCCGGTATTTGACTCATTTCGGTTAAGCCACCTAAATTATGCTTTAACTTGTCACGTTCTTTACGTAATAGAGAGGCCTCTTTTTTTGGTAACCAGTCAAATTCACCACTTTCCTCTTTTTTATTTAGCTCTTTTAAATAATTAACTCGGTGTTGGACTGTTGACCAGTTAGTAAGAATACCACCCAGCCATCGATTATTTACATAAAAACTACCACATTTTTGTGCTTCCTCCGAAATGATTGCAGTCGCTTGCCGTTTTGTACCAATAAAAATGAAAGTTTTTCCTTCTTTTGCGGATTTCTCAACATAGTTAAAGGCATGCGATAAAAGACGCGCCGTTTGAACTAAATCAATAACATGAATTCCATTTTGTTCAGTATAAATATAAGGAAACATTTTTGGATTCCATCGACTTGCTTGATGTCCAAAATGTACCCCTGCGTCTAGTAGTTCTCCTAATGTAACTAATGTCATAATTTATTTTTAATTGTAATTTGCGCTGAATAACTCTTTTAGTTTTTCTACAGTTATACCAAATGTAGTGTTTTGGAGGACTATTAAATTTTACGAGAATAGAATTCAATAACAAAGAGCTCATTAAGTTTAAGTGCGATCCATTCTCTTTCAATAATGCCTAAGACTTTTGCTTTTAAACCTTTTTTATCAAAGTCTAAATTTATAGGCACATTGGATAAAGCGGGCAATTTTAAATTATTAGTAATTAGTTGTTTTGATGCCGTTGAATCCTTAATAGCTATCACATCTCCTGGTTGGCATTGATAACTAGGGATTGAAACACATGAATTGTTTACTAGTATATGTTTATGTCCAACTAGTTGACGAGCTGATGCTACTGTTGGCGCCATACCTAACCGAAAGATAATATTATCTAAACGCATTTCTAAAAGTTGAAGAAGAATTGTCCCCGTTGCTCCTTTAATTTTTTTTGCTTGGCGAATATAATTCATCAACTGTTTTTCACTTATCCCGTAATTAAAACGTAATTTTTGCTTTTCTTCTAGTCGAATAGCATATTGAGTTAATTTTTTTTGTGTTGAACCATGTTGTCCAGGGCGTTGTGTTAATTTACCTTTTTTGCTAGTTAATCCAGGCAAATCCCCTAACCGTCGTGTAATTCGTAGTTTTGCACCTCTATAACGAGCCATAGCATTTTATAAGATTATTATTACTTACTATTTATGTCTAAAATATATCATATTTTTAATAAAAAAAAAAGTAAACACCTGACAAAAGATTAGTTATCCATAGTCTGCTTTATCAAAACAAATCGGAATCGTCGAATCTTAGTTAGGCTTAATAGTGCATGGTCTTTTTGGTCAGTTTAAACCGTTGTCCTTAATAAACATTAATAATGTACTTAAAAAATTAGTGGTTAAAATTTTAAATCTAATATGAAAAAAAGTTTTCACTTCTCCGTTTCTAAGAAGAAGAATATTTATTCTTTTTAAATAAAAACACGCCCCACTTTTTGGGGTTTAGGTATATTAGATACTAGGAAACAATAAAAATTACACTATTCACGCAGAACTATATAATTGTCTATGTTTTTTTCGTTAGCTGCTGTTGAAGTAGGTACTCATTTATATTGGAACATTGCGGGATTACCAGTCCATGGTCAAGTTCTACTAGTAACATGGTTGGTAATAGCTATTATTTTAGGTGTAGCTATCATCGGGACCCAAAACATGCAACAAGTTCCTAAAGGACTGCAGAATTTTGTTGAAGCTGTATATGAATATGTTTCTGGTATTGCCAAGGATCAAATGGGTGAATATGAATATCGTGTTTGGACTCCATTCATTGGTACATTATTCCTGTTCATCTTCGTTGCAAACTGGTTAGGTGCTTTAGTACCTTGGAAACTTATCCATTTACCTGAAGGTGAATTGGCTGCTCCAACAAATGATATTAACACTACTGTAGCATTATCATTACTAACCTCTATTAGTTATTTTTATGGTGGGTTTAAAGCAAAAGGTCTAGGGTTCTTCGCGCGTTACATTTCGCCAACTCCGATATTCCTACCAATTAATATTTTAGAAGATTTTACAAAACCTCTTTCGTTAAGTTTCCGATTATTTGGTAACATTTTAGCGGATGAAATTGTAGTATCTGTACTTTGTTTATTAGTACCTTTAATCGTACCTCTTCCAGTAATGGCTTTAGGTATCTTTGCAAGTTCTGTACAAGCATTAGTATTCTCTACTCTTTCCGCTGCTTACATTACGGAAGTAATTGAATAAAAACTTCTTAACAATTTTCAGTAAAACCTCTACTTTAGATAAATCTTTATTTAACCTTTCAAGTAGTAAGAAATTTGTTAATTCCACAACTATCGAACTATAAAAAACTTAACTTTACAACTCTCTTATGAATCCTATCATTTCAGGTGCTTCTGTTATCGCTGCAGGTTTAGCTATCGGTCTAGCTGCTATCGGTCCTGGTATCGGTCAAGGTTCTGCCGCTGCTCAAGCCGTTGAAGGTCTTGCCCGCCAACCAGAAGCTGAAGGTAAAATCCGTGGTACACTTCTTCTATCGCTAGCTTTCATGGAGTCACTAACGATTTATGGTCTTGTAGTTGCACTTTGTTTACTATTTGCTAACCCATTCGTTGGGTAATTCTTTTAAACATGCGCTTAGTTTTTAACTAAGCGCTAATTTAAACGAGTCACACACTTAGTTTTGACTAAGTTTAAATAATAAATTATTCAAAACCAAATTCAATGAATTATTTTTTTCTTTCTGCAACCCAATCAATGGGTGCTGCTGAAGGTGCTGGTGGGCTTTTCGATTTTAATGCAACTCTGCCATTAATGGCAATTCAATTCATTTTATTGACGGTAGCATTAACTTTTGTTTTTTATAAGCCAGTTGCAAAAGTTTTAGATGAGCGTGAAAATTACATCAACAGTAATTTAACACAGGCTTCGGAAAAACTATTAACAGCAGACGAGTTATATAAACAATATGATGAACAGCTAAAGTCTGCTAGAGTTAACGCGCAATCCATTGTGGCCCAAGCAGAAAAAGTAGCAAAAGACTCAGTAGCTGAAGAAATCTCCGAAGCTCGTTCAGATGCGGCTAAGTTAATTGAACAAACTAACAAGGAACTAGAGGTCCAAAAATCTCGTGCAATAGAAAAACTAGAGACACAAGTAGACGAGTTAAGTCAACTTATAAAAAAGAAAGTACTTGGTGAAAAAATTCTTCAACAATTTGAAGATGGATTCGTTAAACTTACGATTATTTAAAAACTACTAAAAAAAAGAATGGATTTATTAAATCAAACTTTAGATAGATTTTCGATTCAAATTGCTGAAGGTGTTTCGTTTAACCCAGATATTTTTGAGGCTAATCTAGTAAACCTGATTATTTTAGTGGGAGGTCTTTTTTACTTAATAAGTGGAGCACTTTCTGAAAGTCTTTCTGAAAGACAGCAAAAAATTTTAGGAGCAATTCAAGAATCTGAAGAGAAATTAGAAGAAGCTACTAAGCGTTTAGCTGACAGTGAAACGCAATTAGCCCAAGCTCAAATAGTTATTGATTCTATTGGAACAGATGCTAAACTTACTGCTAAGCAAGTGCAAAGTGCTATCTTAACTGACGGCAAAGCAGAAGTTGAGCGTCTAACTATTTCAGCAAAAGGACAAATTGGTATAATTGAAGCCCGAATTCGTAGGCAGATCTCTGAGTACGTTTCTGCTCTAGCCTTAAAACGAATTACAATGCAGTTAGAAGGTGAACTTGACTCTAGTTTACAGCAACAGATCATTGATAGAAACATTTCTAAATTAGCCTAGTACATTTACATTATGTCAATTGTTTTAAGTAAGGTTGCAGTGCCATATGCTGAAGCACTTCTTGATTTAGCGCAATCAAATGACTCGTTAAAGGAAACGACAAATGATATGAATTTCGTTTCCCAGATTTTAGCAGACTCTAGTGATTTAAAAAAGTTCTTAGGAAACCCCCTAATTACAAAGGACGCTAAAAAAAATACAGTCAAAGATATTTTTGGCGAGCAAATCGATGCAAGTACTTTAAAATTTCTATGGCTACTTGTTGAACGTGGTCGTATTGAAGTTCTTGAGTCTATTGCTCAAAGGTTTCTAGAGCTATCATTCAAGCAAGAATCCATTGAGATTGCAAAAATCACTTCATCTATTCAGCTCTCTTCTCAGCAGCAAAAAGACATTTCTGAGAAGCTTAAAGTTCTAACTAGAGCAAAGCAAATTAAGTTGGCTTTAAAAGTAGACCCTTCATTAATTGGTGGTTTTACTATCGAAATTGGATCAAAAATGATTGATACAAGTATTCGTGGGCAGTTAAAACAAATTTCGAGCCTTTTAAGTGCTTAATTTGCTATCGAAAGTGTGGTATCATAAGCTTTAAAAATTTAAATAAGTAGGGCATTGATCTACAACTCTTTAATAAAAAGTAATATATACGGAAGTATGATCAACATTAGACCTGATGAGATTAGTAACATTATTCGTCAACAAATTGAAAGTTACGATGGAGAAGTTCAAATTGATAACGTAGGTACAGTTCTACAAATTGGAGACGGTATTGCTCGTGTATACGGCCTTGAACAGGTTATGGCTGGGGAATTACTTGAATTTGAAGATAAAACTATCGGTATCGCTTTAAACTTAGAAAACGATAACGTTGGTGCCGTTCTAATGGGTACTGGGCTAGATATCCTAGAAGGAAGCTCTGTTCGTTCAACTGGAAAAATTGCGCAGGTACCTGTAGGTGAGTCATTCCTTGGGCGTGTAGTTGATTCACTTGCTCGACCACTAGATGGTAAAGGTGATATCGCTAGTACAGAAAGTCGACTAGTAGAATCAATGGCACCTGGTATTATTACAAGAAAGTCAGTTTGTGAGCCAGTACAAACAGGTATTACAGCCATTGACGCAATGATTCCAATTGGGCGTGGGCAACGTGAGCTAATTATTGGTGATCGTCAAACAGGAAAGAGTTCTGTGGCAATTGATACAATTCTTAACCAAAAAGGTGAAGATGTTGTTTGTGTTTACGTTGCTATTGGACAGAAAGCATCTTCTGTAGCTGCTGTAGTTACAACTCTTGAAGAGCGTGGTGCAAGTGATTACACAATCGTTGTTGCTGCAAATGCAGATGAGCCGGCAACGCTTCAGTATATTGCTCCTTATACTGGTGCGGCTTTAGCTGAGTACTTTATGTACAATGGTAAAGCAACACTTGTAATCTATGACGATTTAACTAAGCAAGCATCTGCTTACCGTCAAATGTCACTATTACTTCGTCGCCCACCAGGACGTGAAGCATACCCTGGTGACGTATTCTACTTACACTCACGTTTATTAGAACGTGCAGCTAAGTTAAGTGATAATTTAGGTGGTGGTAGTATGACAGCCCTTCCAATTATTGAAACACAAGCTGGCGATGTTTCGGCATATATTCCAACAAACGTTATTAGTATTACGGATGGGCAAATCTTCTTATCAGGTGATTTATTTAATGCTGGTATCCGTCCTGCAATTAACGTTGGTATTTCCGTATCGCGTGTAGGATCGGCAGCACAAATTAAAGCTATGAAGCAAGTAGCTGGGAAGTTAAAGCTAGAATTAGCTCAATTTGCAGAGCTAGAAGCTTTCTCTCAATTCGCATCTGACTTAGACCAAGCGACTCAAAACGAGCTTGCTCGGGGTGTTCGATTAAGAGAAATGTTAAAGCAATCTCAAAATAACCCAATTCCTGTAGAAGAGCAAGTAGTTGTTATTTACACAGGTATTAACGGTTACCTAGATGATGTTCCAGTAGAAAATGTAAAGGAGTTTGTTCTTAAACTAAGATCTTATCTTAAGAGTTCTGTTTCATCTCTTCTTCCAAGCATTAAGAGTGAGCAGAAACTTTCTGCTGAGAACGAAGAAATTCTAAAGAAAGCAATTGCTGATGCTAAAGCAATTTAATAGTGAACTTTAGGGTTTAATAAAATTAAGATTCCTTTTTTTATAAATTCTTTCTTATAAATTTTTTATAAGAAAGAATTTATGTATATATTATTGCTTTCTAAAGTGTTGAGATAACAATAACTTAAATTTGAAACCTATAATCATGGCACAGCTGACCCTACAAGAGAATCCTTATGCTAAGGTAAACATATCGTGGCATTATTGGATGTAATTTTTAAAACGCTCTTTTGTGGGAGAACATATAACCCGACATTCCCGATATTAATTTTCAGCAACAAAATCTGCCTCGATTACATCATCATTAGCTGCTGGGTCCGGGGAAGTAGAGCTTGCAGCTGCAGCTAAATTGTTAAATTTTGTAACTAAATCTTCTAGTGAAGGGTAGTTATCTTGCGAAATAGCAGTTTCAAATTCAGATAGTAGACTTTCTAGTTGTTGTTTTTCATCAACCGATTCGATACTTTCTAATTGTTTCTTTATTTGATAAACGATTGTTTCTGATTGATTTTTTATATCAATTTGCTTAAGTCGTTCTTTATCAGCAGAAGCATTAGCTTCGGCGTCTTGAACCATACGTTCAATCTCATCCTTTGGTAAAGTAGAAGCTCCTGAGATTGTGATTGATTGTTGTTTATTTGTTTCTTTATCACGGGCCGTTACAGAAAGAATTCCGTTTGCATCAATATCAAAAGTTACTTCAATTTGAGGAATTCCTCGTGCAGCCGGGGCAATACCATCTAATCGAAATGTTCCTAAACTTTTATTATCTTTGGCTAATTCTCTCTCACCTTGTAGCACATGGATTTCTACATTTGGTTGGTTATCTACTGCTGTAGAGAAAGTCTCTGATTTTTTAGTTGGAACAATTGTGTTACGTGGAGTAATTTTTGTCGTTACACCACCCAACGTTTCTACACCTAATGATAATGGTGTAACATCTAATAATAAAATATTTTTTACTTCTCCACCTAATACACCAGCTTGTACTGCAGCCCCTACAGCAACAACTTCATCAGGATTTACTGTTTGATTTGGTGCTTTTCTAAGTAAATTTTCAACAAGCTTTTGAACTCCTGGAATACGAGTTGAGCCACCAACAAGAACGTTCTGATCAATATCATTTGGTGTTAACTCAGCATCCTTTAACGCAGATTCAATTGGAATTTTGCAACGTAAAATTAAATCTGAACAAAAATCTTCAAAGCAATCTCGTGTTAATTCTTTTTCGATATGTTTTGGACCTTCGGGCGTCACTGAAATAAACGGAAGGTTAATTACACTTTTTGTTAATGTTGATAATTCAATTTTTGCTTTTTCTGCAGCTTCTGTCAAACGTTGTAAGGCTTGACTATCTTGAGTTAAATCGATACCCTCTTGATCTTTAAATTCTTTAACAAGCCACTGAACAATTTTTTCATCAAAATCATCACCTCCCAGATGCGTATCACCCGAGGTTGCTAATACTTCAAAAACGCCTTCACCAACTTCTAATACTGAGACATCAAACGTACCACCACCTAAATCAAAGACTAAAATTGTTTCATTTTCTTTTTTCTCTAAACCATATGACAAAGAGGCAGCTGTTGGTTCATTAATGATTCTTAATACTTCAAGACCTGCAATTTTCCCAGCATCTTTTGTCGCTTGCCTTTGAGAATCATTAAAGTAAGCGGGTACCGTAATAACAGCTTGTTTAACCGTTTCACCTAGATATTTCGAAGCATCGTCTGCTAATTTACGCAAAACTTGAGCAGATATTTCTTCAGCCGCGAATTGCTTGCTTAAGGCTGGGCAATCGAATTTAATAATATCTTCAGTTTGAATTAGCTTATAAGATACCTGGCGTAACTCTTCAGTTACTTCGTTTGTTTTACGACCAATATAACGCTTTACTGAATAAAACGTGTTTTCCGGATTAATAACAGCCTGACGTTTAGCTATTTGACCTACTAAAAGGTCACCTTTTTTTGTATATGCAACAATTGAAGGTGTTGTACGTTGACCTTCCACATTTGTGATTACTTCAGATCTACCCCCCTCCATTACAGCAACAACAGAATTTGTTGTTCCTAAATCGATTCCAATAACTTTAGCCATTTATTTAGAATTTATTTTACCTATTACTAATATTTTAATTATTTGTAGAGAATACAATAGGGGTGTTTACCGTACGGCCTAAATAGTTTTATCTTCACAGATGTAATATTGCATAGACAAATATAACTTGAATAATTTATAATTATCTGACTCATATGTTGTTAAAAGACTCCATACGTTATTAATTTTTTAAAATTGCTTTGTTTTAAAATCGTTTAAAATTTTATAAAAAGTTTATGCAGTCAGGACTCTTTGCCAAAAAAGTTGGCATGACTCAAATTTTTGATGAAAAAGGGACAATTTCTCCCGTAACAATTTTAAAGGCGGGTTTATGTAAAGTAAGCCAAATAAAAACAGTAGAAACCGATGGTTATAATGCTGTTCAACTTGCCTACAGTGAAGAAAAATTTGAAAACGTAAACAAACCAAAACAAGGATTACTGAAAAAATTGGGGAGTCAAGGGTTTGAATCTTTTGGCGAATTTCGTGTTAGTGCACCCCAAGAATATAAACTTGGTCAAGTCATCGACCTAAATACATTCGAAAAAGGGGAAAAAGTTAGAGTTACCGGGACAAGTATTGGAAAAGGTTTTGCTGGAAACCAGAAACGGCACAACTTCTCACGAGGTCCAATGACGCATGGTTCAAAGAACCATAAACTACCAGGTAGTATTGGAGCGGGAAGTACCCCTGGCCGTGTTTATCCGGGAAAAAAAATGGCAGGGCATTTAGGTAATAGTACCGTTACTCTAGCGAAAACAGAAATCCTTTATGTAAATTTTGAAGAAAATATCTTGGTTGTAAGAGGTTCGGTCCCTGGTAAGAAAAATGCCGTGTTAAAAATACAACACAAGAAGGCTTTATAGTCTATTATTCTATAACTTTATTATGTCCTACATTCAACTGAGTCAGAGAGATTTATTGGGTATTGTAAAGTATCCCATCCTTACAGAAAAAACAATAAAACTGCTAGAACAAAATCAGTATAGTTTTGCTGTTGATCCAAAAGCAAATAAAAACGCAGTGAAATATGCTGTTGAAGAGCTGTTTGATGTGAAAGTTACTTCTGTAAACACTTCCTTATTACCTTTAAGAAAGCGTCGTGTAGGTAAATATATTGGAACAAAAGCCCGTTATAAACGTGCAATTGTAAAATTGGCTCCGAAAAATTCAATTATTCTTTTTGAAGAGGAATAATACGGCCAATTATTATAATAAAGCTTTTAAAGTTTTAATTGGAACTTAAATTACTAATAATTAATATATGGCAATTCGTCTATATAAGGCATATAGCCCAGGGACACGTACAAAGTCTGTCTCATATTTTGATGATTTATCAAAGGTAAAACCGGAACGGAGTTTAACGTTTGGTAAAATAGCTTGTAATGGCCGCAATAATCGTGGTGTAATTACTGTAAAAGGCCGCGGTGGAGGCCATAAACAAAAATACCGTGTAATTGATTTCCATCGAAAGTCCTCAATTTCAGCGAAGGTTTCCACTCTTGAATATGATCCAAACCGTAATGCCAGAGTTGCATTATTAAATTATGAAGATGGGGCAAAAAAATATATAATTGCACCTCGTTCTTTACGCTTAGGTACGGAAATTATTTCTGGAAGTAATGTACCGATTGAAATTGGTAATGCAATGCCACTTGAATTTATTCCATTGGGTAGTATTATCCATAATGTAGAATTGACTCTTGGTAAAGGTGGTCAAATTGCTCGTGCAGCTGGAACATACGCCCAATTAATTGCAAAAGAAGGTGATTTTGTAACTTTAAAGTTACCTTCAAACGAAGTTCGTCTGGTAAATAAGCGATGCTATGCCACATTAGGCCAAGTTGGTAACGTAGATAGCATTAATATTACACTTGGTAAAGCTGGTCGAAGTCGTTGGCTAGGTAATAAACCAAAAGTTCGTGGTGTTGTTAAAAACCCAATTGATCACCCACATGGTGGGGGAGAAGGTAGATCGCCAATTGGTCGACCAAAACCTGTTACCCCGTGGGGTAAACCTGCTTTAGGTATTAAAACCCGAAAGAAAACGAAAGCTAGCAGTAAATATATCTTACGTTCACGACGTTAAGTCTCGAAATGGCTTAATTATAGACAAACATTTAAATAATGAAATTATGGCACGTTCTTTAAAAAAAGGACCCTTTGTTGCTTCCCAGGTTTTTAAACAAGTGGAACAAATGAATGCTAGTGGTAAAAAAGATACGATCAAAACATGGTCGCGATCAAGCACAATTTTACCGAATATGATTGGACACACTTTTGCGGTTTATAATGGGCAGCAACATCTTCCAGTTTTTGTCAGCGATCAAATGATAGGCCATAAACTTGGTGAATTTGCGCCTACAAGAACATTCCGATCACACGTAAAAAAAGATAAAAAAGGGAAACGGTAATTAAAAGAGATGGTTAAAACACAGTTACAACAAAACGAAGTTCGGGCGGTTTCCAAATATATTCGGATGTCTCCAAGCAAGGTTCGTCGTGTCTTAAGACAAATACAAGGCAAAACTTATTCGGAAGCTTTACTGCTTTTAGAGTTTATGCCTTATACCTCATGTGTTCCGATAATTAAAGTTCTTCGTTCGGCTACGGCAAATGCAAGAAATAATCTTGGGCTTGACGAAAAGCAATTAACAGTAAAATCAGCTTTTGCTAATAAAGGGCCAACAATGAAGCGTTTCCGTCCAAGAGCCCAAGGTCGGGCATATAGAATTATGAAAACAACATCGCACATAACTATTGTTATGGCAAAGTAAAAAATTTAAAATTTATGAGGATTTAGCTCGTGGGACAAAAAACACATCCAACAGGTTTTAGAATCGGAGTTAATAAAACACATAGTTCAAAGTGGTATGCTAACTATCGGGGTTATAGTGACGTTCTAAAAGAAGATTATAAAATACGACAATTTTTTGAAAAAAAATTTGAATCGTTTTATGGTAAAGCTGGGATTACGAAAATAGAACTTCAACGAAAAATTAATCAATTAGAAGTCATAGTTTATGCTGCTAGGCCTAAAGCAATTGCTCGAGATGTTGATAAGGATAATTTTGCTCTAAATGTAAAGAATAGCATTAAAAATCTTGTAGGTAATTCTAAACAAATTCGGATAAAAGTTTTACAAGTTACTAAAAGTGAAAATGAGGCCTCTTTAGTTGCTCGTTCAATTTCGGACCAGTTAGAAAAGCGAGTTGCATTTAGAAAAGCTATTCGTCAAACCACTCAAGCATTACAAAAGAGTGGTGTAAAAGGCTTTAAAATCCAAGTTTCAGGTCGCCTTAATGGTGCTGAAATTGCTCGAGCTGAGTGGGCAAGAGAAGGAAGGGTGCCTCTTCAAACACTTCGTGCAGATATTAGTTACGCCACACATCGTGCAAACACTATATATGGTGTTTTAGGTATTAAAGTTTGGATATTTAATAAAGAGATTTTTTAATTTTATATAAGTAGATTTTTATTGTATGTTACTTCCTAAAAGAACAAAATTCCGTCGACAACACCGCGGAAGATTAAAAGGGGTTTCTAAAGCCGATACAATTATCTTTGGGGATTACGGTATTCAAGCTCTAGAACCAATTTGGTTAACTTCACGACAAATTGAAGCTACACGAAGAAGTATAACTAGATATGTTCGTCGTACAGGAAAAATTTGGATTCGAATATTCCCTGATAAGCCAATTACGGAAAGAGCTGCTGAGTCTCGAATGGGATCTGGTAAAGGTACCGTTGCATACTGGGTAGCTGTTGTAAAACCAGGGGCTGTTCTTTTTGAGATAGATGGTTTAAGCAAAGAAATGGCTTATAAAGTACTTAAATTAGCTTCATATAAGCTTCCTATTAAAACGAAGATTCTTGAAAAACCTTAAAAGAGAAACGTTTCTTAAAAATGGCCGTAAAAGAAAAGATCGGAATTGTTGTAAGTGATAAAATGAATAATACGCGAATTGTTGCTGTTAGCGAGCGTATTATCCATAAAAAGTATAAAAAAGTTATTACACGAACTAAACGCTTTGCTGTTCATGATTCGCAATTTAATTCAAATATTGGCGATCAAGTCCATATTCGTGAAACAAAACCCTTGAGTAAGAAAAAAAATTGGGTACTTACCAGTATTTTAAGAAAGTCATCAACATAAACAAATGATTCAACCGCAAACTTGTCTAAGAGTAGCCGACAATAGTGGAGCTAAAAAGTTAATGTGTATTCGAATTCTTGGTAGTAATCGACGATATGGTCATGTAGGGGATGTTATTATTGGTGTCGTAAAAGATGCGACTCCAAATTTAGCTGTTAAACGCTCCGATGTAGTAAGAGCTGTTATCGTAAGAACAAAGCAATCGGTTCGACGAAAAGATGGTTCAAGATTACGTTTTGATGATAACGCTTCGGTTATTATTAATAAGGAAAACAATCCACGTGGAACACGTGTTTTTGGTCCAATAGCCAGAGAACTTAAAGAAAAAGGTTTTACAAAAATTGTTTCTTTAGCTCCCGAGGTGCTTTAATTTTACAAAAAGTGAAATAAATTAACCATGAAACTCGATTTAAAAAGCCTATATAAGCAAAAAATTGTTCCTGTCTTGATAGAGGAATTTAGTTACAAGAACATCGAGCAGGTACCAAAACTTGTTAAAATCTCTGTCAATCGTGGTATTGGAGAGGCGTCAAAGAATTCAAAGGAACTTGACGCAAGTGTTCAAGAAATGACCTTAATGATTGGTCAACAACCAACTATTAACAAAGCAACGAATTCTGTTGCCGGTTTTAAAATCCGTGAAGGGATGTCAATTGGCGCATCTGTTACCCTACGTGAAGAGCAAATGTATAATTTTTTGACAAAATTAATCCATATTGTTTTACCACGAATAAGAGACTTTAGAGGGATCAGCCCAAACAGTTTTGATGGTCGAGGTAATTATAATTTAGGGTTGAAAGAACAATTAATTTTTCCAGAAATTTCTTATGATGATGTAACAGAAATTCGTGGTGTAGATATTTCAATTGTTACTACAGCAAAAACAGATGAGGAAGCGAGGGCTTTATTAAAAGCCTTAGGTATGCCGTTTGCGGCATCTTAAGTTTTTATTTTAAAAGAAAATTTCATGACTACAGATACTATAGCTGATATGTTAACGCGTATTCGCAATGCAAATTTAGCAAAACATCAAATTGTCCAAATACCGACAACTAAAGTTACAAAAAATATTGCCCAAGTACTTTTAGCAGAGGGATTAATTGATTCTTTTGAAGAATTAAAAAGTGGTTTGAATAGTTCCCTTTTAGTTTCTTTGAAATATAAAGGTAAGGAACGCAAACCATATATAGAAAAAATTCAACGTATAAGCAAACCTGGACTAAGAGTTTATAGTAGCGCTAAAAAAATGCCTCGAATTTTAGGGGGGTTTGGTACGGCTATTATTTCTACTTCCCGTGGTTTAATGACTGACCACCAAGCACGTAAAGAAGGTGTTGGTGGAGAAGTTTTATGTTATATTTGGTAAATTGAAACTAGATTATGTCTCGTATAGGTAAAAAATCCATAACTTTACCCGCAAATGTTACGGTTAAATTAAATGGTCAAAAAATTTCTGTGGATGGGCCAAAAGGCCATCTTTCAAGAATACTCCCTTCCTTAGTTTGTTGCACTTTAGATGAAAACAAAGAAAAACTTTTTATTGATAAGACACAAGATACAAAGCTTTCGCAAGCTTTATTTGGGTTATCTCGAACTCTTGTAGCCAATATGGTAACTGGAGTATCTGATGGTTTTGAAAAGAAATTACAAATTACAGGTGTTGGTTATAGGGCACAATTAGATGGGAAAGATCTCCTACTGAATATAGGCTACAGTCACCCTGTAAAAATGGTTCCACCACCAGATATCTCGGTTCGGGTTGAGGGCCCCACTACTGTTGTAGTATCAGGTACGCAAAAAGATATGGTTGGTGAATTTGCCGCAAAGGTCCGTTCTGTACGTCCACCAGAACCTTATAAAGGAAAAGGTATCACCTATGATGGTGAAATCATAAGGCGTAAAGCAGGGAAAACCGGAAAATAGTGTATTTATTTTTATAATTTTTTTACTAAAAGTAATGAATTCAAAAAAAACATTTAAACCTAAATCTGAGTGGTCTGAGCGCGTTGTTTCAATTGAACGTGTAACAAAGGTTGTGAAAGGTGGAAAAAAAATGAGTTTTCGGGCAATTATTGTAGTCGGAAATGAAAAAGGTAAGGTAGGGGTCGGTGTTGGTAAAGCAGGTGACGTTCTTACAGCTGTAAGAAAAGGTGTTACTGACGGTAAGAAGCATATTATTTCTGTTCCTTTAACTAGTTCCAACACTATACCGCATGTAACCAATGGTAAATTTGGTGCAGCAAAACTGATCTTACGTCCGTCAGCTCCAGGATCTGGTGTAATAGCAGGAAGTTCAATCCGTATAGTATTAGAATTAGCGGGTATTAAAAATATTTTATCGAAACAATTGGGGTCGAATAATTTATTAAATAACGCAAGAGCAACAATAAATGGCTTAAGTACATTAAAAACATATAATCCTTAACATTCTAAAGCAAGTGGGAGAATTGGAAACGACAAGTTTATTAAAGCAAAAAATCTTTAAAATATTAGGTTTGCTTAGTTTTATTCGTTTAGGTTTATATATCCCGGTACCTTGCGTTAATTTGGATATTTTTTCCCAAAGCCAGACACTAAATCCTTTATTTGGCTTTGCAAGAAATTTAACAGGCAGTTCCTTTTTAGGCATAGGTTCGCTAGGTATCTTACCATATATAAACTCTTCGATTATTATTCAACTTTTAACACCCGTAATACCTTCATTAGAAAGGTTACAAAAGGAAGAGGGTGAGCTTGGAAAACAAAAGATAAATCGTTATACTAAATATTTTACATTAGGTTGGGCGTTGGTTTTAAGTACAAGTTGTGCCTTTTTCCTGGTTAAGCCAGTTGTTTTTAATTGGAATTTAATTTTGGCCCTTAAAATTATTCTATCATTAACAACGGGTTCGATGCTTTCAATGTGGTTTGCAGAACTTATAACAAATGAGAATCTTGGAAATGGCTCATCAATGATTATTTTTATAAATATTCTTGGGAGTTTGCCGAGTACTATTAATGAATTTGGCAAAAGTTTTAATAGTGCAGAAAGTCTAAATAAAATACTTCTTTTAGGAGCGGGAGTATCGAGCTATATTTTAGTAGTTTGTTTAATTATCCTCGTTCAAGATTCATATAAAAAAGTAAATATTGTATCTGCTCGCCAACTTAATTTTAATTATGTTGAACAAAGTATTGACAATTTTGGATTAAAAAATAGTTATATTCCGATAAAATTAAATCAAGGTGGTATTATGCCCCTTGTTTTTAGTACAACTGTCGCAACTCTATTACTTTATCCGATAAAATTGGCTTTGGAGACCGTGTTGCCAGTTACAGCATTTTCAACAGTTGGAACAATCGTTTCGTTTGGACTAAATATTGTATTAATCATTTTCTTTAGTAGTTTTTATTCATTATTAGTATTAAAACCTAAGGATTTGTCTGAAAACTTAACAAAAATGGCTTATGCCATTCCTGGTTTTAAACAAGGGAAACAAACAACCCGCTATTTAGAACAGGTCATAAGTAGGTTAGCTTTTATGGGTGGCTTATTCTTAGTTTTTTTAGCTTTTTTCCCCTTCGTTCTAACTACTCTTTTTAAAATTACCCTATTGAAAAATATTACATCTTTAGTAATTTTAGTTGGAGTTATTACCGACGTATCTTCTCAAATACGAGGGTACTTAGTTTCTCAAAATTATGAAGGGTTTAAAAAGGAATAGACATTTTAATGTAGGTACATTAATCTAAATTAATAATACAAAAGAAAACCTAGGTTATTTAAGTATTTTAACATCTTATATTTGTTTACAAAAACAATTTTTTATGAAAGTAGTAAGCTCTATCGGTAACCTAAAAAATCGATCAAAAGATTGTCAGGTTGTAAAGCGTCGAGGCCGAATATATCTAATTTGTAAATCGGACCCACGATTAAAAGTTCGACAAGGTCGAGCGAAAATGAAGCGTAAATAAATTTAAAAAACTTATTAAATGGCACGTATTTCAGGAGTAGATCTTCCGCGAAATAAGCGGATTGATATAGGATTAACATATGTTTATGGTATTGGAAATACAAGCGCGACTGAAATTGTAAATAAGGCTAATGTATTACCAAGTACCAAATGTAATGATCTCACCGATGAGGAAATTACAACAATTAGGGCAATAATTGATGAAAATTATCAAACGGAGGGTGATTTACGACGTGTAACAGCACAAAATATCAAAAGATTAACGGAAATTGGTTCTGCAAAAGGCCGCCGTCATCGTGTTGGGTTACCTGTTCGTGGACAACGAACAAAAACTAATGCAAGAACACGTAAAGGGAAAGTTAAGGTAGCTGTTGCAAAGAAAAAATAAAAAATTTGTTAGACACTTAAATTTTTCATTCATGGTTAAGCAATTAAAAAGATTTTCAAATAAGAAATCCAAAAAAGTAATAACTAGTGGTGTTGTCCACATTAAGTCGACGTTTAATAACACCATAGTAAATGTAACAGATAAACAAGGCAACACTTTATATTGGGCTTCTGCCGGTGGGAGTGGTTTTAAAGGTGCAAAAAAAAGTACACCTTTTGCTGCCCAAACGGCTGCTGAAAAAGTTGCCTCAATTGTTTATGAACAAGGAATGCGGCAAGCAGAAGTTGTTGTTAGCGGTCCAGGTAGTGGGCGAGAAACAGCGATTCGAGCTCTACAAGGATGTGGTTTACAAGTATTAGTTATCAAAGATATTACTCCTGTTCCGCATAATGGTTGTCGACCACCGAAGAAAAGACGAGTTTAATTGTAATTCATAAGAAATAAAGTATTTTTTAACTAGTTAAAGATATAGTAAAAACTCATGTTTCAAGTCCAGTGTTTACAATCTACCAAAAAAATAAAAACAGATCTTTATTCAAAGTATTATATTGGACCCTTTACAAGTGGCCAAAGTACGACTATTGGAAATACTCTACGTCGTATATTATTATCCAGTTTACAAGGTCTTGCTATTGTTGGTGTTCGAATTACCGGAATTAATCATGAATTTTCAACAATACCCCATGTTAAGGAAGACGTCATTGATATCTTATTGAATTTAAAACAAATTATTTTAAAAGGTGATATACACGAGCCTACATTAGCTCGATTACGTGTTAAAAGAGCTGGTATAATAACAGCAAACGACATTGAGTTGCCCCCCAATGTAGAAGTGGTTAATCCACGCCAATATGTTGCACATGTTAATGAAACAAGCAATATAGAGATGGAATTTTTAATAGCTCGAGGACAAAGTTATGTTAAAAACGCCACTTTAAATTCAATTGCACCTTCGGGTTTCCTTAGTGTTGATGCTGTGTTTATGCCTGTTAAAAAAGTTAATTTTTTCGTAGAAACAGCCCAACAAAATAAAATTTCGGGATTAGAAAGCTTAATTCTTGAAATTTGGACAAATGGAAGTATAAGCCCTGACGAAGCTCTAAGCCTTTCAGCAGAAACTCTAGAAAACAGCTTTAAACTTTTACGTATTACTAACACTACATCTACATTTACCTTAGATCAAAAAGCTTTACCAAAAGAAGAAAACGTGGACTCCGTTGAAACAATCTTTATAGAAGAGTTAGAACTATCGGTAAGGGCTTACAACTGCTTAAAACGAGCAAATATCCATACCGTATCAGATCTATTACAATATTCTTTAACGAATTTACTTGAATTTAAAAATTTTGGGAAAAAATCTGCCGAAGAAGTCGTGGATTCTTTAAAAAAAAGGTTTGATATGGATCTTCGAAAATAATGCGATTTTTTTTAAACGACTATTAAAAGACAGAATTTCCCTTAGTGCGTAAAGTACTAAAAAATTTCTGAAAACATAATAATTATAAACGACTAAAAAACTCAAAAGAAATGGTCTCTTTATCCGCTTCAGAAACGAAGTCCGTGTATTTTGGTATAGGGCGTAGAAAAACGTCAGTGGCTAAAGTTATCTTAGTTCCGGGAACCGGTTCCATGATGGTTAATCAAAAGCCTGGGGAATTATACCTTCAATTTAATTCTCAATATATTACAACTTCTAAAATCCCCTTAACAATATTAGGTTTGGAGCAAAATTATGATGTCTATGTTAATACTCATGGTGGAGGCTTAAAGGGACAAGCAGATGCTATTAAACTAGGTGTAGCGCGAGCATTATGCTATATGTCTTCAGAAAACCGGGCTTCATTAAAAGCTGGGGGTTTATTAACCCGTGATTCTCGACGTAAAGAACGTAAGAAATACGGATTACGAAAAGCGCGTAAAGCACCTCAATTTTCTAAACGTTAATTTTATTTCTTTTTTCCAAATGGCACAAACTTCAATTCATCCAGAATGGTATTCAAACGCTAAGGTTTACTGTGATGGGCAACTAGTGATGAAAGTTGGTTCAACCAAACCAAGGTTGAACGTAGATATATGGTCAGGCAACCACCCATTTTATACCGGGTCTCAAAAGATTCTTGATACAGAAGGACGTGTGGAACGTTTTATGCGCAAATATGGTATTAAAAATTCAGAGGAGTAAAAAAGCCTATGCCAACAATACAACAGTTAGTCCGATTCGAAAGGGTCGAAAATAAAAAGAAAACAAAATCACCTGCTCTAAAATCCTGCCCTCAAAGGCGCGGGGTATGTACACGTGTTTATACACAAACCCCGAAAAAGCCTAATTCGGCTTTACGTAAAGTAGCTCGAGTACGTCTAACTTCTGGTTTTGAAGTAACAGCGTATATTCCAGGGATTGGACATAATATCCAAGAGCACTCAGTAGTTTTAATTCGTGGTGGGCGAGTTAAAGATTTACCTGGTTGCCGTTATCATGTAGTTCGAGGAACTCTAGACGCTGCAGGCGTTAAAGATCGCAAACAAAGCCGTTCAAAATATGGTGGTAAAAAACCCAAAGGTTAATAACTAAATAAACTTAAAGAAGATTTAATCATGTCAAGAAGAAGCAGAGCTCAGAGAAAACTAGCCGAGCCCGATCCTATCTATAACAGTCGATTAGTAACTTTACTAATAAGTCGAGTTTTACAAGCAGGTAAAAAATCATTGGCTCAAAAAATTGTTTATGGGGCCTTGGAGGCAATTTCTAAAAAAACAGAAGAAAATCCCGTATTATTGTTAGAAAAAGCTGTGAAAAATGTTACACCACGCGTCGAGGTGAAAGCGAGACGTGTCGGTGGATCGACGTACCAAGTTCCAATTGAAATCCGAGCTTATAGGGGTACTAATGTTGCTTTAAAATGGATCACCGAATTTGCTCGAATACGTTCTGGTAAGAGTATGGCTATAAAATTATCGAATGAAATTTTAGATGCTTCAAAAGAAACTGGCAATAGCATAAGAAGAAAAGAGCAAACACATAAAATGGCTGATGCAAACAAAGCCTTTGCCCATTTTAGGTATTAAATGCTTAAAAAATAAGCTTCGCCAAAAGTATTCGTAATCTAAATTAAAAATTAAACTTATATAAATTCAAATGGCACGCGAAAAATTTGAACGATCAAAGCCTCACATTAACATTGGCACTATTGGTCATGTAGACCATGGTAAAACAACATTAACGGCAGCAATTTCAGCAACTCTAGCGATTTACAACTTATCTGCGACGAAAAAATTTGATGAAATTGATTCGGCACCAGAAGAGAAAGCACGTGGTATTACAATCAATACTGCACACGTTGAATATGAAACAGCAGATAGACATTATGCGCACGTTGATTGTCCAGGGCACGCGGATTATGTAAAAAACATGATTACTGGTGCGGCACAAATGGATGGAGGGATTCTAGTAGTATCTGCAGCTGATGGACCAATGCCCCAAACAAGAGAACACATTCTACTAGCAAAGCAGGTAGGAGTACCTTATCTTGTAGTATTCTTAAATAAAGCTGATCAGGTTGATGATGAAGAACTTTTAGAATTAGTTGAACTAGAAGTACAAGAATTACTGGAAAGCTACGATTTTCCTGGAGATGAGATACCTTTTGTTGCGGGTTCCGCTTTATTAGCTTTACAAGCTGTAGAAAGTGGACCTAAGGAACGTGGGGAAAATCAGTGGGTAGACTTAATATACAAATTAATGGATGAAGTTGATACCTACATTCCAACACCAGAACGTGATACAGAAAAAACATTCTTAATGGCTATTGAAGATGTTTTCTCAATTACAGGTCGAGGTACAGTAGCAACAGGGAGAATCGAAAGAGGCCAAGTAAATGTTGGTGATTCGGTAGAGCTAGTTGGTCTAAAAGATACAAAAGCAACAACAGTTACTGGTATTGAGATGTTCCAAAAAACTCTTGATTCCGGAATGGCTGGTGATAACGTAGGTATCCTTATCCGTGGTATTCAAAAAACAGAAATTGAGCGTGGTATGGTATTAGCGCTACCTGGATCAATTACACCTCACAAGAAATTCGAGGCAGAAGTTTATATTTTAAATAAGGATGAAGGTGGTAGACATACTCCATTTTTCACAGGTTACCGACCACAATTCTATGTACGTACAACTGATGTAACAGGTACAATTATCCAATTTACAGGAGATGATGGTAGTACTTCAGAAATGGTAATGCCAGGTGATCGTATTAAAATGACGGCAGAACTTATTAATCCAATCGCTATTGAGCAAGGTATGCGTTTTGCTATCCGAGAAGGTGGTCGAACGGTAGGTGCTGGTGTAGTATCAAAAATTCTCGAATAATTAATTCAAAGGCTTTTATGAATTCAATAACATGTGAAAAATTGCGCATAAGTCTTAAAGCTTATGAGTCTCCTGTTTTAGACGAATCGTGCCAAAAAATTCTTAGCGCAATCAAAGCAAGTGGCTTAGAAGTAATTGGACCAGTTCCATTACCAACAAGCATTAGACGTTATTGTGTTTTAACGTCACCTCATGTAAATAAAGATGCTCGTGAGCATTTTGAAATTAGAACACATAAACGTATAATTGATATTTACAACCCTACGGAAACGACCTTTGAAAATCTAAAAGAATTGGATATTTCAGCTGGAGTCGACGTAGAAGTAAAAAATTTAATTTCTAATTAAACTTAAAATAAAACGTAATTAATAAGACTAAGCTTTTTCTAGTCTTATTAATTACGTTTTATTTTAAATTGTGCGTGATTCTAATAGAGAAGATTTAAGTTTAGTTAATTTTGAGGGATACATTAAAAGATTTGCTAAAGT
>Ga0163111_10000408_pt1 | contig 25708 bp, 24 predicted proteins | sample CRUFie1St18metaG_FD_109645 | JGI IMG/M metagenome (GOLD analysis project Ga0163111, IMG submission 109645) | Marine microbial communities from the Costa Rica Dome - CRUD Field 142mm St18 metaG | ecosystem: Environmental > Aquatic > Marine > Oceanic > Photic zone | place: Costa Rica: the Eastern... | reverse complement strand
TTACTTACGTCAAACGGTCTTACCATAATTTCTCCTAAAGTTATAGGCTGTGGGTTTCCCCACAGCCATATTATACACTATTACTTGCCAGCCTGTCTACTTCTAATCATTGACAAGATATCCTCTGCAGATACCTTACCACCTGTTTCAGTAGCCGTTGCACTTGCGGTTGCAGGTGCAGGTTGTTCACTAGCCGTTGCTGTCACTGTTTCTGTGACTTCAACTTTTGCTGGTTCAGGAGTTGATTGAACCGGTTGTGCTACAGTTTCAGTTGCTGGTGCAACTGCTGGAGCAACTGTTTCTACTGGCTTTGCAGTCGCAGTAGAACCACCAGACGAAGAATTGTTACTAAAGCCTGCTGGCTTGTAGTACTGACCAAATCTGTCTGGATCGTAAAGCTCACCATCAACAGATGCTTTAAACATCTCTTGAATTATGTTAAGCTCTTCCTGTGAAGGTTTCTTTGGCATATAATCACTTAAATTATGTAAACCATATTGATCAATCGCTGATCTTTCTGATTCACCTAATGATCTTGCCTTGAAACTCCACGTTGAAGTTGAGTAATCAGCATAACCACCTTTTTGAGTTTTCGTTAATTTGAAATCTCTTCCTGATTCATTATCAGTTGGTAGGTCTTCCATCTCTGGATTCATCAATGCCGATCTAATAATGTTAAAAATAGATGGATTAATTACGAATCGTCTGATTGGATTCTCTGGTGTAGTTTCTTCATCTAATGTTGAGTTAACTACAAAACCTTGGAAGATGTAACTTCTCTTCTTCCAATATTTTCTTCCCATGTCTTCTAATGCAGGATCTTTAAACCAAGTTCTTACTTCTGCAAGTACTGGGCAAGGTTCATTAAACATCTCCATACAAGGTACTTGTACGATAGTAGGTTTAGTGTCTGCTTGACCTTTGATACCTGGAAAAGGTAACTTGATCATTGCTCTTTCTACCCAAAAGAACGTGTTGTCTTTATTTGCGTCTGGTAAAAATCTAAGAGTTGAAGTTGTTCCTTCTGGAATGTTCCAAAAAGGAAATATTGCGTTATCTGAAACTTGACCTCCGCCTGAAGTCTTTTTTTCTTGTTCCGCCAGTTTCGCACGGATTTCTTCTAATGTAGCCATGTTAGCCTCCTTGTGCCTATGTTAGCCTTTGTTAGTATATGTTTGCCTAAACGTAATTAATGCATCTAAGCATTAACTACTAATATATTTATCTTTTGAGAAAAAGTCAACCGGTTTTTTGACTTTTTTTTGGATTTTTTTAGATACCTGCTAAATGCTTGATTCTTGATAGTGTTGGATCCACTGATTCTTCAGGACCAGCGTTGTCCGCCATAGCAATATCTCTTTGCATTCTGAATAACCCTTCTTTTTCCAATCTACTCATGTAGTCCTTGATAGTTGATTTTGCATACGCATCATCTTCATCATCATGTAGTCTTTGTAGGTTATCCATTGCTTCTTTATCACCTGAGGCATCTGATATAATGGCTTCTGCGTCACCCATTGCTATATCAAAAGCGTTTCCGCCTTCTTTAACTGAATCTTCTTCTTTGCTGTCACGCATCATGTCTGCTCTATCTTGCATTCTGTCCATGTAGTCTTGTCCTACCCAATCCATCATTTGTTCATCATACATTAAATCTTCTAAATCTTCATCAGCAACATCTGTGCCGTCTGTGTATTTTGCGGCTTCTAGTTCATATATCATATCGCTGTAATCTTGCATATCATACTCAACAGAATCCAAATCTATCTGTTTACCTTTGAACATAACTGGTTTGTTCTGTGCTGTCTGTGAAAATCTACCCATATCAGCTTCATTCTCATCGAGTAATTTCTGTGCATCTTCTTTGCTCATTTTAACTGGATAAGATTTGTTGTTAAAGTTAAAAGTTTTTTCTCCTGCCACTGCCGCCTTAGCCGCCGCTGTGTTGAAAGCGTTATCTTCTTCTACAGTATCTTCTTCTACTGTTTCGCTTTCCTTTTTCATTTGTTTTCTAAACTCTTTTGAAAATATTGCGTATTGCTCCGCTGATAGATCTCTTGGAGTTTTGTTGTAATTCATTTTTAACCATTTTGTGAAATCTGTTTCTGGATCACCATCGTTTTCAGACACGTGAATATGTGATGGTGAAAACATTCCAAGCATTCTTTCAAATGACTCGTCAATCTGTTTTAGTTCCGGTAATACTGATTCACCAGCAACTGCTTTGTCATAAGCGTCATCTCCTGGATTCTGCATCATTTTCATTTTACCGGTTTCAACTTGTTGAATGATTGCTTTAACTTTTGCGTCATCTAACATCTTTAGAATAACTTGTATGTCATCTTTTGTGTAAGGTCTTTTATCAACTGCATCACTTCCGCCAGCTGGTTCTTTATCTTCGCCTCTTAACTTCGCCGCCATTCTTGAAAGGTAACCTGATACTTCATCGTCTTTTGCAAGTTTGGCAACTAGTGCTAGTCTCGCCGCGATCTTCATAGCATCATTTGTAAATTGTATTGGCATTGTGTCAATATCTTTTTCAGTTGGTTCATGGAACTCTGCACTAGCCATTTTATTTTTTACAACGTTTCTTAAATTGTCAAGAGTGTTTTCTTCATCATTTACTTCTGTGATAAATGGTAATAATTCTTCAATTCTGTTATCAACATTTGTTACTGTGAATTTTTCTTTCATAGCATTTAGTACTTCTTGGTCAAATTCTTTTTTAACTGGTACTGTGTATGCTTCAGCATATGTTCTGTAACCTTCTGCTGTTGTTAATCTTTTTACTGTCTCTCTTAATCTATCTTGTCTTGCAAGAAGACTGTTCATGACTGATCCCGCTTGTTCTTGCACAGCCGGTGATCTTCTCATTACATTTAATACTTCTCTAATTTTGCTTAACTGCTCACTCATGCCAGTGATTGATTGGCCTACTTCATCGTAAGGTGTGCCACCTGCTTGTACGTGTCTTGTCATCGCTCTAGCACCATTCAAGTGTATGAATGGATATTTGAATCTTTCGCCATCTGCGTTTTCAACGTACAACGCTTTGATGTTTCTCGATCTAGAACCTGGAACTTCTTCGTTTACAGGTTTACGATGTTTAATTAAAAGTTTAGCACCTTCGAGATGCTGTGAACTAGTTTTCGGTGTTCCGATAGGCGCACTAAGGCCTTCTGTTTGTATATTGTCTGACATAGTATTTGTATTTAACCTAAATGTATAATTTTTGGGCTTAATCTCCTTACCAAACTCCCTTAAATCAAAGTCCAAAAGGTTAGTTTTTGAAAGGTTTTTAAGCAAATCTAATGTTTTCTGCACTTGAGCTATATTTGTAGGGCCTTTGTGCATCTTAATTTCTGCATTTTTATCATCTAAATTTACCATTAAGTTAGGATCTTGTACGTAAAAAAACCTAGCCTGTTGTGGATCTGCTACTTCAGAGCCCTCATTGTTGTCATACATCTTAAGATTGTATCCAGAACCTTTGAGTACTCTAAAAATCTTTTCTGCTACTGATGAATAATTTACTGCCATGCTACTATTTATATCTTTTTATATGATCATAGGCATTGGTACTACAGAACCATCGCCCTCATCATCCTCATCTCTTAATCCTAGACTTTTTTCAAATATAGGATCATATCTTGTTAGGTATTGCACTAGCCTACAACACAAAAGAGTCGCTGATACTAAATCATCATTTTCACCTAGTTTGGCCGCATATGAATTTCCTTTGGCAACAAATAATTTTAACTCTCTAATCAAGTTTCTACTGTTTACAGTCATCTTTCCTGATTCTATATAATGTTTTAATTTTGTACAAGCCGTAATCTTTGCTTTGTGTGTGGTGTTGTAACCTTTTCTTTTATGTACATCTCTTCGTTGTTGTCCTGCTCTTCTCGGTTCATGCATAAAGAATCCAGGAAACTTTGATTCATCCATTTCTTCAATTGACACAATAGCACCTTCACCCATTGCATTGTTCTCAACTGTCCAGTACAATTCTGGATTAGGTGTTCCGAGGTCTTTTAATTGTGTATCTAATTCTTGTAATATACCTAGCAAGGTCCTTACTTGTCCTTGTACTGGTGTTTTATTATGTTGCCATTCAGCAACTTGTTTCAACTCAGGAACACTATAAACTTGTATGGCGGCATAGTCACCACCTGTACCAAGACTAGGATCCAAGGCCGCAACATATGTGGTTCCTTTCCTTGGCTTTTCATACCAACGTACCTGTCCTGTTTTATAGAGAGGATCTTTGCCGGTCAGTGTCACTAACTTCAATCCATCTACAAGTGTCTCATCAAAAGCAATAAATTCACAATCGTGTTCTCGCCTAAATCTTTCTTCACCAATTCTTGCTCTTTCATCTTTGGCCCATTTTTCATCTCTGTCAGGGTGTTCACTCCAGTGTACTCCTATGGCTTTAAAACCATTTATACCTGTTCCATCTCTTGTTGGCTGTCCATACTCATCAACTTTACTGTTGGCACCTCTCCATAATCCTGCAAATACATCATCATCATTATTTGGTGTAGATGTAATAATACACTTACCACCTGTTGACAATGTTGGAGATAAGGAAGTCCAAAATTCTTGTGCTTTGGTCTGTGGTTCAACGAACGCAAACTCATCCATGTATATCATTGAAATGGACATACCACGTCCTGTTGTTTCTGTAGTTGTCTGTGCTATGATTCTTGATCCATTATCAAAGTCCATTGATCCTTTATTGTAACTTGTCACGCCACATCTAATATAGTCAGGACACTCTTCGTACGCAAATCTCACACGTTGCATGATGTCTTGGGCACCTTGATATTTGTGTGCCGCAATTAAAATCAAAACATCTGGATTGAACATTGCATACCATAACAGAAATCCTGCCGCACAGGTTGTCTTACCAGTTTGTCTGGCACACATCGCTATAGCAAATCTATTATCATTATAAGTTTCTAATAATCTTTTTTGAAACTCGTAAGGTTTGAATTTCAACCTACCTCTAGTAGGATGTTGTATCCACATATGATTCTCCATGAACCACAAGTAGCCATTATCCTTATCAGCACATTTTTTCAAGTCTAATAACTTTTTGTCATTGTATTTTGACTTGCTGTATGCTTTTTTTGTTAGGTTACCTTCAAGACTTTTTCTTACCATATGTTTATTTATATGCGTATTTAATGATCTGTTAAAAATGAAGAAATATCTATTCTATCTTGATTAGTAACACAAACATTAATAAAATTGGAAAGAAATAGAAAGCGATCTCGTAGATCAGAAAAAAGTTTGTCGTCCAGATATGAGGTTGCTATATCGTAACTTGACATACCTATATTTGAAAAATACTCATTTGTAAGTCCTTTTTTTATTCCATACTCTGGAAAAACACCTACAGTAAACAAACAGGTATCTCCTAGATGCTTTGCTTCTAGTCCTTTTAATTTCATATAACTTTCAGCGAAACTATCTTTTGGCAAGAAGTCTGGTTTATCAATACGAGAGGATAAAAGCATAACAACATAAACTTCTATATCAAAAGGTAAGTCGTAACCATATCTATCTTGTGTTTCTTTGACTATGTTGTAAAAAGCCGAGGTGTATTCGTCACGCATAAAAATATTTAATTGTATGCGTAAATTTTTATATGATGTGTTAAATGGTTAGGAAGTTGTAGTTACTAAATGTATTAGTAAAATTTTTATTACGTCTTCGGTCTATTTCTTGAACAAAGTTTTTGCAATCAACTCTTCTTTTCTGTAGCTCACTGTTTTCTAACTGATTCTCATTATAATAATTCATCAAGCGTTGCACATAGTTGAACTCATTCACTCCTGTGTGTTTAGACCCGCTCACATACTCAAAAACGTCTGTAAATTTTTGCTTCCAATACTCGTCTTTTGGTAATACCAATAGGTTCAAGAAACTAGGGCTATGCAATATGCTAACACCGTACGTAACACCGTCATAGTCGCGTTTTAAAGCGTATATGTCCGTCATTAGTTCATGCATGGTGTCAATGCTTAACAAGTTAGCAGTCACCATTATATGCAAGGATATGCCGCTTTTAACCACCATTTTACAGTTACTATACCACTTATCATAGTCCATTCCTTCCCTTATGTATTCTGCCTGCTTTCCATGACAATCACAACTGGTGTATATCATCACGTCTTTGACTTTGCCTGATTCTTTCAACTGTTTTAACCGTAGTACGTTGTTGGTTATTATGTCCGAGGACAGGCTGAGGTTCGTGTTTATTTCCAACCTCATATCTGGCAATGGATTTGCTTCAATGTCTTTTATCAGTTTTGCGGTGTTCTTGTTAAGGAAAGGTTCGCCGCCTGTTATCCTTAGAACTTTCAGATCCTGTTTGGCTTCCGGCCACCACTTCCACCATGCATCAACGTAAGGATTGTCTTCCCTGTTGAGGTATGGTGTCCTGTCTGTTTCTGCTATCCATTCAAGATTGTTGTAACTGTCCTGTGTGGGATATGCTCCATGGTTCTTGACTTCACTCCACCATTCACTGCTGAACACTGGACTACAATAAACACATTTCATATTGCACACGTTACCAAAACTGACTTCTACCTGTGCAGGATTTACAGACTCGTCCCAATTACTCGTGGCCACTTTGTCAAAGTAAGGTTCAGCCCATGTGCTGTTGCTACTTTTCTTCACCCTGTCGCTGTAGTGATCTCCCTGTGTGTCTTCCACCTTCCAACAGTAACCACATTCATCAGGTCTTTTTCCTTCCAGCATCAGTTTACGCTGTTGTTTCTTGTATAGTGTGTTGTGTAATGCTGACGGATCTTTTTCAATTTCCGCTAATGGTATCTTGTGTGTTTGTGGATGGTGACAACTGTGGGTATGTCCATTCTGTAAATGTATTGTCACTTGTTGCCACTTTGCAAGGCAAAATGATGGCGAAACCGTGTCTAGTCTTTGTTTAGTTTTTTCAAGTTTGTTCACAAGGAATTCCTTGCTTATTATTGTTCTACGCCTGCCGCTCTGGCAATGTCGCCGGCCGCTGTTTTAAGTGCGCCACCTAAGTTACCAAGTCTGGTTGCTGTGGCTTGTCCTCTTAATATGTCAAGTATCAAACTTCTGACACCGTTAAAATGATATACATCTGCTTCAGTCTTAATCATGTTTTCCATTCCAGAGAATGGTTCACCGACTGCTATTCTGCTTAACATATTTTGAACGTCTTCTAGGTTAGTGACTTGAACTCTCACAGGTCCTATTCCTGCACCTGTTAATCTTTTGATGTCTCCGATCATTTTGTCAACATCTTGATTTACCGGAACTATTCTGCCAAAATTATTTCTAGCCCTGCCTTGTTTAAAAATATTTCCAACTGCTGTTTGTAAAAGTATATCTTGATTCGTAAATGCTTTTGGATTTCTATCCGCTATTAACTTGGCATCGTTTAATGCCTTGGCGTATTCTGTTTTGTATTTGTTGAAGAGACCTGAGTTATCGCGATTTAACGCTTGTACTATCGCGGCGTCGTTTTCAGTTAGTCCTGATTTTTCAGTCTTTTTTTTTCTTCAGCGTCTTCTACAAACTTGCTGTACTCTTCTTTGAGCTGTGTGTAAAGTTTTTCTTCAGCTTCGTTTGTTTTAGTTTGCTGGTCTTCATCAGCAAGTGCGTTGTCACCTTGTTTAGCTGAAACGTACTTGAACTTCTTTGACTTCTTGACTGAACTTACAAAGTCATCTTGTTTAAAATGACCTGGACCTGTTCTCACGTATTGTTCATCTTCTTTCATGTCTATCTCCGCGGCAAGATCCGCATCTTGAAATACTTTCTTTAGTTCATCTAAAGTTGCTGATGTTTCAATCTCAACTGTATCTCTTGTGTGTTCGTTGCCATGTACTGTTGCTGGTATTCCAGCTTGTTTCAATTCAAAAGCAATTGATGAATCAATGCTTCTATCATCATCAAGATCGAAGTCACCTAAGTCGGCAACTTGAAGTACATATTTCTTCTCTACGATCTCCATGTCGTTACTTCCTGTAATTGTTTGCAGGTCTGTTATCTTGTGAAAGAGGAGACTTTGCTTTAGCATCTACTTCTTTTGGCTGACTAGTATCTTTTTCGCCTTCGGCTCTTTTCATGCTTAAAGGACCTTCTACTTCAACCTGTGCTCTGTCTGGATCTTTCTCTTTGTTATCTGCTAACGTTTTTAAAAAATTCTCTTTGTGCTTTTCACCAAAATGATCACCTTCAACTTTACTTTCTTCATCTGTATAGTCTTGACCTATTTTAGTTTCATAATCTTCTGGGTCAGCAGTGTTTCTTTTAACTTCTAATTCGTTTTCGCCTTCTAATGGATCATTCTCACCTTTTACAACAACATAGTCATATGGTATTGCTAACTTGTCAGATAAGTTTCTTCTGAAAGTTTCGAAGCTGATTGGCATTCTAACAACAGCATCAATAATGAACACTTCTGCATTCTTGATCTTTGTACCAAAATCAAGTGGGTGTTCTTGCATTATTGTTTTAGTTGGATTGCCTACGCTGACCACATCATAACGCTGTAATTCAGACTCAATCGTATCTACCATCTCGTCATTTACTGCTGTAGCCAGTTTAATTCTTACTGGAATTTCTTTTACTGCTTCCGCTAGATATTGTTTAAAACTCTTCATAATTCTATTTATCCTTGTCTTCTGTTTTATCGTCGTTTTGTTTTACCTTTTCAATCAGCTGATCTAGTAGTTTATTACGGTCTCCTACCACAAAACCTTCGCCTTCTATGACATCTTGTTCGCCATTATCACGCTTATCCCACTGATCAACCCTCTGTTTTTTAAGTTGTAGTTCAATCATACGTAACTTTTTGTCTGCTTTTGCATTCTTGGCTTCTATGGCATTTTTCATCATAGTTTGTGCTACTTCAAAAAATTTACCAGCGTGTCTGGCTTCTGAATTCATGCCAAGATCCATTAGTTCTCTGTAAGACTTCATTGCTTCTCCGGAATATGAATCCATATCCGTATCATGTGTTTGTAAGTCTTTTACTTGTGGTAATGCTTTATCAATTTTTTCAGCAGTAGTAAGAGCTCTTTTGATAACTTGTTCTTGTTCTTCTACTTCTGCCTTATCTAATTCGGCATGGGCGGCGGCTGATGAAGTATCTATCTCATCAGCATCAATATCAACTGATGACTCATCATGTTCTTGATTATCTAGTGCTTCTTCCATACTCGGTAAATCAAATGTTTTTTCTAATTTCTTATTCATATTTACTTTATAGCATATATTGAGTCTTCATTCAAGACCCTAAATCGCATACCTTTCCTTTTTGCCCATTCTCCTGCGGCTTGCCATTTTGCCCTATTCAATATTATAACAGATTTCTCCTTCGAAGATCTAGCTTTTTCTAAAAGAGTTTGGCTTTTTGGTTTTATCTCAACTAATTCTGCTATTTTTGTACCACCTTTATTTTTATATACCATAATAAAGTCAGGAACATAGTGAGTATATTGTCCAGTAAAAGGATGTCTATAAGGTATCTTTACCGGTTCACTTGCCCAACTTAATACAGCAGGGTGATTATCACACATTCTCATAAAAGTCAATTCCCATCCAGATCTATATCTTGGATTTCTTTTACCTGCATATTTCTGCGGGTTAATGAGTTTGTATTCTCCTTGATGAAACTTCGTCATAATACTATTTACTGTATTATGTGACGTGCTACAAATTTATTAGGTTTAAGTGTAGTTGTTGTACCTATTTGACTTGTACTTGGTCTGTAATTGTTCAATAAAGCAACACCTAACTCACTAAAAGTTAATTCTCCTTCATACTTGGTAAAAAGATCATCAAAGTTTGCTTCAAACTTTTTCATTGCGTCTAATGTTAGTAATGTATACGCATTTGCCAAACTGTCACTGTCAATGTGTTGTTGAAATATTCCTTTTATAACATCAAACTTTGGTCCGTTAATAGATTCAGGAACTCCTAATGCAAGATTTTCTAATTCATTTGAGGCCTCAACGTTTTGTGAATTTAATGAACCAGTAGATAAATTTTTAGTGATATTACCAAACGACCTAATAACTTGTTTGATGCCACCTAAGTTTTCTATTATTTGTGTACTTGGTCTTTTTGCCATGATATTAACCTAACTTCTTTCCACCTATAGTTGACTTCGTCGAAGACTGTGAACTGGAAGTACCTTTAGGTACCACATAAGTTTTATTATTGTAGTTTTTTAACTTCTCTGTTTTCTGATTGTAAGAGCCTTTAAATGGTTTTGCGTTTGCAGGTACTTCGCCTCCCGGTGTTGTATCAGCTTTTGCACTGTTATCTCCTTTAGGAAATTTGCCTGACTTTAAATCTGCAATCAAGTTATCTACTTTTTTAGTAATAGACGGAGCAATAGTTTCAGCAACTCCAGATCCTGATGTACTGCCTCCACCACCACTGCTACCAGATATATCTTCGAAGTCAGCAGTTTCTTCCATCATTGTGTCAATTGGGTATTCTGGATCAGAACCATCTAACTTAACATTTGTTTCTTCGAAAATTAAATTTTCATAAGTGAATGCCAAGTTAAGATTAACCGGAGCACTTGATTCATAAGCGAATGTATCCATATCCATTCTTGATATTCTTGGATGTACCATTCTCACTTTACTGAAAGTGCCACCTGCCATTTGATAAAGGTCTATGCTTTTTAATAATCTGTGATAGTATCTATGAGACTGCATACCAAAGTGATGTGTCTCAACAAACCTATTACTGTTTTGTAAAACGGTTTGAACATAGTTTGCTTGTTCTTGATGCTGTAAAGGAGCACCACCTGCCTTTGTCTTATACAATCTTGCGTTTGCAAACTCAAACTCATAAAGTGTTCTTGCAAATTTTATTCCTAAACCATCAACAGTATCATACATTCTCACTGTTAAAGGATCGTAATCAACTTTACGATTGATTACTCTTTTTCTATTGTATTGATTTAGTACGTCTTGCTGTACTTGAAATTTTGGACCGTCTACAGAATTACATAAAAAATGTAATCTGTCTCTGAATTCTTTTAGATAACCGATCTTTTCATCTAAAAAATCATCTTCTCTTATTGGATATAGGTTATACACCAATACATATTGGTGCTGTTGCCTTACGGCCTGTTGAACGCCTGAGCCGCCAACGTAAAGTTGAGCGGCTCTATTAGCTGGTTTTAAAACTATACCGGACATCTAACCTACTTTATAGACTATTGATATTATAAGCTCGTGCCACCAAGACCAACGGATATTAGTGGGAAGATAGTGTCACTAGGTGCCTGGTGAATTGCATTATCATATCTTAGAGTTAAAATAACTTGTACTGGTTCTGATACTGCGTAATCGCCATCTGAATAGTCTACATTCTGCAAGAAACAACCTTCGACATCCCATTGTTCTAACTCTGTGTTGTTAGTACCATCTAAGATTTCAATCTTAGTTCCAAACTTATAGTTTGAACCTGCTACCGCAGATGTTTGTTCAAAATGGTTCATTTGCTTCTGAACCTGTTGACCAACAAGTTTAGAAATGTTGTTGTTGATGTCATCACGTAAAGTAATGTTGATTGGTTCCCATGTGTGTTTACCTTGCGAGTACGCAATTGAGTTGTACGAATGAATCGGTACTTCCTCATGGTTAACTTTAGGTCTCGTCACACTCATTACTTGTTGTGTTAATTGCAGTGGAGACGCTCCTAGGTTACCGAAGTTAGTAAATCTCACTCTAAATCTATATTTTAATTTAGGTTGAAGAATACCACCTCTTCCTGTTGATCCGTCTATTGGTACACCAAATTTTGAAAGTGTTGCCATAATCTACTGCTCCTTTATTTTATTTACGCTCTACGCTTTTTTTATGCTTCACAAAAAAAATTGTAAAGGTAAAATAAAGGGATAGTTGCCTATCCCCCTATTATTAACTTGTTAAACTCTCACCTGTGTTTTTGATACGAAGTGGAATGTATATAAATTCAATTGCTTTTACTGGTTGTATTGCAATATCAATGTATAATTCATTTCTATCAATTCTTGCAGGTGTGTTGTTTGATTCATCACAAACTACTAGGAAATCAAATAGTGCTCTCTTAGAGACTAAATCTTCCATGAATCTGTTAAACGTATCTACAACTTGATCCCTAGTGATTCTATCATTAGGTTCAAACAAGAACGGTTTCGCAATTAAGTCTAATTGGTATCTTAGATACACAATCAATCTCGCTACGTTAATTCTATCTAGTGCCGAAGCTACTGGTGATAGAGTTTTTTGACCAAACACTACTAAACCTCTGTTTGGTATAAACGCAATCGGGTTGACTTTGTTAGCGTAAAGCGTATCTCTTTGACCTTCTGACAAAGACACTGCTTGGAATTCACCTTCATTAGTTACATAACCTACTGATGTTGAGTTATCAACTAGGCCTCTTGTGTAACCTGCTGGTGCAAACCATGGAAACGCAACTTGATCATTAAACGCAAGTGTTCTTAACGCAATGTGCGTTGGTGGAACAACCACGTTACTGCCTGACAAGTCAGTTGTAAATCCTGATGGATAGTAAACAGCCGCATACGGTGATGCAGATGTTAAACCGTCTTCACCGTTAGTTGGTGCAAGAGCTGAGTTCTTAGCCCAACCTGATGTTGACGTACCATCTGGTGTTAATCTGAATGGAGTATCAGCTAATACAAAAGCAGTTTGTTTTCTGTCTGTAGATAGCGTGATCATTTCATCTAACAACTCAGGATAGCCTGGTGCGGCTAGTAAGTTGAAGAATCTTGACTCAGATCTAATTTCATCGTTACTTGCTAATGCACTTTGCAAACCAGTTACGATAACTTTTCTTTGAGCCTTTCTACCCATAAATGGAGCACCGTCTTCTTCAAGACCTGATTCAGTGACCCAAATATTTCCATTGTTTGTATTATCAAAAGTGTAGTTCGTTACGTATTTCTTAACGTTGTAACCTGATAATCTTGTATTGAAAAGCAAGATACCTTCTGGATATACAGCCGGATCTGGAGAGTCAGAATGGAAGTCTGTGTATACAGCACCCCAGTTCTGTGCATCTTCATCTGCTCCGCCTGGATTACCAACTGCATCACCAAACAATACACCGTCCGCTGTACTTTGATCAGTATTGTCTAACAATACCCATTTTGAAGTACCTGCATTCCATTTGTAAAGTTTTGGATAAACGTCTAACTCATTTGAGTCAAGCCAAATGTCACCTGCTGTTAAGGCTGATGTTCCATCTGATTTTTTAGTTGGTGCTTCCGATACAATCTGTATGTCTTTCAAGCCACCTGACACAATAGAACCAGCTGTACCTCTATCTTTTGAGTTAGCGTAGGCGTGCCATTTCATTGTACCGCCATCGTTAACTGCTTGATAGATGTCTGCTGTTTGTGAGCTATTGTACCATAAAGTTCCATTTGCTGGATCTTGTTTTGGTGCTGTTGAACTTGCTTCATATGTCAAGTTAGACCATAATGATTTGTAGAAGAAAGCGTTTGCTCCAGATGATGTATTATCAATGTAACCTAATGATGCAGTACTAACACCGTTAATATTCACGCCGTCTGTACCATCATGTAGATAAACTGCATAACCACCTGCTCTTTGTATTTTTAAGTATTGTCTTGTAGCACTTAGATATTCCTTCTCCGCTCTAATACCTGCATTTCTTAATGTAGAATTAGTTTCAATTGCATTAACAATCTCATCGAGCGTTACTGGATTACCTGCTCCAGCGGCACCAGTTACTGTAATGGACTGACCATTAACTTCAAAGTTGATGGCTGTGTTTGAACCACCAGTTGCTACACCTGAGTGTAGTGAAGTTGAGTTACCTGTTGCTACTGTATTAACACCACCATCTCTTACACGTAATTGATAAGAAATTTCCGGAGTTGCTGTTGCACCACCTTGTGTGAATCCTTCAATTGACTGCTTGTTGTAAGCGGCTGATGTTAATGTGCTTGATGTTGACGTGAAGTTTGCTTTTAACTCTGCTGAGATGTTACCATCATCAAAGTCATCAAATCTTACGTAAACATCTGTTTCAGCTAATGTTGAACCTTCTGTGGCAGTTGCCGCGTCATCTCTTGAATAAACGTTTGCACTGACAGAACCCCATGCTGAAGTTGATGTGCTGTATTTTTTAACAATTACATTCGCACCTTGTCCGCCTGGTGTTGATTTTAACCAAACGTCTTTGAAATTACCAGAAACAGCTACAGTTGGTGCTGTACCGTTACCTGTTTGAATGTAAACATTCGCTCCACCTGTGTTTGTTTTCCACGTCGGTGAACCTACTGCAACAAATCCTGCTCCTGTGTGCTGGTATAATACTGCCGGAGTGGCTGAAGCCACTAAAGCATAATCTCCTGATTTACCAAATCCTTGTGGTCTACCATTTGAATCTACTTTACCGCCTGCGGCGCCTGGTTTGTCTGTTAATATTAATGGCGTCATTTTCTCCCAAGCACCTGATGTAGTGTTGGCTGTGAAAAGACCCCAATCTGTGTTTGCTAGATCCAACCAATATGTACCGTTGGCTGGGTTTAACTGAGGTACTGTTGACTGAGCTTCTAGTTGATCAAGATCTACATTTGATCTTACAACGTAAGCTCTGTTGGCAATACCCAAGTATGAATATGCTGAAAGCAAACCATATTCATTTCTTTCATCTGCATGGATTTGTGTTCCTTGCAGTTCTTTGAATGATGGTTCGCCAAAGGTTGTAATCAGTTCTCTTTGTGAAGTTATTAAGAACGGTTTACCTGCATTGGCTGAAGTTGTACCTATAGCTGTGTTTCCTGTGCTAGGATCTGTTTTATCCTGTGCAGTTGAAATCAGTATAAGAGGTACTGTACCTTGGCCCGCCGGTGCGTACATTGATTCGTCAATAACGCTAACTGATACACCTGGACTTACTAGTGTTGGCATAGTTTTTATCTCCCTACTCTATATACAATATGTAAATAGTATTAATATCCTTTTTAATAATGATATTTAGTTAATTTCCTTTAAAATGTACCAATCTCTACCACCTTTAAAGGTATTAAATACAAGTATGAGTGATAAAAAGCATATAAGACCCCTATGTTCATCATGTAAGATTAAACCGCGTGCCTTTAACTATAGGCGTAAAGGGAAAGTCTATTACAGAACTAAATGCGATCAATGTATTAAGGAAGATAAAGGCTTAAACACAGGTAAAAAGCAAACATGGGAAAAGACTGCATACAGAAAAAAATCAATATGTGAAAAGTGTGGATTTAAATCCAAACACCCCGCACAGATGGATGTTTATCACGTAGATGGTAATTTAAAAAACTGTGAATGGAGTAATCTAAAGACTATATGTGCTAATTGCAGTCGTATTAAAAGTATGGAAGAAGTAGGTTGGAAACAAGGCGATTTGATGCCTGACGCTTAAGACTTAATATCTTGTATTACTGATTTCACTTTAGATTCTAGATCAGTTAATGTGCCATTATTTTCTATAGTATAATCTGCATTCATATTAATCCAATCCCATTCTGACTGATGTACTCCCATTTCTTCTAAAGACATTTTTGAGAATTCATCTCCATCGGCGGCTTCTTTTGCCATTGATATCCAATGTGGATCTGGACCACGTTTTACACGTACAATAAAACCACCCATTGTTTTAATAAGTCCAACTTCATTTTTAAATCTACAATCAGTGATTACTGTAGCTGGTCTACCTTTTGATGTGTACCTGCTCTCTAGGCTGTGTAGCCAGATACTAGGATGAAAATTCTCTCTAAATATTTCTGTTCCAATTACTTGTAACGCATATCTAGGTGAAAATCTTCTATTACCTAATTTCTGACTCCACCACTGATCAGGTGCTTCGCGAAAAGCTCTGCTATGATCAGTGTCACCTTCAAGCATATTTCTGGGCCATCCAAATATATCAGAAACGGCATCTTTTAAAGGTGCCGCGAAAGAATCAGTTGCAAAACCGTTTTTAGCAAACTGTTCCGCTACACTGTTTTTTCCAGATCCAATAAATCCTAAAAGGCCTATCAACATACTCTTATAGTATGATATAAATGAATTTTTGTCAACTACTTTTTTAAAGAAATATTATCCAATGACAAATGTTAAAGGATCTTCACCTGTTCCGTAAGTTTCAATTTCTCTTTCAAGTTTTTCTATTGCGGCCATGGCCTCTGACTTGAGAGCATCTCCATTTAACTGAACATTTCCTTGGGCACCTGGTAAACTAGAATATTTGGATCTTGCTTCACCCAACATCATTTTACACTGTGCGAGTGCATAATCTCTGATCCATGGTCTACTGTATCTTTGTGTTATAAGTGTGTCTACAGGTTTTTCCATGTGTACTTGCAACAAAACATTTTCTTCTGCTCTTGGTCTACGCATTAATATAAGTTTATTTTTTTCAGGAACATATTTAAAATTTAAATATCCACCAAATAATCTTCTTACAACTTCTTGATATTGAGCAAATGCGTCCCAAGTCATTAAACCGCCAATTCTTCCACCTTGTAAAAAATACAAGTTAGTATAAGCAAGTTCAAATGGATCTAAATCTATACTGTTATTAGAGCCTGCAACTGATCTTCTGAATATTTGTTGTACTTCAATAACTTCTTCAGGTAGTGTATATTCTCCTGTATCTTTCAATATTTTTAAAAAGATGTAGGATTCTTCTGTGCTATTTGAACTTTTTTGTCTATATCTGTCTACTGCTAGATCAATACCTTGTTCGTAATGTTTAGGATCCAGCTCGACATCTACCATACCATCGCCTAGGATGTTACGTATATCGTCAATAAGCTCTTGTCGTTTTGTTTGCTGTTTTGCCATTGTATTACTATTTAGTAGATTAATTAAATTCAATAAATAGTTTAAAGGAAGCGAAATGCCTAGACTCAGTTTATGGAAACCAAATAGAGGTAATGATTACAAATTTGCCGATCGTACGATAAAAGAACACTTTTTAGCGGGCGGTACGGGCGTTTTTGTACACAAATACCTAGGACCTCATACTAATACTAACAGCGTTAGTAGTGACCAACCTACGAACTCTGTCACAAGCAACTTAAATGTACAAGATATGTTGTTTGGTGAAAATAGAGATAGAAAATACGATTCAGACGTATTTGATCTTCGTGGTGTTTACAGTGTTGCTGATCAAGATTTTGACTTAACACAGTTTGGTCTTTTTCAAACTGCTGACACAATCTTTATAACTTTCCACTTAGGCGATATGATGGAAAGACTTGGCAGAAAAATTATACCAGGTGATGTATTTGAGCTTCCACATCAAGCAGATGACACAAGACTAGAATCTGCAAGTATTACGTTACAAGCAAAACCTAGTAAAAAATTTCGAAAAGGTGAAACAATAACTGGTGCAACATCAGGACAAACAGCGACAGTTGTTAGTTATAATCATGAAGCAAAGACTATAAGAATATCTCCTATAGCTGGTGACTTTACAGCCACAGAAACTATCACAGGAGATAAGAGTACTGCTAGTGCTGTTGTAACAAGTTTCACACCAAAAGAGAATTTAAAGATTAATAAGTTTTATGTAGTTGAAGATGCCGCTAGAGGTCAAGAAGGATATGATCCAGGCTGGTGGCCACATATTTGGAGATGTAAAGCAATAGCAATGCAAGACACACAAGAATTTAGAGATATACTTGGTAGTGGTGAAGAAGCAGATGATCTTAAAAATATTATTTCAACTTATCAATCAGAAATTGATATCAATGATGCTGTAATAAACGAAGCGAAGAGAAACGTCCCGACAAAAGGTATGGACGTGGGTCATTTATATACTAATGTTGCTGATCAACATTTAGTAGATGAAAAATCACAAGATGGAAAACCTGGTAGAGGTTTAACAATAGCTCACACTGGTAACAGTTTTCCTAATTCTATCACAGAAGGTCAGTATGTATTGAGAACTGATTATTCGCCTAGTAGACTATTTAGAAAAGAAGGAAACAGATACATCAAAGTATCAGATGACTTTAGAGGAACATACGTAAGTTCTAACAAAGGACTTGACAGTTTCATTAATAACACAAACAGTTCTGCTGTAACTGATGACAACAAAGAAAGACAATATTTGAGTAAGGTTGTTAAACCTAAGGTAGACTAATATGCAATACTGGTACGATCAACAGATAAGAAGATACATATTACAATTCATAAGATTGTTCGATGATTTCTCTATTCAAACAGGTAAAAAAAATAACAGCGACAGTGAGAGTTACGTAAGAGTTCCTGTTAGATATGCTGACATGAGTAGAATGGTTGCACATATACTACGTCACAGTTCAGAGAACGTTATGAACTCTGCACCATTTATGAGTGCATATATTACAAACTTACAGATTGCAAGAGATAGATTACAAGAACCAAGATTAATTGATAAGGTGCAAGTTAATGAAAGAAAATTTGATAACTCTTCAAAAGAATATTCAGCTGAAATAGGTAATACATATACAGTCGAACGTCATATGCCTGTTCCATATAATTTAAATATGGCCGTAGACATATGGTGTTCTAATACAGATCAGAAACTACAACTGATGGAACAAATACTAGTTCTGTTTAATCCTGCTGTAGAGATACAAGCGAATGATAATCCTTTAGACTGGACCAACATAACAAACGTAGAACTTATTGACATCAATTGGAGTTCTAGAGCAGTTCCACAGGGTGTTGACACACAACTTGACATAGGTACATTAACTTTCAGTTTACCTATATGGCTTAACCCTCCTGCTAAAGTTAGAAAACAATCTATCATTAAACAAATTGTTACTAGAATTAACAACACAGATTCAATTGATGATTTAGATTATGATCCAAGATTTATGGATTTCTTTGAAAACTTTCCAGGACAGATATCAACACAGATTATTACGCCAGAGAATGCACAGATAAGTGTAGTTGGTAATCAAATTGCATTGTTAGGTGCATATGGGGCCAACGAAAATGAAAATTGGAAAGAATTTTTAGAACAGTACGGAGAATTACAAGATGGTATCAGTAAACTAATATTAAGGCAATCAGACGATCCAGAAGATGCATCAAATGATGTGTTTGGTACTCTAGCGTTCCATCCGACTGATAAAAATAAATTAATTTTTACACTAGACGCAGACTCGTTACCAACTAATACATTATCGGCTGTAACAAAAATTATTGATCCAGAACAAGTGTATCCGGGTAAAGGATTACCAGCGGCGGCTACAGGACAAAGATATTTGATTGTTAATCCTACAACAATAGGAGGTCCTGGATTCTCTTCATACTTTAAAATAAAAGCAAACGCAAATGATATAATAGAATGGAACGGATCAGCATGGACAGTATCATTTGATAGTGAAAACCAATCAACTACACAATACGTAACTAACACGACTACAGGAATACAGTATCGTTGGACTGGCTCGCAGTGGATTGATAGTTACCAAGGTCAATATAAAAACGGATTCTGGAAATTAGAACTTGCATCTTCTTAAAAATCGTAGTAAAATAGAAGTATGTATAAGGCAGTAGGATCAACATTTTTAGCACAAAGTACAGGAAGAATACTTTTAAACTTGAGAAGTGGTAGAGTAAAGTATCCTCATACTTGGAGTTTCTGGGGTGGCAAATTAGAAAAAAATGAAGATCCATTAGATGCATTACGTAGAGAATTAAAAGAAGAAATGGGTTTTGTTCCGCCTATGTCAGGATTGAATCCATTAGACACTTACATTTCAAAAGATAAAAGTTTTACGTATTACACATATGTAATAATGACTCCAAAAGAATTTGTACCAACATTGAATCATGAGAGCTCAGGATACGCATGGGTCGATATTGCAAAGTATCCTAAACCATTACACGATGGTGCAAAAATAACTCTACACAATAGAAAAAATATTAATAAATTAAAGAAGTTATATCAGTCTTTTTCTAACAGTAAATAGTTAGCATGAGCAAGGTTTACCATATCAACCAAGTCAGAATGATGAAAGACTTGAGAGAATTTGAAAAAAACAAAACTATTAGTAATTTTATTATAGACTATCTAAATAAAAATAATATTACTAAAAAGAAGTTTTACTCTTTCTGTGACGGAATGAGTCGTGCTGAAATGAAAGAATTATATGCTGTACTAGTTGACGCATATTATAAACATTCCAATAACAATTCAGAAATTGATTTACAATTAAGATACGATATTGAAGATGCTTATTATGTTGTTGTTAACAATTTAATGACAAGAAATATTTCGTTTGCTATAAAATCTATTATGAAAAAATATAGGAAAGATATTAATCCTGTAAGAGCATTATATTTTGAAATATTAGAGATTAATATAAATTACAACTCTGGTGATTATGATCACGAACAAGTAAAAGAAAAATTTAAAGATGAAAAATGGTATCGTGCTTTGTTTAAGGCAGTCGAAGTTGACATCGGAAACTTATCAAACATTGAAGAAAAATTTAATAATTTAAGCAAAAGATACAAATTTTTTAGTATGCCTATCAGTTATTATCATACCCAAGAGATGTTAAAAGATATGAAAAAACAGTTAAATGTTTTTGATAAATTTTATAGAAAAGTAAATGATATTAAATCTAAATATGATTAAACTACACAATTAATCAGTCTTACTAAATTTTCTGTGTCGTCATCTTCGATACATCTTCCAATAACATAAACACAATTTGTAACACCTGCGTGTGCTTGTCCAACACCTGGCTCGTCACTTGTAACAATCAGGTCACCTTTTTTAACCGGTCCTATAACACTTACAGGAACTTTACCTCTAAGAGCTACTGCTACAGTTTTACCTTTTTGATCTTTGTTCATCAAGTAAGCAGGATCAGTTGATACTACTCCAGCAATTCTGTGATCCATAGATTTCATTGATTGTGTAACTTCTGCGTCACCACCAAATATCATAACTGTACCTGGTTCATAATCTGCGTCTGCTGTGTAGAGCTCAGCCAAGTCAGCGTACTGGGCCTGTGTTGCTGTAACATGAGCCGTAGCCGCTCTGATGTCTGCTGATACCATTCCTGACACAACTGTTGTTGCGGCAGTGATACTTGGAGAAGTAAAAAATCTAAACTCATCTGCTGACTCATCCCATATCATACCAGCGTGATCTTCTGAAGATCCTCTTTCAACTAGTATGCCTGAATCTGTTGTGTTGTTAGCGTTATCACTTGCATTTCTGTTTAAGTAGATAAGTGGGTCATCAACTTCTAGTGTTGTTACGTCAATAGTTGTAGTCGTACCATTTACAGTCAAGTTACCACCTAACGTAACGTTTCCTGTAAAGTCAGCGTTACCTGTGATATTGATACTACCAGTACCTGTGATATTCTGTGAGTTAAGATCTAACGCACCACCAAGTTGCGGTGATGTGTCTTCTACAACTTCTGTTAATTCTTCAAAACCTTGTGATACTATCCAACCTGCACCACCGTATTTTAAAATACTTCCTGTTGTTACACCTGTTAGATCGACATCTGTCAGCTCACTTAATTCGTTTGCTGTTGCCACTTGGGCTTCTACCCACTGCTTGTTAGCGGCGTCTGTGGCGTTTGATGGGTTAGGTAGTCCAGTAACAGTGACTGAGCCTGATCCCATGTTTATACCGAAGTTATTTGCGTCTAAAGTACCACCTAATTGCGGTGATGTGTCTTGTACCATTTCAGTTAATATGTCTGACTGTACTAATAATTCTTCTGCTACAATGTAATTCTGTGATGCGCCACCTGTTGAATAAGCTGGGTTTGGTGTTAGTGTGCCATCGTTGTTGTCTGCATCATAGTATATTGCGTAAGTGTGTGCACCTGTTCCAGGTGTGTCAAATAAATTAAAGTTTGTCTGTCTTTGTGATGCTGAAGAAGAGTTTTCAGTTATCTTTCTTTCTGCAAGTAATAGTTCAGATCCCGTACCTTTGTCTCTCCAAAGTTGTACAAATATATTCGTTGAACTTGTCGAACTTGTTGTGTATCTGATCAATGATCTTATCGTAATTCTGTTTGTTGCACTACCTGGCGTTATTGAAACTGTTAAACCACTGGCTGGATTCGCATTTAAGGTAGCACCTGTAACTGCGGCTGTTGCCGTGTCATTATCTGTCTGTAGGTTTGAAACTGAATGTCCTAACGCACCTGGTTGGAATCTGCTGTTGCTTGTATTCCAAATTAATACTTGGTCGTTTGTAATACCTGATGTGTTAACGTCTGATAATGCATTAATTGATGTTGAATTAATTCTTGTGTCTACTCTAGCATCTGTGTAGTACATAGTACCACTTGATACTGTTGCACTAGGGTCTTCTTGCAAAGTGGCTGTGCTGTGATTATCTAAAGTTGAAACCCTACCAGTAACGTTACCTGTTAACACTGGTGTTGCTGTTGAAACATTTAAAACTGTTGAAAGCCCATCTGAACTTAATATGTTACCTCTGAAAGATGCATCTGTGCCGTTAGTACCATTCTGTAAAACAATCGTGGCATTTGTTGCCTTAACATCTCCTGTAACGTCTCCTGTTACTGCACCTGTTAGATCACCAGTGAAAGTTTTTGTATTTGAATTAACCATTACTGAAGTATCTTGTGCGTGTACGTTACCAGTAACGTTACCAGTAAATTCATTACCGGAAAAAGTTCCTAAATCAACTGTTCCTGTTGCAGTTAAATCTGTGAAGGTTCCTGTTGCCGCGGCCGTGGCACCAATTGGTGTTCCATCTATCGCGCCGCCGCCTATATCAACATTATTGGAAATGAAATTTGTCACTGTCAAATTTGTTAGATTTGATACTGAGAAATTTAATAAGTTCGCTCCTGAAAAGTCTATGTTTGCCGCTTCAGTAAGACTCCATTTACCGCTGTTGGCTGGAGTATAAATTATTGACGGATTAGTTCCTGATGTTGTAACTTCAAGTCCTGATCCTCCTGTAGGTACAGCAGTGTTTCCTGAGTTTACCGCAATGACTGGATCATTAGTTGTTAAATTTGTTGATGTTACGACCGTATTTGTGTCCGCAAATATAACTGAGTTCTTAAACTCAAATTCATTTGAAGTACGTCTTGTAGTTTTTCCTGCCATTATGCTCTGCTCCTAATAATATTTAGCAAAAAGACTTATAGTTTAATCAGAATAGTCAGGAAGTGGGCCACCATACTTCTTGCCTTTTACTGTTGCATTTCCTACTTTTTGTCTCTTGCCGTCATATTTGTGATCTTTATCAGAATCTCTAGATCTCAAACCTTGACTTCTACATGAAGCGAGCCATGACGCAGGTAATTTGTCATCTGGCGTACCAGATCTACACACGTCTTTTGGTGCTGGACCAATATTTTCTTTAGATATAATTTCTAGAATTTTCATGCTACTGTTATTTATTTCCAAAGCACAAAAGAAAACGCCCGACGTAAAGCCGGGCGTTTAGTGTATTTGATACTCAAATAACTTAGGGCTTAGATGAAGCTCAAGTTAGCTGAGTGAGTGTTCATATCAATAGTTGATACGTAGTCACCTGCATTACCTAATGAAGATGCTGTGTTGTTCAACTCTACGTAACCGTATCTTGTCATAAATGACACTACTGGTTCGAAAGTTGATGGATCAATCACAACGCCTGATGACATTAGAGGAATGTATGGACAGTAGAATGCCGCGGCATCTACTTCACCTGGACCTTTGTATCCAATCAGTACTGATGTAGTATCTGAAGCGTAAGAGTTTACGTAAACTCTCATTGCACCGTTAAGTGTACCTACAAATTTAGTATTTGTTGGTGCTTCAAATGTACCTTCAGTTGTTCTTGCGAACGCTGAAGTTGTCGCTGATTGTAGAATTGTAAGAGCAGTTGGAGACATAACAGCATAGTTACCTGCGCCTCTTCTTGTTCTTTGTGCAATTCTATTTGCTTCTCTGTTGATTAATACTGCCAATGCCGCGTGTTGATCTCCAACGAATGTTGCTTGACCTGACACACCTGCTTGGTCGTATGCCGCGCCGGCTGTACCTGCTAATGAAATTAGTGAACCGATGATCTCTTGATCGATCTCAGCTGTAATTTCTTGTGCTAGTGCCGCCATTACTTCTGCTTCTACGTCCAAACCGTGCATTGCGTTAGCATCTTGAGCCGACTCGAATGTCCATCTTGCTGATAGTTTTCTTGTCTTAGCTTCAACAGTTTGCTTTAAGATTTGAATTGATAGTCTGTTACCCGCAGTACCTTCTTTTGAAGAAGTAGTATCTGCTGTTGTACCAGTTGAAGAGTCATCACCTGAATAACCTCTAGCGATACCAGCCGGTGAAAGTGCTTCTTGACCTGCTGTAATACCGTTAGCCGAATCGGCGTATCTAACTCTTAATGTGTGGATTTGTCCCACTGGGCCTGTCATAGGTTGTACACCAACGATTTCGTTAGCGATAACTGTAGGCATAACCCTTCTAATTACTGGAAGAATCACTTTGTTAAGTGCGGCAACGTTGCCGGCACCTGTTGCTCCTGCTGAAGCGGCCTCTGCCAAGTACTGTTGAGTGTTCTCTAAGATTGCACTCATAGTTTCTTTTTTCTGACCGTTTAAACCTTCAAGAAGAGCGGATTTAGTGTCTGTCCAATTTTCTGTTAACGTTTTGTCTGACATAGTGTTTAACTCCTTAACCCTGCTAGTCTTTTAATATTAACGATATCTGCATTAATTGAATCGTTATCATCAATATTTGTATTTCTATCTCCAGTGTGCTCAGTGATGATTGTTTTGTCATCGTCTGACTTAACATCTTCATTTAGTACCGCTGGTAGATATTTTTCGAACTGTTTTTTCAAGTTCGCTGTTTGTACTGATTCTAACAATTCAACCATAACTTGACGTTTGTCTTTTGATAGTGAATCTACAAGCTCTGATAGAGTTTTTTCTCTAACAATCTTGTCTTCTGCTATCTTAAGTTTAGTCTCTGTTGCTTTGATATCAGCGTCTTTTTGCTCTAGAGCCGCTTCCTGTTCGGAAACTGCTTTTTGCTGATCTGCAATTTGCTGTTGCAAATTACGAATTTCCCCACCTTCGTTGAGGTAAGAACTCATGTATTCACCTGCAAACGCTTCGAACACTTTTCTACCAAAGTTGTTTTCTTTAGCAACTTTGATGTCTTCTTTAAGTGCTGACATTTCGTTTTTCAGTGTTGAACTAACTGTATTTTCCACAATACCTGCCGCTCTTTTGATGAAAGCCGCTTTAGTTTCATCGATCAGTTTACGACCTTCTGCAACTAATTGTACTTTCTTCTCAACAAGATCTGCTTTGTCTTGTGCAAACTCAGTTAACTCTTTGGAGAGTTGTCTGACTACAAAGTCTTCCAACTTTGTAAATTGACCTTTGAGATTATCTCTATCTTCTCTAAGTTCCTTCACTTCTTTTACTAAAGCGTCGGTAATGAATTTAGACAGCATATTTGAATGCTCACCTACTGCTGTTTTATAAGCAACTCTTTCTTTAACAACTTTTGCTTTGTCTTCTGCAAATTCTGAAATTTCTTTCTTCAATGCATCTGACATCATGTTGTCCATTGCTTCAACAATCTGTGACTTATCATTCTCATATCTCTGTGCAAACTCTTCTCTTAAC
>Ga0163111_10000406_pt1 | contig 25779 bp, 14 predicted proteins | sample CRUFie1St18metaG_FD_109645 | JGI IMG/M metagenome (GOLD analysis project Ga0163111, IMG submission 109645) | Marine microbial communities from the Costa Rica Dome - CRUD Field 142mm St18 metaG | ecosystem: Environmental > Aquatic > Marine > Oceanic > Photic zone | place: Costa Rica: the Eastern... | reverse complement strand
TATAATACGATTGATTCTAATAAGATGATTGATGCGATGATTGACATTCGTTCGGAGAGAACGGAGGAGCAGTTTGAGTATCAGCAAAACTCTGAGTCGCGCGCTCAAGCGGGTAGTACTACAGGTACGACTTCGAATAGTTCTATTCAGATTCAGAATTCTACGCAGGTTACGAATGAGATTACTTCACAGTTGAATACGGCGGTTACGACTGCTGTTAATGCTGCTGTAAGACGACATAATAGTAGTACGAGTACGACGGAGACGGAGTTTACGGGTAGAGGTGCGCTTTCATTGGGGGGACAGATTAACTTGGGTGGCTCGGCTTCGGGTACGGCTGATTTAGGTTCGTTGCTTAGTTTGTTGGGTGTTGCAGGTCGTTTGGGACGCTTGTTGAATATTGGGGAAGGGTTGCAGCTTGAGCTTGGCTACAATGCTTCTGGACAGGCGAATGGCCAGGGTGAGTTGGAGGCGACTATCCGCCGAACTTCTACGGATTCTACTACTAGTGGTACGGATATTACGCTAACGGCTGAGCAGAGACGGGAGATTAGTCAGATGGTTCGTTCGCATATTCAGACGAAGGTTACGACTCAGGTGACGAGTCAGTCTAGTTCGGGTAGTACTTCAGGTGGTTCGACTCAGGTTTCGGGTCGTCGGGGTAGTAGTAGCCGCGTTTCGGGGACGAATATTCGTTATAGAAATCCGATTCCATTGATTCGTATTCGTGGAATGAGATAAGATATTAGAGTGCTTGGTGTTTCTATTGTAAAAGGCTTGCTCCTTCTGGGGTGAGCTTTTTTGTTTTTATGATGGGATGTTTATCGAAGTTGATTGCTCTTCTATCGGAGTTTATGGGATGGCTGTCGGAGATGATGGGGAGGCTGTCGGACTTGATTGCCCCTCTATCGGAGTTTATGGGATGTTTATCGGAGATGATGGGGAGGTTATCGGAGTTTATTGCCCTTTTATCGGAGTTTATGGGATGGCTGTCGGAGATGATGGGGCGGCTATCGGAGTTGATGTCCCCTCTACTGGAGTTTATGGGATGTCTATCGGAGATTATGGGGCGGTTTTCGGAGTTTGTGGGGTGGTGGTTGGAGGGAGGGACATATGTATTCTCATTTGAGTTTTGGATTAGGCTTGAATCAGATTTCTATTGCTTTGGGGTAAAAACATTTTACTCTCAATAGTTGATTCTGTTGATTGAATCGATACACTGTATTACGTATATTACCCTTGAGTTAAAAGAATTGAACTAAAATCGAATTTCTTATGCGGCGGATATTTACTTTCCTACTATTTGTTCCTCTTTTTTGCTTGCCTTCTTTGTTGTATGCGCAGGTAGTTGCAAACTTTATTGCGAGCCCGACTTCGGGTTGTACTCCCTTAATTGTTAGTTTTACGAATACGTCTGTAGGTTTTATTGATAGTGTATTGTGGACTTTTGGAAATGGTAGCGTTTCTAATGATATGAACCCCAGTGTGATTTATACAGTGCCAGGTACCTATACGGTTACCCTAACTGTATGTAATAGCGCATTAGGGATTTGTGATACGGATACGAGAACGAGCCTGATTACGGTCTTTGCGAATCCTATGGCAGATTTTACAGCGAATTCCGTAAGTGGCTGTCTCCCTTTAACTGTTAATTTTTCCGATGTTTCGACTTTGGGAGATGCACCTATTGCTACATGGGAATGGGATTTTGGAGATGGGGTTGTACAGGGGCCAGGTAGTTTTTCTACTACTTTTCACACATATGTTATTCCTGGAATTTATGATGTGACGCTGGTGGTAGTGGATCAAAATGGCTGTGAGAGTACAATGATTATTGATAGTCTGGTATCGGTTTCTATCCCTCCGACTGTTTCTTTTGGTGGAACTCCGAGACTAGGGTGCGATTTTCCCCATGATGTATCATTTACTTCAAATGTGAATCCTCCAGGTGTTTATACGTATCTATGGGATTTTGGGGATGGAGGGGCTTCTACTCAGGCGAACCCGACTTATACTTATACGATGGATGGCAACTTCCCTGTGAACTTGACTGTTACAGATACTTCGGGTTGTGCTGTCTCTACAAATTTGAATAACTATGTTCAGATACAAGATATACCAATGGCAGATTTCTCAGTAGTGAACTCCACAGTCTGTCTAGGGGAACCTATAAATTTTGTGAACACCTCTAGTGGAGCTTCTTTTTATTTATGGGATTTTGGAGATGGACTGATTTCTACGAATGCTAATCCTAGTCATACCTATGGTGTATCTGGGACATATGATGTTACCTTGATAGCTACTGCAAGTGCTAGTTTTGGAGGGTGTCAAGATACGATTGTTCAAACTGTAACGGTGAACATTAATACTAATCCATTAGCAGATTTTACAGCGACTCCTATGGGACCTATACAATCCTGTCAGGTTCCTTTCACGATGGATTTTTTTGATGCCTCCATAGGTGCTACCAATTGGTTATGGGACTTTGGAGATGGGAATACCTCGAATGTACAAAATCCTGTTCACACATATACTGCAACAGGGGACTATACTGTTTCTTTGACAGTTGCGGATGCTGCGGGATGTAGCGACAATGAGATCCGCCCTTTCTATGTACAAATTTCTGAACTGCATGCTGATTTTACTGCTTTTCCTATTCGGGAGGGTTGTATTCCCCTTACGGTGAACTTTCAGGATTTGAGTCAGGTCACAGGTGATTCGATTGATTTGTGGATTTGGGATTTTGGGGATGGAACAACTTCTCTTGTTCAAAACCCTACTCATACGTATACCCAGCAGGGTAAATACGATGTGACCTTGGTTATTAGAACGGTTAGCGGATGTCGAGATACTATCACAATAGATGAGTATATCATGGCAGGTACGCCTCCTATAATTGACTGGATACAGTTTGATCCCGACCATACATATTGTGTGAGTGAGAATGTATGTTTGACTCCTCTGGTATTTCCTGTTCCAACGAATTCTTGTACTACTACTGATGTTAATTTTGGAGGCCCTGGAGCTTCTGCTACTACTCCAATTCATGGACAGACTTGTTTCCAGTACTCGGATACAGGTGTGTATGATGTGACTATGATTGTGGATAACTATGGATGTTCTGATACCTTGACACGTACTGGGGATGTAACGATTCTGTTACCAACAGCTGAATTTACCATGAATCCGAATCCTGCTTGTGGGACTCCTGCAACGATTCAGTTTATTGATCAATCTATTACTCCCGATTCATGGTTGTGGGATTTTGGGGATGGGCATACCTCAACTCAACAGAATCCTACCCATACGTATACCAATGATGGGGTATATACAGTTCTTTTAACAGTTGATAACTCTAGTACTACAGGCTGTGTAGATACGACGGCACATACCCTTATAATTGGCAATCCTATAGCAAACTTTGATGGGGTTCCTACCTTTGGATGCGCTCCACACACTGTAAGTTTCAATAATTTATCACAAAGAGCGGATACCTACTTTTGGAATTTTGGAGATGGAACTACTTCGACTGCTTCGAATCCAACTCATGTTTATCTCACTGGCGGAACTTATTCTGTGTCCCTTACAGTAACGGATGCGAATGGGTGTGTAGACTCTATCATTCGAAGCAATTATGTAACGGTTAGTTCTCCTACAATAGGTTTTGGGGCTTCTCCTACTCAGGATACTTGTCCGCCATTGATAGTGAGCTTTACAGACTCTTCTAGTTCCGATGTGATATCTTGGGATTGGGACTTTGGAGATGGAACTAGCTCTAGTTTGCAAAATCCACAGCATCTTTATGGGGTTGCGGGGGAGTATGATGTTTGTTTGGAGATTGAAAATGCCCAAGGTTGTCGAGATACGTTGTGTGAAAACTCCTTTGTTAATCTCGCGGGTCCTAGAGGTTCTTTTACTTTTACCCCAACAGAGGGTTGTAGTCCGCTAGAGGTATTCTTCCAATCTACTACCCAAGGAGCCGTTTCTGGGACATGGCACTTTGGAGATGGAACGATTGGTTTGGGTTCTTCTACTACTCATACCTATTTCTTAGATACGATCGCAGTGCCAACTTTTATTATAGAAGATACTGCGGAGTGTGAAGTTGTAGTAACGTCTTCTGATAGTATTCAAATTTATCCATTGCCAAATCCAGGCTTTGTGGCAGATTTTCCTGCTGTGTGTTTGGGAGATGCGATTACCTTTACAAATACTTCTTCAGCACCAGCTGATCATCCTATTACAGCTTATCATTGGGACTTTGGAGATGGGGACACCTCAAATTTGGAAAATCCTCCTCCTCATTTTTATACAACTCCTGGGAACTATACGGTTACCCTTACTGTGTTTACGGTAGATGGTTGTGTGGATTCCTCGGCTACGCCTTTACATATTGTGGTATATCCTCCTCCTGTAGCGCAGATTGGTGTGGCACAGGGCTGTGAGCCATTTAGGGTTCAATTCACGGATGAGTCTACTGGGATTTCTCCTATTGTGGATTGGGCATGGGATTTTGGAGATGGTACTATTTCCTTTAGTGCGAATCCTAGTCATGTCTATACTAGTCCAGGGATATATGATGTGACCTTGGTTGTTACGGATACCCTTGGTTGTAAAGATACCCTTACACTTGATAGCTTGCTAGAGATTTGTAGTCCTCCTCCTCTTTTTACTTGTGATAGCCTTTTGAATTGTTCTATAGGGAACTTAGGGGATGTGGACATTTCGAATGTAGATGTGGGAGAGGTTCTTATTTGGGATGGGCTTATGTTTACGGCAGGGGAAGTGGATGCAAATGATGCGGATGCTGATCCTAGTAATGAGTTGCAAGACCTAACGCAAATAGGGAACAGTATTGGTTTATCTCAGAGTAGCACTTCTATAGATTTGAGTTTGTATTTGGATAATACTGACGAACAGACCTTGAGTTGGGATTCGGCTTCAGGAAGCTTGAGTATTATGAATGGAAACAGTGTAATGCTCACTGGGTTAGGTGGTTCAGGTGCTGGAGGAAATAGTATTTGGAGCCTGAATGGGAATGATGCTTATTATAACTCGGGGAATGTGGGGATTGGAACGGATACTCCTGATGCGAAGGTGAAAATTGTCGGTAATAGTCTTGGTACACAAGCCGTTTTACAGATTGAAGGGAATGATGATTTAGCTCCCAATGGATATAGTCTAGAAGTGAAGGGGCATCCTTCTGGAGGGGGCAATGGACATCATACTCAGGTGACTACTGCTTCGGCAGATAGCCGTTTTACATTGAAGGCGGGTGCTGATACAGATTTCGCTCCTAGGCTACAGATGACAGGAGCAGGCGAGGTGAGTTCTGCTGGTTGGGCGATATTTGATTATGGATCTTACTTGGTTGATTTACCTGATGCTTCTTTCAAGATGCGTTTTATCCCTCAATCAGGCTTTCCTATTGATATGATTCAAGCGGAAGGAGAAGAGGGGGTGTATCTTGCTCCGAGTGCAGGGATGGTAGGAATTGGCACTCGAACCCCTGAAGCCCTGCTGCATGTTGCAGGTGAAATTCGGTCTGATGCTTTGGTAGGAGGTGGGAATGTCATAGCGGATATAGACGGGAATTTAGTCTTGGGTACTGCTGTGCAAGGAGATACAGACCCAAGCAATGAGCTCATTTCGACTTTTACGGTTTCTGGAAGCCTACTTGAAATTGTGGAAGCAGGAGTGAGCCATACAGTAGATCTTGCGGCTCTTATAGGGTCAATTGGTTCGGATAATGATTGGGGGTTTGTTGGAGGGGATAGCCTTTCAAGCCCTATATACCATATAGGAGAGGTGGGTATTGGAACCTCTACTCCTATTGCTAAACTAGAAGTACAGAGTGGAGCTGTATTGTTCCATGGGACTACAGGAGCAACACCCCTATCGGGGGCAGGAACTCGTATGATGTGGATTCCTGAAAAAGCTGCTCTACGGGCAGGAACTGTTATGGGGACTCAATGGGATGATGCGAATATTGGTTTATATTCGACGGCCTTTGGTCTATCTAGTCAGGCTACTGCTGATGGTTCAACAGCTATTGGCCGTAACAATGAGGCATTGGGAGAAGGGGCAACTGCTCTGGGCTTTGGTACGCGTGCTTCGGGTTTGGCTTCTACAGCTATGGGGGCATCAGCTAAAGCTACAGGAGATTTCAGCTTTGCAGTTGGCGCGGTCTCTAAGGCTTCGGGGGTTTATTCAGTTGCGATGGGTGGGGAAACAACTGCCTCGGGGAACTACGCTACTGCTATGGGGCAATCTTCGGAAGCTCTAGGTAATAATTCAACGGCTATGGGGATGGGTACGCAAACGTCTTTTGCATCCTTGGCCATTGGACAATATAATCAGGATATGGGTTCGGATATCGCTTGGGATGTGAATGATTATGTCTTTACTATAGGTGATGGATTTAACAATGATACTCGTTCAAATACGATGTATGTTAAAAAGAATGGGGATATGTGGATTCAAGGAGGTTTGACCCAATATTCGGATCGTCGATTGAAGCGAAACTTTGAACCCTTACAAGATGTTATGCGGAAGATTCGTCTATTGAATGGTGTGAGTTATCAATGGAAAGATATAGAGATGATGGGGCAGGAAAGGGAACTTGGATTGATTGCTCAAGAACTTGAAAAGGTATATCCTGAGCTTGTTGAGGAAGTGGAGGGGTATAAAGCGGTGAATTATATTGGGTTAATTCCTGTACTGATTGAGGGGTTGAAAGCTCAAGATAAACGAATGATCTCTCAAGAGGAGAAGCTTATTGTTCAAGAGGAATTATTGCTCAATCAGCAAGAGACTATAGATAATCTTCAGGCCGAATTGGGGGAGATTAAGCAAATGTTGGCTTTCCTGGGTTTAGGTGATGAGGTGGAGGGTGCGAATTTGGCTGATACGGAAGCTGATGAAAATCAAGCTATTGAGTCACGTTTGTATCAAAATAAACCTAATCCTTTTGATGATAAAACAGATCTTCCTTATTTCTTGGCGAAAGGTAGTCTTAGTCCTGAGATTGTGGTTTCTGAGTTGCTTTCGGGTAAGGTTATTGGACGTTATCCTATTGAAGGATATGGTTATGGTCGTATCCAATTATCTGCGGGAGATATTCCTGCTGGTGTGTATATTTATAGTCTTTATGTTCAAGGGGTTGAGGTTGATTCTCGCCGAATGGTATTGGTTGATTAGTATTTGAGGTCTTTATGATATAGGGTTTTGTTAAACAGGCTTGATGGCTTATGTGAGTCATTAGGCCTGTTTTCGTTGGGGAAATTTAGGATTGTATTGAAGGTGAATTGAACAAGGGGGATTTGGGCTTTGCTATGTTGATGCTGTTTTTTTATTATAGGGGTTGTTTAAGGGGGAGTATGGGGATTTTAGGATGCTCACAATCGCCTTGGGCTGAAGCCGCAAGGCTACAGTAAGTCTTGGGGTTGTATGAGAAGTATTTAGTGGGAAGGTTTTTATATTCGCCATTCAGTACCTTCCTCACGAGGAGGGGAGACTGCCCGCTGGCCTCTCCCATTGTGGGTGTTTTGGGAGTTTTTATACAACCCCAGACTGCCCGCTGGCCTCTCCCATTGTAGGTGTTGGGGAGAGGGGTACTTATTTTATTGCGCACACAAATTGTTTTACTATGGGAAAAAGTTCTACACGAATTGCTGTTTGTCTGTTTGGAGTTGGATTGTTGTTGGCGGCTTGCTATCCGTTGACGATTGGATCGCCTAAATGGAGGATTAAATGGGATAAGGAGAAGAAGAGGGGAAAGGCTGCGTTTATGGATGAGGCTGTGGATGCGAGGATGGCTTCGCGGCCTAATATTGTTATTTTGTTGGCTGATGATTTGGGGAAGTATGAGGTTTCGGCTTATGGGGTGGATCATATACATACGCCTCATATGGATGCGATTGGGAAGGATGGGGTGGTGTTTGAGGAGGGGTATGTGACGGCTCCTACGTGTGCGCCTTCGCGGGCGGGGATTATGACGGGGCGGGTGCAGAATCGGTATGGGTTTGAGACGCAGTTGATGGAGTTTTATCCGACGAATATGATTGAGTATTTGTCGGGCAAGTATTTGACCAATACGGGTGATTTTGTATTGACTTCGAAGCCTATTTATCCGAAGGAGTGGCAGGTGCATAAGCAGGGGGTTCCGCCGACGGAGATTAATTTGGCGGAGATTTTAAAGAAGTATGGGTATCAGACGGGGATATCGGGGAAGTGGCATTTGGGATCGTCTAAGAATCATGCGCCTGAGCATAGGGGGTTTGATTATCAGTATGGGTTTCATGGGGCTTTTTCTTGGTTTACTCCTGAGGAGCATTGGACGGGGGTTATCAATCATTATCATGATAGTTTTAGTGCGAAGCATCAGTGGAAGAATGGGCGGAATGGTGAGGGGGCAATTACGGAGAATGGGGAGGTGATACGGGAGGAGGAGTATTTGACGTTTGCGATTCGAGATAAGGCGCTTGATTTTATTGAGGAGAATAAGGATGATCCTTTCTTTTTGTATTGTGCCTTTTCGGCTCCTCATGTGCCTTTTCAGGCTCCTGTGGATTACTATTGTCAGTATGGTCATGTGGAGGATGAGAATAAGCGGGTGTATTATGCGATGATATCGGCTTTGGATGATGCTATTGGGGAGATTCACCAGAAAATTAAGGATTTGGGCTTGGAGGAGAATACGTTGATTTATGTATTGAGTGATAATGGGGGGGCGTCTTATACGGGGGCTACGGATAATGGGCCTTTGAAGGGGGGAAAGTTGATGCAGTTTGAGGGGGGGATTAATGTGCCGTTTATGATGAAGTGGAAGGGGAAGGTTCCTGCGGGGCTTCGGTATAAGAAGCCTGTTTCTTCGACGGATATTTTTACGACTTCGGTCTTGAATGCTGGGGGGAAGTTGCCGAGTGATCGGAGGTATGATGGGGTGGATTTGTTGCCGTTCCTGACGGGGAAGGATGAGGGGGCTCCTCATGAGCAGCTTTTTTGGCGGGCTGATCATGTTTGGGCGATGCGGGATGGGGACTATAAGATGATCTTGAGTGTGCGGGATGGTTGGGCGGAGTTGTATAATTTGAAGAAGGATAAATCGGAGGAGATTAATCTGAAGGAGGAGATGCCTGAGTTGTTTGAGGAGTTGCAGAAGAAGCATGAGGTTTGGCAGGTGGAGAATCTACCGAAGAAGCCGATGTGGCCTCGTATTATGGATCATAAGTTTGTGATTGATGGTAAGGAGTATTTGTTTCCTGCTTAGTGGGGGAGGATTATGTGGCTTTATGCTCTTAGGCGTCTTGGGCTGAAGCCGCAAGGCTACGGTACATCTTGGGGTTGTAGTAAAAGTGTTTAGTGGGGAGGTTTTTATACTCGCCATTCAGTACCTTACCCACCCCCTCACCCCTCCCGAGGAGGGGAGACTGCACGCTGGCCTCTCCCTTTGTGGATATTTTGGGAGTTTTTATACAACCCCTGCTTTTGGTTTATGTAGAGGTGTTTTAGGGGTATTATAGTTGGTTATATGAGAAATGGTGGAGTTTGAAGGTTGATAGATTGGTGAAATCTTTAAGGTATGAATGCAATGATGAAAAAGTTATTTATATGTTTGATGTTGGGGTTGGTGAGCTGTGGGTTGTATGCGCAGCGGCCTAATATGCACTTGAAGGCGAAGGTGGGGATACAGGGATTGAATTATATTTATAAGGTGGATTCGCTTGATAGTGAGTATTTTGCGGGGGTGCATGGAGGGTTTGGGTTTCGGGTTATTCGGAAGAAGGCAATGGGGGAGATTGGGTTTGATTTTATTCGGTATTGGATAACGCTACCCGATACGGCGGTAGGGGATATCGAGTTTAAGTTGAACTCTTTTGAGCTTCCGATTACGGTAGGGTATGCTACGTATCAGAAGCCGTTTTTTAAGCATTTTGTGTATGGGGGGATTGTGACGGACTTTAAGATTAAGTCAGAGATTACTATCGCTGATTCTGTGCTAGATGACCCGATTCGGTTAAGGCCTAAGGAGACCTTGTTTATTAGTCCGACCTTTCAGATGCGGTTGGGGACGCAGGTGGATATTGGGATGTTCAACTTTGATTTTAATTATAGTCTAGGGTTGAGCAAGGCATTCAAGGCGATTGTCCGTACGCAGAGTCATAGTGTTCGGTTTTCTATGGGGATTATTTTTTAGGGTAGACAATGACTGAGAACCCTATGTGGATGTTGCCTGTTTGTTTGTCTACATAGAGTTCTCGTTCTTTTACGGTTCCGTGACAGCTGTATTTGGAACAGAATAGGGAGCCTCCTGCTAATCGGGTGGAGTCGCCTAGGGTGGTTTGGGTGATGTCCCATACATTGCCTAAGACATTGACTTTGTCTACCTCTGATATAGGGGCGTTGTTTTCGGAGACGACCTTGCGGCTATCTGTTTGGATGTATTCCCAGTAGTCTTGGTAGGTGGGCAGGGATACCTTTGCCCATTGACAATAGGCGATTGCATCGTTATAGCTTACTTGGGTGACGGGTAATTGGGGAGAAGCAGGAGGGCTTTGTCCGTCGGGGAGCCTCCAAGTGGCATCTTGTACAACACGGAAGTTGTAGACGTCTTCTTGTACGAATGACCAGCCGAATTTCTCTGCATCGGTAATGTAGTGGGTTTCGTCTACAAAGCTTTTGAATTGGGCGTGGGTGATTGTTTGTAGGGTGCCCTCTTTGTGGGAGCATCCTATAGAGAATATGAGGAGCAGGAGGAGGCTTATTCGGCATGCTTCTATATGGCGCATGGGTTATTCCTTTGAGATGCTGTAGAAGTATCGGCTGTATAGGTCATCGCCCCAATTGGCGTATCGATTGGCTTCGCGGTAGCGGTAATCCCATAGTTCGAATTGGCCTTCGGCAATGAATTCCTCTTTCATTTCTTCCAATACCGTTAGTTTGCGTTTCCAGTGGTTGAGGCTGGAGTCGGTGAGGGATTGGTAGGTGTAAGAGCAATTTAGTGGGTTTAAGATTTGGGCTAAGCGGGTTTTATTGCCTGCTAATTCGTCTGCTTCCTTTGTACTCATGATCCAATGGGAGAAGTAGACGAATAGGTGTCCTTTGGGTTTGAGGATGCGGAGCAGGTTGGGGACTAGGCTGGGTAGGTCTGCGGCATAGTAGAATGTATCTAGGGATAGGATGGCATCGAAGGAAGCCTCTTCGAAGGTTAGGGCGTTCATGTTTCCTAGTTGGAAATGGAGTTGTGGTTTAGATTGGGCGCGTTCTTGGGCGATTCTGATGGCTTCGGGGGAGATGTCTATGGCTACATAATGGGTTGGGTAGGAATCGTATAGGGATTCGGAGAGTCGTCCATTGCCGCAGCCAATTTCTAGGATGGATTGGGGTTTGTGAGATTCCAGTGCTTTTTGTAGGAGAGAGAGTTCGTGTATATCCACTAGGCCATGTTGAGAAAGGGGGGCTCCGTAGACTCGTTGGCAGAAGGCTTGGTGTGCTTTGCTTTTGCCCTCCATGGAGAAGTATTGGTCGTATTCGTAGCGGGCGAAAGGTTCTATGTGAGCCAGTTGTTTCTGGAGTTGTTGGCCTGCAGAGGTGAAGCGGTATTCGGAGCCTGTGTATTCGAGGATGCCCTTTTGTTGGAGGCTTTCGAATGCTGGTTTCCAGTCTTGTTTGAATTCGCCTATCCATGCATTGCCAAAGAATTCAATGGCTTCTTGGGTGGCTAGTCGGTCGGATGATAAGCCCATTGACAATGCGTATCGGGTTCTGAACCAACCGAGGGAGCTGATGAGCTGTTTTTCTGCGCGTGAGAGGGAGTTTATGATTTTCATTTACCAGAAGTTATTGGGTCTTTGGAGGATGCATGCAATATGGCTAAAAGGAGAGAAGAATACATAGATGTTTTCATTGTATCCGATGGATAGGCCTGTTTTATCTCCTGAGGGATGTGGGTGAGATACATGTTCGATTTCCAATTCGTAGCCATCGACTAGGCAGAGTTGGAAGACGAATTGCATCATTCGGCCGCTTTGGGGACATACAGGAATGTCGGGGTCGTTGTATTGGCAAAACCAATCGGGCACTCCTGCATAGCCGAGGAACTCTTTTTCGAACTTAAAGTCGGGGGTTGCAATGGAGAGGTCGGCTAGGCGGAAAGATTGGGGTTGGAAGGTGATGCGGAAGTCGGGATTCTTGAAGCTGGGGGCTAAGCGGTATGGGTAGGGGGATGATTCGGCTTTGATAACGTGAGGGTGGTGTGGATTGGTGTAATCAACCCAAAGCTTTTCGATGGGGGTATGGACAGGATAGAAAATGGGTAAGTCGAAGGGGAGCCATTCGAAGATGGGATCTTCGTTTCGAATGGTTCCGATGTATTGGAAAGGCCATTGTATATCCTGCTTGTCTAGTTGGATGTTTGGAGGCCATTGGCCGCCGAGTTGGTGGGGACCTGTATCGTTTCGACGCATCTCATAACAGGTGTGCGTTGGCCAGTGCTTGTATATATGTGTAGCAATGCCTGCATCTACTCCTGAAAAGCCTGCTTGCCTGCCGAAGGTGTGGACATAGGCTGCTCGAAGGAGGTTGTTTGCTCCATATATTAGGTGCATGGAGTAGGAATAGTTTTGGGCAATATCAAAGCTACTAACTGCGTGTGTGGCGAAGAAGTTTTTCAACTCTGTGCTATGGTCGAATACTACTAGGCCTCCTGCTAGGAAGACCTCTTTGTCGCCTGGTTGAAGGCTCGGTTCGTTTGTTGGTTGCTTACGTTTTTTGCCGAATATCCATTCGAGTATAGATGTTAGCATGTTCCATTGGTTTCGTTCGACTAAAGGTACATAAAAAAGGAATAGGGAGTTGTTCGATTGAACAGCTCCCTATTGTTTATAAAAAATGTAGTGAATTTTTATCGAACGATGGTGATGGTTCCTGACTCATTGACCTCATTGCCATCAAAAGATAAGGCTTTGACTCGATAGACATATACGCCATCGGGGAGGGTTTTGCCTTCATATAGGCCGTCCCATTCGAAGTCGGGATTGTCGGATTCGAATACGAGTTTGTTCCAGCGGTTGAAGACTTGGAACTGGAAAGTGATGAGTCCGCTGTGGCCAATGTGTAGGAGGTCGTTGTGGCCATCTCCATTGGGGGTGAAGGCAGAGGGGACATATAGATTGACGAGCCTTTTGACTTCTACTGGATAGCTCGCATTGGTTTCGCATCCGTTTATGTCGGTTGCGGTGAGTTGGACATCATAGATGCCTGCATATTGGTATTGGTGGGCGGGTTCGGGTTCTGTGGAAGTTTCGCCATCTCCGAAGTCCCATAGCCAAGCTGCATAGGCTGCTGTATCTGTGGTGTTGAATTCGACGAATGCGAGGGGGAGGAATACTGTTTGTTCGCTTGCTTGTATTTCGGCTTGTTGATCACCAAATACAATTGCTTGTATAGGTGCAGGTGTGAGCGTACTACATTGTCGGCCTGATACCGTAGTAATATAGAAGGTTTGATCGCTTAATAGTTTCGGTGTAAGGTAGAAATTGCCAGAGAAGAAAGGCGTTGTACTTGTAGGCGAATCGAACCAATGTACTTCTATATCGGAAGGAGCATATACGGTAAGGATTGCTTCTTCGCCCAAGCAGATGCTATCATCTTGAATGACGGGTTCGGGTGGTGGGGCGTAGACCGTGACATTTCGAACGGTTTGGTGTACACAACCCGAATCCGAAGTAAGGACGAGGGTTACGCGGTGTATGCCTGGTTCAGGATAGGTATAAGTTGGGCTTTGGTCTGAGCTAGTACTGCCATCTCCGAAATCCCATTGCCAGTCTATAATTTGGCCTGATGAGATGCTGCTTTCATCGGTGAATTCGGTGGGGTCTCCAAGGCATTCGGTGGTATGACTGAAGATTGGTAGGGGGCGAGGATTCACGATGACATTCTTGGTAACGGTATCTGCACATCCTTCATTGGTGACAATGATGAGGGTAGCGGGATAGGTACCTGGGCCTGAAGTATTGTACCGATGAACTGGTCGGGAGGAACCTGAGCTTTCTCCATCTCCAAATGCCCAATCCCAACTGCTAATGTTGGTTCCTGTAGGGATTTGGGAGACATCATTGAAGGTGAAGTTTTGGTCTACACATTTGTTGTCGTAGAAGAAGTCGGCTACAGGTCGTTCGTAGACACTAATGAGTTCATTGAGGGTATCCTTACAACCATTATTGGTCGTTGCAATGAGGGTCACATTGTATTGGCCGCCATTTATGTATGTATGATTGGGGGCTGATAGGCCTGTTGCCGTATTATTTGCGCCACTTCCTGGGTCGCCAAAATCCCAATCCCAGTCGTCTACCATATCATTGCCCCCTACTGTAGAAGTACTGGTGAAGGTCGTTGCGAGGCCTTCGCATACAGAATTATAGTCGAAGGTTGCGGTAGGGTTGGGGTAGACCGTGATATTTTGTGTGGTGCTGTTTACGCAGCCATTGTCTGAAGTAACCGTTAGGGTGACATCGAAGCTGCCGAAGCCTGTGTATATATGGTTGGTGTTTTGGGTATTGGCATTGTTTCCATCCCCAAACTCCCAAGCCCAATTGTCGATGCTAGACCCTGGGTCGATGGTACTGGCATCATTGAATTGAACCGCATTGCCATCGCATTCATTTTGGGTGAGGTAATCCGCCACAGGGATAGGGGTAACCGTTACCGCTTGGGTTAAGGTATCCTTACAACCGTCCGAGCTTGTGGTGACTAGGATGACATCATATGAACCTGCTTGGGTATAGGTATGATTGGGGTTTTGGAGGGTAGAAACATTGGAGGTGCCTGATGACGGATCATCGAAATCCCAATCCCACCCTATGATATTTGATCCAGAAATGCTACTTAAATCCGTGAAATCAGTAGGCGAATTGGCACAAGCCGTAGTTGCGCTATAATCCGTTGTTGGGCTAACCCCGACAGTGATATTTACAGATGTTTCGACGCCAACGCATCCATTTTCTTCAATGTTTAATCGAACCACCTTTGGACCTGTAGTGGGCCACGTAACCACGTGAGGGCCAGGGCCTGTTCCTGGCACTGCTAGCCCTCCATCGAAATCCCATGTAAAGCTTGCCCCAGAAGTTGCATTGCCTCCTGTGTAGGTAAGCGTAGTTGATTCGCCCGTACAAACGAGGCTTGGGACAGCCGAGAAGGTAGTGATTGGCACTTCGAAGGCCTCTACCGTATCGACCTCTAGGGGACTGGTGCAGTTGCCATCAGTAATACTGAGAGATAGGGGATAGGTTCCTGCTGCTGGGAAAGTCATGCTTTGTACGCTTCCTCCTGTACCAGGGCTTGCATTGGCACCCGAGAACGTCCAATTATAGGTAGCGGTTGGAGACGCACTTCCTGTATGGGTCAGGGTAACGACATCGCTTCCGCAGACCGTAGTGTCCGATAGGCTAATGCTTGCATCAGGGGTTTGGGATACCGTAATGGGGGTAGTAGTTAGGGGACTGCCACATGCGCCATCCAATACAGAAAGCGTCACATTGGTACTTGTGACACTTGCCCAACTGACGAGGTGAGGCCCTTGTCCTGTGCCTGGCGCTGCCCCTGCTCCTCCGAAGTCCCATGTATAATTGGCAGACGGGGGAGCTGTTCCGCTATAGGTGATTAATACCGAATCTCCTGTGCAGGGTTGGGTATTGGCCACATTGAAAGTAGAAGTTGGATTTGGGGCGATATGTACCGTTGTTGTTCCGACTGAGACACAATTGTTGTTATCCGTTGCCGTAACCGAATAGGTCGTTGTTACCGCAGGAGATACATCTATCGTTGGGGTTGTTGCCCCGCCTGGCGTCCAAACGAAGGTATAATTGGGGTCACTACTGACGGGCGTACTTAAAGTAGACATATTGCCCACACATACACTATCAGGAGAAGCTGTGATGCTAATGATGGCATTTGCTGCCGTAAAACTCAAGGAGTCAAATACCCCCACATTGCCACAGTTATCGACCACTGTATCGACTAGCGCGAGTTGGAAGACTCCTGTTGTGCTGATGTTCGGAGTTGTTTGAATGGTGAAGTCTCGTTCGAAATCGAAACCCGCTGTACAGTTTGCGCCCACAACGGAGGTAATGGTATAAGGCCCGCCTGGCCCAGTAAGTGTGAAGTCAGTTAAGTCTACGCTGCTACACACAATATTTTCGGAGAATGTAACATCAATGGAAGTTGCGCCGCAAGGTACACTGATGGATTCTAGTTCGGGCGGGATATTGTCAAATACCTGAGCTGAAGAAGCGGTAAAGTCCAATACATAGCCTGAGGCTGTACTCGAATAGTTACTTACATTAATGACATAGGTTTCTCCTATTACTACATTGATACAATTCTCATTTTGGCCTGCACAGGGGCTAAAGGGGTTTGCATTCTGTCCATTGGGGCCTGTCACTCCCCCACAACCGAGGTTAGGGGCGAAGTTGCAACTTACCTCTAAGGCAGGATTGGTTGCAATATCGGCGCAGGTCGCATTGGTTAGGTTGTATACTGCCCAATCGTAGTCATCATTTCCATTAGCGGGGGAGACGGAGAAGCACAATTGGCCACTTGATTGAACGGTAAGGATGTACCAGGTGTCATTGTTTTCAGCGGTTCCTAAGCAGGAGAAAGCCGAATTGATCTCATTAGGCATCAACCCTTCTCCTTGGTAGGAATTGGGTTGGACATAGATATCTTGACAAACGGGTATTGCGTTTGGGCAATCTTGCTCAGGCTGATTGGGGGGGAGCTGTGCAAAGGCTTGAAGGTAGATAGAAAGAAAGGTAACAATGAGAGTGCTCAGGCGCGTAAAATACATAATCCATTCAGTATTAAGGCGAGGTTAATGAAACAGTCCACTTCTATAACGTCAAGAAAACGAGAATTGAGGCGGAAAATAGTGAATTTATTGTAGATCTGCCTATTGCCTCATACTGAATGGCTTATTTATTCTATTGTACCAGCCACATTCGGGTAAACAACTCATCTCCTCCCATGTCCGCTACTGCTTGTTGGTAGGCGGTTGGGTTCAATTGGGCGACTGAAGCAGGGTAGCGAAAACGGAGGGGCATTTGTCCATTATGGAAGGCATTGCAAGGGCTTATGAGTCGTGGGAGTTGGGTTCGTCTGTGGGTATACCATCCCTCCAAACCTGTGAAGAAGAGGGCGATCCATTTTTGGGTGAGGATGTATTCGAGGGGGGCGTCCGTTAGGTCTAGTTTAATGCTCTCTTGGTTGAAGTAAGCATCTAGGCTTTGTACGAAAGTTCCTCCATATTCGACTGCATACATTTCCATTGATGCTCGGATTCCTTCTCGGTAGTATACATCTGAATAGCCTATAATGTATCCTTGTTCGGCTGCTTCGGCTAGGAGGAACATTACCTCTGCATAGGTCATGAGGATGCCAGGGGCTTGTTGCATGGCTTCGGGGTGGGTTGGCCATGTATGATAGGCATAGCCTAGCTTTACCCCATCAAGATCACAACCTGCTGCCCCGTTTCTCCAGCCTTCATATTGGGGAATGCTGCCTGCTTCGATGCTTGCGTCGGTTGGACGGGCAAATTGGGCGAGGCGAGGGTCGTTGAGGCGGGTCAATTCGGTGAAGAAGGATTGGCTGAGGCGGGTTTGGTCGAATTCGGTGAGCGAGAGGGCGTAGACAGGGTGGGTATTCGGGTAGGTACGGAGGTAAGGCAATACCGCTTGTTGCTCATTGGACTTGAAGTATTCGCCTGCATCTGCAATTGCTTGTAATTCGAATCCGACATTGACCTTATGAGAAATACGCATGAGCAACCGTAAGCGGAGCGAATTGCCCAATCGTTTCCATTTGTCCATATCTCCCTCATAGAGAATGTCTCCTTTTACACTTACGCCTCCTACTTTGATTAAGGCATTGGCACGTGCCAGCTCATTGAGCAATCCCTTTGAACCGAGGTAAATGTCCTCTTGGGCATCGAAGGAGGGATGGGTAAGAGAAGCAGAATCTCCTAATACGAGGTAGTCCGAATAGGGAATATTGCCATAGGCATCCGTCAAGATTGAGAACATCCATGTACGGAGGATAATGGCAATGGCTTCATAATTGGGGTGGGCATCTTCTACGCCGAGTTGTTCGAGTAGGCGGACATCCCCTAGGGTCTTGTATAGATCATCCCAAAGAGCTTCTTGGCTACCCCATTGATAGGTATCAATGTCGTGGCCTTGGCTTTGGGCGGTATATTGCACAATATGATTGCCTACATGAAAAGCATGCAAAGTCGTTGTGTTCACGCCCGAGCGAATGATTTCGGGCAGCAGCCATTCTGGTCGGGCTTGGGTCGGGCTTTCAGGATTAACAGAGGCTGTTTCTTGGCAGCCTAACATAAACAGTAGGGCAAGGAGGAATGGTGATACACGCTGGTGTATGTTCATTTTATTGGGTTTTGGCAATGTTCAGGCTAAAACTGGAAACTCAACCGCATTCCTATACTTCGGTTCGTGGGCAGACTAAGGGTTTCGTAGCCAGGTATATACGAGTTCGAATGAATATGATAACTCTCAGGGTCTATAGTAGGAAACTTACTAAATAGAAATAGGTTGCGTGCGACCAGCGAAATACTGGCAGCTTGTACGCCTACTTGGGCTAACAAGCCTGAAGGGATGTGAATACGGATCGCTAGCTCCCGAACTTTCACATAGCTTGCATCAAAGGTAGCCGCCTCAATGGTTTGGCCGTAGGCGTAATAGGCATGGAAGTAGTCTTCGGTGGATACAGGAATCGTATTGGGGACGAGTTGGCCGCTTGCGTCATACATGAGGCCAGAGCCCACGAAGCTTCCTGCCGATTCTTGTTCGTAGAGGGGATTGCCAAGATTGTCGTAGCTTACCGAATATAGTTCTCGTCCCACTGTTGCATCCAATCCATTTGGGTCTTCTACATTGACCAAGGAACCCACACTGTTAAGGTAGGCATGAGAGAGAGAATACATCTTGCCTCCGATTCGGCAATCTACCAAGAGGCTAAGATCGAAATACTTGAAACGCCATTCGCTGCCTACACTCAGGGTGTAATTGGGTAAGACTGAGCCTTGGGGGGTTAGGGTATTGTTGAGGATAGGCAGGCCATTTTCGTGTATGATGCTTCCATTGTCATCGCGTAGAAATCCTTGTCCTGCGAGTTGGCCGATGGGCATTTGGGGGATGGTGAGGAGGTGAAGGTCTCGGTTGGCGATGGATTCGGATAGGGAGACAAAGGGTTGGGTTGAAGTGGAAAGCACCTTATTTCGGTTGATGGCCAATTGGCTGGAGAGCGTCCAAGAGAAGTCTTCGGATTCGAATACTGAGCCTTGTAGCATCCATTCAATGCCACTGTTGCGCATACTGCCGCCATTGCTCCATTGCGCATTGGTTCCTTGTACAAGGGGAAGCAACATCATGAGTCCTTGGTTCTGTTGGAGGTAATAGGTCAATTCTGTTTTGATGCGGCCGCCCAATAACAAAGCTGTCGCGCCTGCTTCGAGGGTATTGCTTTGCTCGGGGCGTAAATTGGGATTGCCTGTGATAGGGCTTTGGGTCAATGCAGGATATTCGCCCCAAGCCTCTGCATATTGGAAGCCTGTACCAATGAGGTAGGGCATTGCATCCCGATGCGCTAGGGCATAACTCGCTCGAATTTGGAGGAAGGACAAGGGGTGGGATTCGGCTAGGCGTAGGATTTGGCTTAGGTCTGTGGCCAATGCTACAGAAGGGGAGAAGCTCATGCGATTTCCTTGGGCAAATACACTCATCCAATCTGTGCGGGCATTGGCTTCTAGGAAGAGGTAATTCTTATAGGTGAGGTTGAATAATGCAAATCCGCTATTGATTTGCTTCTTGGCCGAATACGCATCATTTACTAAAGGGGCAGCCGAATTATTGAGGCTATATACATCGGGGATGACCAATTCGGGCGCCAATGTGCGCGTTTCTTCGCGTTTTTGTGACATGAAATTGCCCCCTATACGCGTCCATAAGTGGAAGTTGTCTGATAGTTGGTTTTCATATTGGATACCCACAGACGTATTATTTTCTTGGATTTGGATGCGGTCACTGCGGTATTGCCCCTTCATATAGGCGCGGGTTGAGTAGGCTTGGCGGTAGTTTCGATCCTCTAGCCAGACATCTCCTCCCGATTGGAGCCATATATTCAGGTTTGGAGTCAAGAAATATTCCGCAGAGAGGCTCCCTAACACTCTTCGCTGATGAAAGGAATGTGTATTTTCGTTCACCAAAAACCATGGATTATTGGTAGAAATCTCATCTGTATGGGCTTGTTCTATGCCCATTAGTCCCGTTTTCCAATAATTCTTGAGATTATTTAAATCAATCGATCGGCCGAGCCGAAATAAACTAGGGAGTAAACTACCTCCTTCATTTCCGCCCAAGAGCGGGAGATTATCCGAACGGTTATTAATAAAAGAAATCTTACCCTTTATACTGAGCTTTTTAAGGATGGTCTTCGAAACATTTCCTGAGAAAGTATGACGCTTAAGGTTGGTATTGGGGATCTGTCCTTGTTTGAAGAGGTTGGTATAGGATAGCCTAAGGTGATGGGTTTCACCTGCATTGGCTAGGGCAAAATGCGATTGTTGGGAGAAGCCAGGACGGAAAAATGAGCGGACATTGTTGGAGTATGAGCGGAAAGGGGTTGCTTCTCCATCCGAATCATATTGCTTAATCAGTTGGCTATTGGTACGAGGTCCCCAGTTTTCTGCATAGGCATCGTAATAGGGAATGCCGCTTTCTCCTGCTACTGTTAAGCCTTTGAGGTAGCTGTATTGTCCACGGCCTCCAAGGCCAAAAGCATTTTGGAATTCAGGGAATTTCTGGATGGCATCTACGGCCGTTTGGGTCTGCACCGTTACGCCCCAGCCTTCGGCTTCGCTCCCTGTCTTGGTGGTAATCTCAATGGCGCCATCTGTGGCACGTGGGCCAAAACGCGCTACGGCTTGGGCTCCCTTCCAAACCGTAATGCGTTCAATATCCTCTTGAGGAATGAGCTGTGCCCCATTGCCAAAATCAATATATGCCCCCTTCATCTGCCCGACTATCAGGTCGTTAGCGATAGGGATGCCATCTAGGATGATCATAGGTTGTTGGGAGGAGTAGAAGCTGGATATGCCTCGAATTCGCATATAAGTTGACGCACTTGCACCCGTATTGCCCGAAATCACCTCTACACCTGCGAACTTACCCGAAAGCGCGTCCATAAAATTGTGTGTCATATGGTATACGTCCTCATGGGCTTCCCAATTGTCCTTTGCATATGCCTTTTTTAGGGCGAGCAATTGCTCCGTTTGCTCCACCTCTACTTGTCGATTCCATGCCACATAGGTAGCCAATCGTACCTCTATATACGTAGCCTCCCCGACGGGTACTTCAAGGGTTTCGTATCCCATATACGAGAACACGAGGGTATCCACAATGGACGGAATACGGATGGTAAAGGCTCCCTCTGGATCGGTTAGGCTGGCGATATTCATGCGGGGCACAGAGATCGTCACATTCGGAATAGGCTTGCTTTTCTTATCGGTGACGAGGCCTGTAATCACACGACCCTGCGCCAGCATGAAACTGGGAAGGAGGAGAGCGCATGCCATAAGTAGCCAAAAACCTGAGGAGGGGGAGATGAGAGCTAGATATTTTCGCATAAATACAAAAGGCTATTGATATTACTGGGCATAAATTATTACGTGCTTGTTTTAGTCATCTGAACGTAGTTTTATGGTATTTCGTTCCTTTTGTTGAGATGTATTCTAATATCTTACATACATATGTCTGATATATCATATACAATAAAAAACGAAAGTAGAATAGAATGGTCTAGTGTAAGAAATCATTTCCGTCGAAAAAACCTTATTAAGAATCACACATTCAGTAAGTTATCTTAATCATTTCAGGAAGATGAAATGTTAACCTCAACACTACATTTAGAAAACTCCGAAAAAAATCTTAGCTTCGTAGATGTAAAAAAAAGACAAAAGAGTATGAAAACATACATTGCAAGCTTAGTTTGTATATTCTGCTGTTGGTGCTCCTTTGGGCTCGCCCAATCGTGGCAGCTCTCCTTGCATACAGGGCACGCAGCACCTGTATACTCTGTCGATCAGAGTTTGCAAAGTGGGTTGATTGCTAGTGGAGGAATAGACAATAGTTTGAAGGTATTGGATAGCTTCTCGGGTAAGGTCTTGATGGATGTCTATACAGGGCTAAACGCCATTACATGTGTGCGCTTTAGCCCTACTCAGCATATAGTTGCGACGGCTCATGCCAATGGTTTGATTCAATTGTGGGATGTCAAAAAGTGTGAGAAAGCAGGAGAGTTGAAGGGGCATAAAGGGAAGGTCAATACGCTTGTTTTTCATGCAAAGAAGAACCTGCTTCTGAGTGGAGGGAAAGATGGGAAGATAAAGGTATGGAACCTCAATACAAACAAGTGTGCACAAACCCTTGAAACCCAATCGGCTGTGACAGCTTTAGCAGCATTCTCTGATAAGTCCGTGATTGTTTCGGCGGGGCCTGACCATCATATTCGGTTGTGGAACCAAACAACAGGGGCACAATTGGATGCCCTGCCTTTTGATAATGTGCAGGCCTTGGCATTGGATACAGAGGGGAAGTTTATTGTAGGAGGAAATGCAAAGGGGGCAATTACGGTATGGGATGCAGCAGGTTTGGAGGAGCTTTATACGACAGAGAAGCACTTTAAAGGGATTACCGAAATTCGCTTCAATCCTGCGGGTACGCATTTCGCTTCTGCAAGTGCAGACCAAGGAGTGATCATTTGGAAGGTAGGCGAATTGGAGCCTTTCCGTAAGTTTGTTGGGCATCTAGATGCAGTGACGGGGATTACCTTTAGTGCAGATGGACAATTCCTAACTTCTTGTAGCAAAGACCGTTCGGTAAAGCTATGGTCGGTGGAAGCAGCACGTTTGTTGGGGAGCCTCGAAGCACGAAAGGAAAATGTGCCTACAGTTTGCTTCAGTCCTGACGGAAGTTACATTTTACATGGCAACCAATATGGCAAAATTCAACTTTGGCATAGAGGACGCGGAACAGTTTTGCGGGCATTCGATTGGCACCAAAAATCGGTCAATCAAGTCTGTTTCAGCCGATATGGGAAGTTTATTGCAGGCGTAGGAGCTGATGGGAAATTGGGTGTATGGGAAGCACGTACGGGTTATACGGTACAAGAGATGCAAGCCAGCTCGGAAGCCTTGTATGCCTTGGCCTTTGATCCTGATCGGCAGTGGGTCGCGACGGCAGGAAAGGATCGATCGATTCGGCTATGGGATTTAGACAATGGGAAGACCAATGCGGTCTTTACAGGACATATGGGTTCGGTCTACGCATTGGCCGTTAGCCCAGATGGACAATACCTTGTGAGTGCAGGAAAAGGAAGCACTGTCTATATGTGGGATATCGAAAACCAAAAGCTCATGACCTCATGGGTAGCAGATCAATCGGATATTCGTTCGCTCCATTATAGTCGAAATGGTAAGTATATCTTGACAGGTAGCAAGAAGGGAAAGGTGAAGGTATGGAATGCACAATCGCAGGAATTAGTCAATCAATTTATGGCGCATAGAAATGCGATTTGCGCATTGGACATGAATAAGGAGGGCAATCACATCCTTACTGGAAGCCGTGATGGCCAATTGAAGATATGGGGTGTATCCTCGGGTAAGTGTGTGAAGAAGTTGGAGGGGCATAGATGGGGGGTGAATTCGGCTTCGTTTAGTTCGGGAGGCAAGCAGGTGATTAGTGCGGCACAAGGCGGATACATCAAGATTTGGAACGCCCAAAAGGGAGAGGAAGTATTGTCATTGACCCTATTCAATAAGGGAGAGGATTATGTGGTTACAACGCCTACGCATGATTATGATGGAACGGCTTTGGGAATGGCATACATACATGCGGTGGAGGGAATGACGGCTACACGGGTGACGCCTAAAACAGATCCTGATTATCGGCCTGGCCTATTGGGTGAGGCACTTCGACAAAGCCTTACGCCTTTTGTCGCGCCTGAAGCTGAACCTGTACAGGTGGCTATGCGAGGGGAAGAAGCCACGCCTTTGGCATTTGACATTCAAAAGCCTCGTATCACAATGGGTGAAGTACCTCGTAAGGGGCATTATACGTTTGAGTTCCGCCTAAAAAATATGAGCAATAAGGAGGATGCGCATAAGGTGCGGGTGATGTTTGAATTGCCTGATGATGGGGTGTTTCCTTCTCGTGGAAAGGGATTCTTTGTGGGGGGATTGCCTGCGAAGGAGTTGAGTAACCCGATTCAGTTCCGCTTCTTTATCAATGCGAAGTACAATAAGGAAACGGTGCCAATTGTGGTGAAGATTCAAGAGGGACATCAAATTGTGACCATTGATACAGCAGAATTGGTGTTTAATTCTGTATACCAAAGTCGGAAGGATTATGCGGTGATTTTCGCAATCAATGAATATGAGTCGGGTGAGTGGGGCGAAGCCAATGCAAAGGTGATGGAGCAATCGGACGCGCTTCAATCAATCCTTGAACAACGCTATGGCTATGAGGTAGAGGTTTATGCCAATCCGAGTTTGGAGACGATGAAGAAGGTATTGGAGGGGTATGCAAAGCAGGAGTATTCGCCTGAGGATCAATTGATGGTGGCATTCCTCGGACAAAAGCATATGCCAACTTTTAGAGGGGAAGAAGAGATTGAGGATTATGTATTGGCGAAGAATTCGGAGGCCGATGAGCCTAGTAGTTATCTGCGTTATGCGCATGTATTGGGGCTATTGGATCGCAGCCGATGTGAGCATATTTTGTGTCTATCGGATGTAAAGGCCAAGAATATGCCTAACCTTGTTCCGCCTAATACGGATGTGAAGATGCCTAAGTTTGTGCTGGAGTCTACCCAAGATTTTATCCGCAACCAATTGCAAGTAGCTTCTCGTTTACATCTGGCCATTAGTGCCAACCGTAAGCAGAATTATGCGTCTTTCGATGCGTTCTTGCAAGCATTGGAAGGAAAGGGCAAGCGACAAGGGCTTTTAACCCTAGAGGAATTGGTACAGCAACTTAGCGAACAAACGGAGTCTAAGGCATGGGAGCTTTCTTCTTTTGGCAATCACCAACCTGATGGCACTTTCCTTTTCATCAAACAATAATCACATTCGCCTATAGAATAGATCGTTTTACATTCTTCGTATATAGTCAGTCTTCGGTGCGTTTCATTTATGTGGAGCGCACCGTTTTGTATGTTGATGTATATTTTGAGTGCCTAAACACACACAATGGGAGAGGCTAGTGCGGAAGGTTCTCCTCGGGAGGGGGAAGGTACTGAATAGCGAGTCTAAAAACCTTCTTGCTAAATACTTTTTATACAACCCCAACTTTTTAGAGGCAAAGGAAGTGGTTTTTTGATTTGAGGCTGGGATCGTTTTGTCGGTGTAGAGCCTCGCTGTAGAAGCGGCATGTTTGCGACTGGGGCAAACAGAGTTGTTTATCGCAGTGTGATGTTTTCCAGTGGGGCAAGCAGAGCTGTTTGTCGCAGCGGCATGTTTGCGATTGGGGCAAACAGAGTTGTTTATCGCAGTGTGATGTTTTCCAGTGGGGCAGGCAGACTCGTATGTAGTATCTGACCGAAAAGTGTCTATGGCTCTTTGATTCGTCTCTGATATTTTGGAGCGCAAGCATATTTCGTTCTCTTGTTTCGGTCATTTTTGGGTCTTTCTCAGTGGCGTTTTGGGAATAG
>Ga0163111_10000405_pt1 | contig 25820 bp, 30 predicted proteins | sample CRUFie1St18metaG_FD_109645 | JGI IMG/M metagenome (GOLD analysis project Ga0163111, IMG submission 109645) | Marine microbial communities from the Costa Rica Dome - CRUD Field 142mm St18 metaG | ecosystem: Environmental > Aquatic > Marine > Oceanic > Photic zone | place: Costa Rica: the Eastern... | reverse complement strand
CAGGCTTAGCGATTGGGCCAATAATATTTCTAACGGTTTCTTTTATTTCATCAATTAAATTAGCTTCACTATAATTATCTATATCACAAATTACGTAAGCATAAATTCCTTGTCCTTTAATTTTATGGGGATAACCTACAACAGCCGACTCGATTACTTTTGGATGTTCATTTATAGCATTCTCTACTTCAGCTGTACCCATTCTATGACCTGAAACATTCATAACATCATCAACACGACCCAAAATTCTTAAATAACCATCATGGTCTCTTTTTACTCCATCTCCCGTAAAATACATACCTTGATAAGTTGAAAAATATGTTTCTTTACATCTTTTGTGATCCCCATAAGTTGTCCTTATCATTGAAGGCCAGGGGAATTTTATGCAAAGATTTCCCTCTACATTATTTCCTATAAGTTCATTTCCGTTAGTATCCAGAATTATAGGTTGAATTCCAGGTAGAGGAAGTGACGCGTGGGCTGGCTTGTTTGGAGTGATTCCTGCTAATGGTGATATCATTATACCCCCTGTTTCAGTTTGCCACCACGTGTCTACTAAAGGACATTTTCCTTTTCCTACATTATCATGATACCAATGCCAAGCTTCTTCATTAATTGGTTCTCCAACTGATCCAATTACTTTTAAGGAATCTAACTTATATGGTTGAATATGCTCAATTCCGTGTGCCTGTAGAGCACGAATAGCAGTTGGTGCAGTATAAAATTGATTCACTTTATATTTATCAACAATATCCCAAAATCGACCTGGATTAGGATAGGTAGGAACCCCTTCAAACATGAGAGTCGTAGCTCCACTCAAAAGTGGACCATAAATAATATAAGAATGTCCTGTAATCCATCCTATGTCAGCTGTACACCAATAGATATCGTCATTTTCATATTGAAAAACATTTTGAAAAGAGTATTGTGAATAAATCATATAACCTCCAATTGTATGTACTACTCCTTTTGGTTTTCCCGTAGATCCAGACGTATATAGAATAAACAATAAATCTTCTGAATCTAAAATAGTAGCTTTATGATCTGAAGTTTGATTCTTAACAACCTCGTGCCACCAAAAATCTCTTCCAGATTTCATATTTACCTCAGCTTTTGTCCGTTTACAAACGATAACTTTTTCTATTGTTTTTGTTTTTTCAATAGCTCTATCAACAACAGCTTTTACTTCAATATTTTTTTTACCTCTAAAATTACCATCTGATGTAATTACCATTTTAGCTTGACAATCATTTATTCTATCAGCAAGAGCTGAGGATGAAAATCCTGCAAATACTACTGAATGAACAGCACCTACTCTAGCACATGCTAACATTGCGATTGCTGCTTCAGGGATCATCGGCATATATATTATAACTCTATCTCCTTTTGAAATTCCTTGATCTTGTAAAACATTTGAAAATTGACATGTTTTTTGAAATAATTCATTGTAAGTTATTTGAAGTGGCTTTTCATTCGGATCATTAGGCTCCCATATTATTGCGGTTTTACTCCCAAATTTTTCGATATTTCTTTCAAAAATATTTTCTGTGATATTTAGCTTAGCATTTAAGAACCATTTTAAATCAGGGTCATTAAAATTCCATGACAAGACTTTATCCCAAGGTTTTTTCCATTTAAATGTTTCTGCAATATCAGACCAAAATTTTTCAGGTTGATCAATACTTTTTTGATATTCTACAAAATATTCAGAGAGTGATGATATTTTAAAAGACATATTCTAATAAATTTAATGCAAAGATGTTTTAGTTTTTTTTAAGCCCCTGGGTGTACGTATACTTTCAGTTAATTCTATAACATTTCCAGGAGGAGCTAATGTAAGTCGTGATACAATTATAGAAATGATAAAATTAATTAACATTCCAAGAGTCCCTATACCCTCGGGAGAAATTCCAAACCAAAAGCCTTCAGGTATACCAGAACCTCCTAATTGTGGTTTAAAATGAATGATATATGATGCAGTAAAAACAATACCAACAATCATTCCTGTTATAGCTCCTTCACGGTTCATACGTTTATCAAAAATCCCTAAAATTATTGCAGGAAAAAAAGAAGATGCTGCTAAACCAAATGCTAATGCCACCACCTGAGCTACAAATCCTGGTGGATTCATGCCAGCTAATCCTGCAGCAACAACTGCTACTGCAATTGCTATTCTAGCTGCATAAAGTTCTCCCTTTTCACTAATATTAGGGCGTAAATAATTTTTTAATAAATCATGTGAAATTGATGTTGAAATTACAAGTAGTAATCCAGCAGCTGTTGACAGAGCGGCAGCTAAGCCACCAGCGACTACAAGTCCAATAACCCATGGTGGAAGGTCTGCTATTTCTGGATTAGCAAGAACTATTATGTCTTGATCCACTTTTAATTCATTTATTTGACTGTCAGCTACATATTGAATTTTTCCATCATTATTTTTATCTTCAAATTTTAGTAAGCCAGTTTTTTCCCAATTAGTAAACCAATCTGGAACATCTACGTATGAGGTATTTGACAAAGTATTAATTAAGTTAGTTCTTGCAAAAACAGCAACAGCGGGAGCAGTAGTATAAAGAATTGATATAAATAGTAAAGCCCAACCTGCTGACACACGAGCATCTTTAACTCTTGGTACAGTAAAAAATCTAACAATTACATGTGGTAATCCTGCTGTCCCAAACATTAACGCACCGGTTATGAAAAACATATTTACAAGATTTTCCTTATTTATTGAAGTGTATTTATCAAATCCTAAATCTTTGGATAAAATGTTGAGTTTTTCTAATAAATACATTCCATCAGTTCCTTTAGAACCAAATCCTACTTGTGGTATTGGATTTCCTGTCATTTGTATAGAAATGAATATAGCAGGAACGGTGAAAGCAAAAATTAAGACACAAAATTGAGCAACTTGAGTGTAAGTAATTCCTTTCATTCCTCCCAGTACAGCATAAAAAAATACAATCCCAATACCAATTAAAACCCCAGTATCAAAAGGTACATTCAAAAATCGAGCAAATGCTACGCCAACCCCCTTCATTTGACCCACAACATATGTAAATGATACAAATAATGCACAAATTAATGCTACTAGACGAGCATTTTTTGAGTAATATCGTTCACCTATAAAATCAGGAACTGTGAATTTACCAAACTTTCTAAGGTAAGGGGCGAGCAAAAGGGCCAAGAGAACATAACCACCTGTCCATCCCATTAAATACTGACCTCCAGAAAAACCCATAAAAGCAATTAATCCTGCCATTGATAAAAAAGATGCCGCTGACATCCAGTCTGCAGCAGTAGCCATACCATTAGCTATTGGATTTACACCACCTCCAGCAACATAGAATTCCTTTGTAGACCCAGCCCGTGAAACAATTGCAATAATTATATAGATCAGGAATGTTAAACCTACTAAAATATAGGTCCATGATTGTGCAGTCATAAAAAAGCAGAAAATTTAATTTTCATCAACATCAAATTTTTTATCAAGCTTGTTCATTAATGCGACATAAATAAAAATTAATATTACAAAAGTGTATATTGACCCCTGGTGAGCAAACCAGAATCCCAACGGAAATCCAGCTAACTTAAATTGATTGAGACTTTCCGCAAAAACAATTCCAAAGAGAAAGGAAACGATGAACCATATAGAAAGCAGCACTCCAAGATATTTAAGATTTGATTTCCAATAATCACCATGTTTCTTACTCATGAAATAAATATAGTTATAATTTATAAAGTAAAATATGTATTAATTTGACCCCTTTAATTTATTAATCTTTATAAGGAAAATTAGAACGAAAAGTTCTGTTAAACCAATCATAAGATTTTTCCATAAATTTCTCTTTTGAGGAGACTGAATTATATGGGTTCTTTGAAACTAAATAATTTATTGGAAAAACAGCCCCACTTAAATTTTTGATTATAATTGTAAACTTCTGATCTTTCAAAAGATTTTTTTTATCAATTACTTCAGCTATATCGTTAATAATATTTCGAATTAAAACTGTTGATTCTAGATGATAATACTCAGATTCATTTGAAGTTTGAAATGGGACATCTGATGTGTAATTTAAAAAGATTGTATCCTGTGAAAAAATATTATTTGATATAAAAAGGATTATGAAAAATTTAAAAAATTGATTCATGGCTGTATTGCTCGTTTAATCTAAATTAAAAAAACTCTTAATATAAATAATAAAAAAACTCTCAATATTATTGAGAGTTTAAATTTTTATAATTTACAAGTTTAGAATAAATACTTGAAAAGAATATATTTCAGTACTAAATTATGAAGTTGTAAAAGTGTCACATGTATTAGCTGCAGAAACTTCTACATGATGAATTGAACATTTATTTTCCTCAAGGTTTACACAATTAACACAAGAGTTGCTTAGCGATATATTTTCCATTGTTATAATTTTAAAACAAACTTAAGAAAATTTGATATGTAAATCATTGTAAAACAGTAATTTAAATTTAGATTGATTTAAAATAACCTTTCATTTAACTTAAATTTAAAAACAATAATGCATTATTATTTTTTCTTCAATTTATATTTCTTAACCTCTTTTTTAGATAATAAATTAATACTATTCTTTTTAAGCATAAAAAACTGATTGGTTAATACAAATTCGGCAGGCTTGTCTTCTTGATAACCTGTTCTTGAGGTTATCCTCGGTTTGTATTTTACATAAGGTTTAATCAAAAAGGTGAAATCATTTTTTTGGTTAATTAACTTATACCATTTTTTATTAAATGTTAGCCATGTTTCTCCGTTTTCTAATTTTAAAGATATGCCATCAAATGGAATTAACATCTGTCCACTAGATGTAATCATTTGACTATTAAAAGCATCATATTTTACAGAGATTTTTTTTTCCTTAAATAATGTTGGAATCCAATTTTCATGAAAAAACGGAGAACCAATTGTTTTAATATCAGCATTATTAAAACCATTACCTTGCAATTGTCCTCCTCCCAAATAAACTTTAACCCCTTTTTGAGCGTCCAAAGCAGTTACACCTTGTGTGTAAACCACTAAAGTCTTAATTAAAAATACAAGAAATACGAGCCGCTGAAAATTGTTCATTATAATTTATGGTTATATAAAATTAAAAATATTTTTTGAAGTATAAATGCAGTACATAAAATGTCAATTAAATTAAAAAAAAAATATAATTTTAAATAAACTAAATTTATAATGACTTTTCAGAGTGTCTTAAAGAGTATAGCCATTTTAATGATTTTAGGTGGTGTAGGAATCATTTGGTTCGGCTTAAACATGATTAAGTGATCCATTCATTAAAATTGAATGACCTTACTTTAAATTAAGTGTTCAAATTTATAGTTTAAGTAGGCTTAAATTATAGTAAAAACCTTTTTGTATATTTCGTTTAAAATAATTCAACATGAAATATTTTTTCAAGTGTTTTGCTTTTTTCTTGCTTATAAGTTGTGGTCCTAAAAAAATAAAATTTGAAAGACCAGTAGACACAAGTTCAAGACCTATAGAATTTCAAAATAAAACAAGTTATGACTTTCCTCAAAAAGAAATTAGCTTCAATAATAAATTTGATGGAGCTAGAATAAACGGAGTTTCTCAAATTAATGATACCATATTTAAAATAATTATAAAACCTGAAAATACACCCATAAATAATAGTGCATACTACTCTTTTGAAATAAGTAGTCAAAGTACTCAAACAATTTACTTAAAATTTGACTATCCTCAGGGATATTCTCACAGATATATTCCAAAACAAAATTGGGGTGACGGATGGAAAATTACAGAAAATAAAGACCTAGACTTTTTAGATGACAAAATATTATTACGCTTAGAAAATATATATGGAAAAGGACTAATAAGTGCACAAGAAATCCAAAATAGTAATGATGTGAAAAATTGGATAAATAAAATTTTAAAAAATAAATCATATATAAATTGGGTTACAATTGGAGAAACTAATTTAGGAAGACCGATATGGGTTTTAGATATAACAAAAGGATCACCAACGGATAAACCTCTTTTATTATTTTTTACTAGACAACATCCACCGGAAGTAACTGGTTATTTTGCATTTAAATCATTTATTGAAGAATTGATTAACAATAACCCAGTTGCTGAATTATTTTTAAATAGATACAGAGTTTTAGCGTTCCCGTTAGTCAACCCTGATGGTGTAGATTTAGGTCACTGGCGTCATAATGCGGGAGGTATTGATACTAATCGTGATTGGGGCCATTACAGACAACCAGAAATTAAATCAATTGTAAATTTTATAAAAAAAACTAAAAGAAAATATAATAACAAAATTGTAATGGGTCTTGATTTTCATTCTACTTACTATGATGTTTTTTATACTAATGTTGAAAGAGAATCAACCCCTTATCCAAAATTTTTGGATCAATGGTTTGAGGGTATGGAAAAAAATATTCCAGACTATAAAGTTAATGAGAAAGCAAGTAATTCAACTCAACCCGTTTCTAAGGGTTGGTTACTTTATGCTAATAAAGCCATTGGTGTAACATACGAAATTGGCGATGAAACTTCTCGTGAAAAAATTGATTTGATAGGTAAAACTTCTGCACAAGTTTTAATGAAATTATTGACAGATTATTAATTTTATCTAATTACTAATAAATTTTGATTTACATATTCCATACAATGAAAAAAATCATCTTCTATTCTTTTTTATTTGTAATCTCATTTTCACTCGAATCTAAAGCTCAAAATTCTAATATTCAAAATCAATATACATTTAAGAAAGGAGATTATAATGGTATAGGAAAGTGGTACATGGGAAGAGAAATTGCTCATGTAATGGGATATCAAGGAATTGATTGGCTTAAAAGACCTGAAAGAGAAAAGGAGGAAAATGTGTCAATGCTAATTGAAAACTTAAAAATTAAATCAAGCGATATTATTGCAGATATTGGAGCTGGTTCTGGTTATCATGTATTTAAGATGGCTCCATTAGCCGAAAATGGATTTGTGTATGCAGTAGATATACAGATTGAAATGTTAGTGGAAATAGATAAAACCAAAAAATCAACAAAAGTTAAAAATGTAAAAACGGTTCTTGGTACTGAAAAAGGTATAGAACTTCCAAAAAATTCTGTTGATAAAGTTTTAATGGTTGATGTTTATCATGAATTTAATTTCCCCGCTGAGATGATTGCATCAATAAAAAAAGCAATGAAACCAAATGGTGAATTATTTTTAATTGAATATAGAGGAGAAGATTCTTTTGTCCCAATTAAAAAAATACATAAAATGACACAAAAACAAGCTGTTAAAGAATTTGAAGCATCCGGTCTTTTTTTAAAAGAAAACATAACAAATCTTCCTTGGCAACATTGCATGATATTCGTAAAAAAACTTAAATCTTAATCATTAACATATAAGTTAGTTCTTAATATTTATTAAATGCATACTTAATAAGTAAATCCAAGGATGTATATTCTAAAGTTTTTTCATGTGTCGCTTCAAGAATTAGTTTAGGGGCTTTTCCTACTTTATGGGCTTCAATCCATCTAGATACACATAAACACCATATATCTCCTTCTTTGAGTCCAGGAAATTGGTAATACGGAATTGGTGAAATCAAATCATTACCCATAGAAGCAGAAAATTTCAAAAATTCCTCTGTCATTACAGCACAGACAGTATGAGTGCCTATATCTTGATTTATGGTTCTGCAAAGTCCATCTCTAAAATAACCAGTTATGGGGGTCTTAGAACAAATCGCTAGAGGTTCACCAAAAACATTTTTTTCCATCTATTAAAACTACAAAAACATAAATATTTATTTGAAAATAGATAAAGCCAAATAAAAATTTATAAAGTTTTATAAATATAATTTTTAATTTATAATCTTGAAATATGAAAAATTTTGTAGAAAAATTTAGAAGAAATTTATCTGATATACCTAGAAAGGTGGAGCAAACTAGTAGAGGTAAGTTTATTTTTCTTTTAGGAGTTCTATTTCTTCTTCCAGGAGGATCTTTCTTATGTTTAGCAGCAATTTATATAAAGTTCAGAAACTATATCAAATTTTGAATCTGATTTATATTCATTCAAGTTTAAAATTAAATATTCTAGTATATCAAAATTTTAATTCACCATTAAACAATTTGTAAAGGATTAATACAATTATTATAAGAATTAATTGAAAAAGGATCTGACTAGGAGTATTCCATTTTTTCTCATCTGTTTTTTTAAAAACTTTAATCACGTTCTCTTAAATTTAATCCAAGAAAACGATGGATTAGTTATTTATCAAATTAAAATTTACCATTATGTAAATAATAACTATTAGATTATTTTATTCTATTAATACGTCTCTCGCCTTTATCTTCTTTCTCTTTGAAAAAAGCTTCAATGTTTCTTTTGGTTTCAAATTCCATGACTTTCCATTTATCATTAAAAAATTTTGCCAATACTATTAATAAGGCTGTCCATAAAAATATAAATATTGGAATAGTTATCACAAAAGAGATCCCCAAATCATTATTTAGATAGATTATAAAAATCGATCCAATAAAGATCATAATTATCATGATAATCCAAAAAAATGTTTTTACGATCAACATCTTTTTAAACTAAATGATTTTTATTATACCAACCATATTTTTATGTTTACCACACTGGTAATAGAAGATTCCTTTTTCTTTGGGTATCCATATAATTTCCCCTTCTGTAAGACCATTATTTTCAACCCCTTGGATAAGATTTTTTTTACCAATACCACTTTTTATTTTTAAGTAAAATGGATGACCTGGGGCATTGATTTGAAATTTTATTTCAGATCCTATTTGAAATATTATCTCGGGATCCATTCCACCTATATTTCCGGTATTGTCAGTGCCTGATAAAATGTAGTCATTTCTACTTTCGGCAATTACTTTTATTTTATGTCTAATTGGAGAGTTATCGTTAGCTAGAATCAAACTAGAAAAAGTAACAAGTATTAAAAGAAAAGTTTTCATGTTTTTCTAATAAAAGTACAAAAAATACCAGTGGATTAAGAAGCACTCATTTTTCTCTAATAAAACTATACAGAAGTATAATCCATCCACTGATTAGTAATAAGCCTCCTATTGGTGTTAGTGGACCTAGCCAACCAAAATTTGAATTAGATATTGACTGGAAGGATAAAATCAAAATACTTAAAGAAAAAAGTAAAGTACCTATTATAAAAAGATTAATAACATATCTCTTTTCTTTTATTGGTAAAATAGAAATTATTAATAATCCAAGTCCATGATAAATCATGTATCTTAAACTTACATCAATTGAATTTATAGCTATTTTTGGAAGTATTGATTTTAAATAGTGTGTATTTATAGCACCAAAAATAACTGAAATAAGAACGAATAAGGTTCCAAAAATTTTTGCTTTTTTCACAATCTAAGGCTAAAAAAACTCCCCTAGAATTAACTAAGGGAGTTTAATTTGAATCAAACAAAGTATTATGATTTCCTGTTATGTGAACCATCACAATAACCGTTTGGGTTTTGAGTATTTCCACAGCCACATATTGGTTTTTTCTTTTTCATAGCAATATTTTGTTTAATAATATTTACAAATGTATAAACAATATTTGTATATACAAATTATTATTAATTTTTTTAATGTGTTTTAATGTATAAAAAATAAGAATTGAGAGAAGGTTACTCCATTTCTTTTGTCCAATATTATCCTGTATTTATTTGCAAATTGCGGACAACCATTTGATGTAAAAGAAAAACCCTCCACTTGGGAGGGTTTAATAATTTCTAATTTGTTTTGTAAACTAGTAAAATTATTACTCCTGTTCCAAGAGAAAAATCCTCTACTTGAAATGGAGTTTGAAAAGTAAATACAACAAATTATCTGCTATAACCTGAAATTACAGGAACATATTTAGTTTTTATTTTAAAAGGCGCAATAGCTTTTTTCAACTCATCAGAAACATTTCCATATAAAGTCATTTCATAAATGTTAAAAACTCTCTGAAATTCTTCAAAATCTTTTGATATTTCTCCACCTGGTGAAATATTTTTAATATGGTTTAATACCGCATCAGAATTAATATAACGTTCAATTAAAGTAATTCTATTTTTTCCAGTTTTTGAAAATCGGAAGCTTAATGAAGTAGGCTCTAAATTATTGACTAAAGATTGATATTTTTTCGAAAAAGCTTCAACTTTACTAGCTGAGACTTTGGTAGTCATATTAACTATATTTATTATTTCATCTTCGTGGTTGGTAAGAGTATTCATCATTCCACCTAAGTCAAACCAGTCTCCACCTCGAAATATCTTACCGTCTTTAAATTCAAAAGAATGGTAAGTAGTTAAATTAACTTCTTTGCCTGTTTTAACATGTTTAGCATTCCAGGTCCCATAAACTCGTGTGCTACCGTCAGGAATGCCTGTTTCTGTATTAACACCAGGCAACCAATAATTTGGAGTGAACTTAAGGTTATCGAATTCAGTTTGATATCCAATTATTGCTGCTTTCACATCTTCAACACCTCCCATATTCAATCCATATATTGGCATATGCCATTCCATGTCAGGGTGTAAATATTTAAACATTGCTTCTGAATTTTCTTCTTCATGAAGTTTAAAGTATGCTTTAGCTATTTCAGTATTTTTTTCAAACTCCTCTAGATATGCATTATTTTCACAAGAGCAGAAAATCAAAAATATTATAGCACCGAACAGTTTTTTCATTTTAAATGATTTATGATTAATAATACCTCTAATATATAGAGAATGGGTGTAAAGGAAAAATAAATGCAGTCTGTATCGATTTATAGTAAAAAATAGAATAGAGAGGAACTTAAATCACTCTAATGATATTGGCTTACCATAATCTGAACCAAACTTTTGAGGAAGATTCATCAGTTTTCTTATTAGAGGAGCTATTTGATTATTATATATCTGATTATTATTTGATACTTCTCCTTTAGCTTTTACACCTTTTCCAAAAATTATTAACCAGGTTTCATCAGAACCTGTGACTTCTTTTCCGTGACTTTTCCAACTGTCAGTTGGATTTGTACCTCTTCCATGGTCAGTAGTAATTATAAAAGTTGTTTTGTCTTTATAATAACTATTACCTTGACAAAATTCCCATAGGTCCTTTATTAAAGCATCGGTATTTTTTGTTGACTTTAAATAAGACTCATAATCTCCGTCATGTGCAAAATCATCTGTTTCCCCATAAGAAATGAATATCAAATTAGGTTTATGTTTATTAATATATGCTTTAGCAAACTGATGTGTAAATCCGTCTAGACGAACTGTTCCCCAGGGACTAGAAATTTGTTTTTGTAATTGGTTTAACAATCTTTCATCTGAGGATAGAGGAAAGTCAGATGAAGGCTCAAATCCGCAATTAGTATAAACCTTTGATCGCTCTTCGTTTATTATGTAATCAAAAACATCCCAACTTGCAAAAGCAGCTACTTTTATAGGATTATAATTCTTGGCATATTGCTCTAAAACTGTCTCATTAGGATTTGGAATTTTGTCATTTGAATTTATAGAACTATCGTCAGCTTTTCCTGTTAATATTTCATTATATCCAGGAAAAGAAAAAAGCATTTTATTGGTTAAATTAACTTTACTTCCTAGATTCCTATTTCCAAAAATTTGCCCAAATTTTACTATTTCGTTCCAAACAAATGGCATTAAAAGAGATCTTCTTTTTTGCGATGTCCTCTCCCAAGCCCAATTAAAAAGTTTATCGGGGTGTTTTACAAAGTTTTTGTTTGTTATAATAAGTGAATCAGCTCCAGTAAAGATTTCTTGCCATCTAAGTCCATCAAGTGTGATTAAAAAAATTTTTTGATCATTAAACTTGTTTTGAGCAAAAGAAATAGAGCTAAAAAATAATATTAGAAGTAGCTTTTTAATTTTTTTGTATTTAAAGCTAAATCTACAAAAAAAACCCCTCGGTAAAAAGGAGGAAATTTTTATGCTTTAAATTCTAAAATCCACCAAATGCAGCCAAAACTTGGATAGAAAAATTTGATTTAATTTCTACTCCACCATTTGTTTTACCCCATTCCATCATTTCTTTTGCTAATTTATCCTCAAATTGTTGTTTTTGATCTATTAGATCACTGAATCCGTTTGAGCCTATTACTACCCAATGAGTTGCTCCGTCAGGCGACCCTATATCATAAGTTCCAAATCCAACAGGTCTATCACCTAATATTTTTGAAGCTTTACCAACAAATTTATCATGTGCTTTTTGAAATGCAAAGGGATCGTTTGGTTTTATATTGTAAATTTGGATAAAAGGAAAATCTTTCGGAACACCTCCAACAAAACTTAAAAACCTACCTGCATAAGCTGGTCCCCACTCTTCAACAAAATTGTTGATTTTTTCTAGAAATAAATCTTGCTGAAATTCCTTAAGATCTGTTCTGCCGATTTTACCGACTTCACCAAATGCGACAACACGATGAGTCCACATATTGTCTCCATAGGAAATTCTTTCAATTTGAACGCCTCCTGATTTAAAGGCTGCATCTTTATTGTGTTCTGCTAAAAGATTTCCAATTGCTTCCTCTGTTCCATCTTTGGCGTTGAAATGCCAAAGTCTGAATGTATTTTGTGAATAAGATATGCTTACTGATAAGACAAATACTAAATAAATAAATTTTTTCATTTTAATTGATTTATGATTAATAAAATACTAATCTACAAAAAAAGCCCTCTATTATAAGGGGGGTGATTGGAATTATTTAATGAGTTTTAATATTATCAAATAAAAAACTCAAAACATAAAGTTAATAGAATTGAAATAGACCAAAAGTTGGCTAAAAGTTCGCTAAATGAAAAAGAAAGGGCTCCCGATACTTCAGGAACCTTTGTGGGTGTTACTGGATTCGAACCAGTGACCTCTACCCTGTCAAGGTAGCGCTCTAAACCAACTGAGCTAAACACCCATAGAGTCTGCGAAAGTTTTAGCTCATTTTTTTTCTCTCTCTGTCGACTTATTGTCGAGCTTCTATACCTAAAATTTCTTTATAACTGATTTATTAATAAGTTAGTTTCCAAATGAGTCAGTACAAATATATTTAACAAGAGGGAAAGTTATGGTAAGCTTGGGGGCATTTTTTTGCGTTACAAAAAGTAGGGTGTGCCTCAATGATATGTAAATTTGTGTTTTAGTAGCGTTTTCATATTTTAATGTTATGGATAAAAAGATACTTGTAAAATATTCTATTGCATTTGGTATAATTAAAAAAGTAGTATTAGCTATTTTTATCTACTTTTCCACTATTTAATTAATGAAATAACAATGAAGAAATTAATTTTTCCTTTTCCAAATTTGGGTTCTCCCTAAAAGAGAAAATCCTAAATAACCTCTTACTTTCAAAACATTTTGCTTCTCAAGACTTAAATAACAATCATAAATTTTTCCTGATTTTGGATCAATTATTGTTCCATCTTCCCATACTTCATCTTCTAGAATTAAATCATTTAAAATTATCATACCCTCAATAGGTTTATTTTTATTTTCTCCTTTACACTTTGTACAAAGTTTACCTTTATCTTCAGGTAACAAAAGATTAACTATTTTTCCATAAAGCTTACCATTATTTTTGTAGATTAATACCTCTGACTTTTCCCTGCCGGTTATATCATCCTTTGTAATCCAAATACCTTCTACAGAATTAGATTGTGTTGAATAAGTAAATAATAGATAGATTAATACTAAATATTTTACCATGTTATGATTTGTTTTTTATTAAATTTATAAAATTACAACTTAAATAATGTTACTAAGATCATAAAATGAATAGTTTTTTAAAGCGTTTTAAATTTATTCTAATCCTAATACCAGTGTCCATTTTTATCTCTTTTTTAGACAAAAAAATAATTTCTGGATTTTTGTCAACAAATGAAATCCCCGATCATTATCTTTTTATAGGTTCTTTATTTATTGTTATAAGTATTTTAATTTATTATGTATTACGTTTCGATAATAAAATTAATTCTTAAATCAGTCTTAATTAGGTAAACAGATTTGTAAAAAATGCATTACTTTAATTCAAATGACCTAGATAGTTTATCAAAAGTCTATCGTCTTAACTTAATTAATAGCATAACTGGATATAAATCTGCAAACTTGATTGGAACTCAAAGTTTAAATGGAATCACGAATCTTGCTATTTTTAGTTCTGTTATTCACCTAGGAAGCAACCCTGCTTTAATTGGGTTTGTATTAAGACCAACAACTGTTCCAAGGCACACTTATTCAAATCTCAAAGCAACCGGTTGTTTTACTTTAAATACTGTTACAAAAGATTATATAAAAGATGCGCATCAAACCTCTGCAAAATATCCAGAAGAAATTTCAGAATTTGATGTTACGAATTTTTCTATTGAGCATAAAAGAAAAACAAACGCACCATATGTTAAAGAATCTCCAATCCAAATTGGATGTAATTACGAAAATGAATATCATATAAAAGAAAATAATACTATACTAATTATTGGGAGTATTAAAGAGTTATACATTTCACAAACTTTATTGATGGATGATGGATGGGTACAATTAGATAATGAAAATATAGTTACAATAAATGGACTAGATGGTTATGCCGTCCCGAAACTTATAGACAGATTTCCATATGCTAGACCCAAATCTTGAAATTTAACAAAATGAATTTATGGACAACGAAAATTGGAATAATTACGCTCTTTTAAATAGCGATTCAGTTCCCAATCTACTTTTAGAATTAGAAAAAGAAACACATCAAAAGGTACTTCAGCCAAGAATGTTAAGTGGTTCTCTTCAGGGAAGATTATTAAGTCTATTTTCTAATATTATAAGGCCAAAAACTATTTTAGAGATTGGCACATACACTGGATACTCAACAATTTGTTTAGCAGAAGGATTGTCAAAAAACGGAAAAATACATACAATTGACAATAACGAAGAATTAGTCACAATACAAAATAAATATTTTAAAAAAAGCGGGTTTGAAAAAAAAATTTGTTTTTATTTAGGAAATGCTGTTGAAATAATTCCAAAATTAAAAGGTCCATTTGAGTTAGTTTTTATAGATGCAGATAAGATTAATTATGAAAAATACTTTGATTTTGTAATTCCTAAAATGAGTAAAGGTGGTTTAATTATTTCAGATAATGTTATGTGGAGTGGAAAGGTTTTAGATGAATTTGATTCAATCGACGAAAATACAGTTGCATTAAAAAAATACAACAAAAAACTTAAAAATGATCCAAGAGTTAAAACAACAATTTTACCCTTTAGAGATGGCTTATCATTGAGCTGGGTAATTTAAAGTTCCCTTTTGATTGAATCACCAAGATCTTTAAAATCTTTTTTCACTTTATCTACCTCATGCTGAAAATCTTGTGAAAGATTTTTGGTGGTACTATCTATATCTTTATCAACACTTTTTTGAATCTCACTTTTTATATCGTTAGTAGCTTGTCTGACTTGTGTCATTCCTTTTGCTAAAGTTTTTGCGATTGAAGGAATTTTATCTGCTCCAAAGACGAGTAAAACAATAAAAAAAACAAAGACGATTTCCGCCCCACTAATGAATAGAAACATTTGAAATTTAATTATATAATATTTTTAAAAATAATTATTAATCTCATTAATTATGAATTTCAGACTATAAACTACCCTTTTAATTTTTCTTTAAACTTTTCGAAATCAGAAGGTGTCTCCTGTTTTGGCCAATTATTATTATCTAAATTAACATCTGCAGTCTCTAAATCAGGGTCAACTGTCACGCCTATTAATTTCTTGTTTGACGTTATAACTTTTTTCACTGTATTATCGTTTTTTCTCCATAATTGTACAGGATATTTTATTCGCTCAACAGAACCATCCTCATAACTATATTCAACAATTAAAGGCATAACCAGCCCACCAGGTTTTTCAAATTCTATCTCATAAAAATATTTTGGTAATTCTTTATTATCAAATCCTTCCTCGCGTAAATATTCATTTAATACCCTGGAGCTCCTTGTAGAGAAATCTGCAAGCTTTGGGTCAAATGATTCACTATTTTCACTAATCTTATATACCATATCCGGTAAATTTTCTAACTCATATCCAAATGCCTCCAACTTTTCCAATGCTTTTTGATCAGGAGTGTCAGAATAATAATATTGATTCACATTTTTAACACCTATATCAACTACATCTGTGGTATAGAACCATCCTCTCCAAAACCAATCTAAATCTGTTGCTGAAGCGTCTTCCATTGATCTGAAAAAATCTTCAGGGGTTGGATGTTTAAACATCCATCTTTTAGCGTAAGTTTTAAATGCATGGTCAAATGATTCTCTTCCCATTATAGTTTCCCTTAAAATATTTAAAGCTGTAGCCGGCTTTGCATAAGCGTTAGGGCCTAATTGATAAACATTTTCAGGATTCGACATAATTGGAGAAATGAAATTTTGATTTCCTGCCATGTATGGAACAATTTGTTTAGGATCCCCTCTTCTTGATGGATATGATTCTAAATTTCCAATAGATTCAGGGTACGATATTCCAAAATCTTGCTCTGTTAAATACTGGACAAATGTGTCTAGTCCTTCATCCATCCAACCCCACTGTCTTTCGTCTGAATTGACAATCATTGGAAAATAATTGTGTCCAACCTCATGAATAATTACACTAATCATTCCAAATTTGGTTCTTTCTGAATAAGTGCCATCTTCTTCAGGTCTTCCAAAATTGAAACAAATCATAGGATACTCCATTCCAATACTTTTCGCATGAACAGAAACTGCTTTTGGATATGGATAATCAAATGTAAATTTAGAATAGGTCTTTAAAGTTTGAATTACAGCTTTTGTTGAATATTCTTCCCATAATGGATTACCCTCCTTAGGATAAAGTGAAACAGCCATAATTTTTTTATCATTTAATTTGATTGCTTGGCGCTCCCAAATAAATTTTCTAGAGGTAGCAAAAGCAAAATCTCTAACATTTTCAGCAATGAATTTCCATGTACTCTTTTTTTTTGAAAAGTAATTCTCTTTTTTTTCAGCCTCCTCTTGGGTTACAATAATTATTGGCTTATTGAAGCTTGTCGTTGAGTTTTGAAATCTATTGTATTCTTTTTTGTTTAAAACTTCCTTTGCATTTTGTAGACTACCTGTAGCTTCAAGTATATGATCTGAAGGTACAGTAATATTTACTTGATAGTCTCCGAATTCTAAAGCAAATTCACCATTACCCCAAAATTGATAATTCTGCCAACCTTCAACATCATTGTAAACACATAGTCTTGGAAAAAATTGAGCAATAGTGTAAACATTATTTGTGTCATTTTCGAAAGTCTCATAACCAGAACGTCCACCATAGTCTAATCTATTGTTAATATTATACCACCACTTTATTTTAAACTCAAAAACATCATTTGGTGCAAGCTGATTTTTCAAATCAACTCTCATCATTGTTTGATTAATGTGATATGATAATTCTTCGCCTTGAGCATTTTTTACCCATTCGATATTAAATCCACCATCGAACGGTTTGTTCACAAAACTCCGAACAAAAGAAGATGGTCGTTGAGTAACCGAACTGCTAGCTCCATTTTTTTCTAAAGCTGCTGCATCATTTCTTCTAATATTTTGATCAAGTTGTAACCATAAATAGGGTAAATGATCTGGGGAATTATTAGTGTATGTAATAATCTCTTCACCATACAATCTATTATTTTCTTCATCCAATTCTATATCCATTTTATAATCCACCTTTTGTTGATAATACTCAACACCAGGAGCACCTGAAGCATTATGGTATTTATTTGGATCTGTAAATTGGTCATATAATTGTCTAAATTTATTCTTATTTGTATCTCCTCTTTTTGTTTGTCCAAAAATGAAAAAAGATGATAGAATACTTATTAATATTAGACCAATATTTAAATTACGATTATTCATAAACAATTTTTTGATTTTGAAAAGTACAAAGAAATCTTAATCTACAAATAAAAAACTACTGTATCTGATTCATTATGTAACAAAAAGCTTTCCCTCTTTTGTTGATTTTTGAAATGTATTATATTTTGTTGTTCTTTAAATAAGTTAAAAAACATTCTATTACGTAATGTGATTTTTTTTGAATTATCAGGTATCGTTACTTCAATATAACATTGAATTATATCATTTTTATATTCTCTTCCCACAAAGTCAAAATCAATATTTTTTTTATTAATCTCAATTTGAAAATATTTTCTTAAACAAGATTCAATTAATTCATCTATCAATTTAACATTTGAATCCGGTGACATTTTTATATCCTTGTTATATAACCTTAATTGAGTCTCCATATCATCAATAAACATCTGGCTAGTAATTTCGAACGTTTGTCTTTGTTCTTTATAAACAATTGATGTTGTACTAACATAAAATTTATGATCATTTTTTGTTTCAATAATAGGATTCGTAAGTAATAAGAAGAATAAGAAGAAAAAATGCATTAAAAGTTATTGATCAATATTTTTAAAAAGCTCACTTTGGTCAACCAAATAATCGATTAACTCAAATTCTTTATCTTTTTTCAACAATTTAGATGTTTTCATTTTCTTATCTATATATTCGAGGAAAATATTGACTTGACTTCTTTGAATACCAAGATCTTCCTCAAAAAAGCTAGGTTCAAAAACCAAGGTTAAAATTTCACTTGGTTTCATTTTCAACTGCTCATCTGGTGTTTTATTTTTAATTGCACTTGCTAAAAGTCTAGCTATGTTTACAAAATCAATCCCGTTAGATAATTGACGATTACTTGCTGCCCTATTTACAAGTTTTGAAGATTTATCCTTTTCATAATCAAATCCTTTAAATTCCTCTTCTTTTAAATCTAAAAATTTCTCAACATCTTCAGTTGTAACAACAACTTCCTTTAATTCATTTATATTCTCATTTACTGAAACAACAAGTCTATTTTTTTTTAGTATCTCATCTGTAATAATTACAGATCTAATCCGATATTGAACCGAAGAAAAAATGATTTCATCTCCCAATGCTACATCTATTTCAAAAAAACCATCACTATCGGTAATAGTATTCATTTGTGAAGTATTATTGATCACATTAGCAGCTATTACCTTTGTGTTTTTATATAAAAGTTGCCCTTTAATTGGATTTCGATCTTGACTATTTAAAATTATAGGTGAAAAAAAACAAATACAAGCAATAAATATATTTTGCATGATAAACTAGATCTAATTCAAATTTAATATCATAATTTAAATTATAATTTAATTTCTAAATATTTAATTGATAATAAAAAAATGAATATTAAAATTTCAGAAATTGAGGTTTCATTAACTTATCCTTTAAGACATGAATTATTAAGAAAAGGTAAGCCTTTAAAAAGCTGTTACTTAGAGGGAGACAAAAATTTAGAAACAATTCATATTGGTGCTTATACCTCAAAAGAACTTATTGGTATTGCTAGTGCTTATTTAAATTCGTGTCCACAATACTTTGATAAAAAAGGTGTCCAACTAAGAGCTATAGCTGTAATTCCTAGATTCCAGCGTCAAGGAATTGCAACAAAGCTTATTTATCACATTTTGGAAAAAGTGAAAATTAGATTAAATCCAGATTATATTTGGTTAAATTCTAGAATTTCAGCAAATCAATTATATTTATCAAATGGATTCAACCCGATTGACAAACCTTTCAATATTAAGTCAATTGGAATGCATCAGAGGTTTATTATAATTATTAATTAGTGCTCTTTAGAATTATTTTATCATCCTTAGCTTTTAATTTAGTAATAGCCCAAGAAAAAATTCAGTATAATGTGATGGAATTACTTGGAAAAGCTAATCCTGAATTTTATAATGAAAAAATACCTATGATAAAAGAAGCCGGAGAGGCATTTGTGAATATGCAGAAAGAGGCCCTAAAAGAAGGGATAAAAATTAAAATTGTCTCCGGTTTTCGTTCTTTCAATAGACAAAAACAAATTTGGAACAGAAAATTTAGAATTAATAAAATGAATGGATTGAGTCCTCAACAAAACTTATTAAAAATTATTGAATACTCAACTTTACCTGGAACTTCAAGACACCACTGGGGAACAGATATCGATATTATAGATGGCAATAAAACAGTCAGTGGAGATGTATTATTGGAGAAAAATTTCCATGGTGATGGTCCATATGTTAAACTTAGAAAATGGATGGATATTAATGCTAAAAGATTTGGTTTTTATCGTCCCTATAATAACAATCCAAAAAGAAAAGGATTCGAATATGAACCATGGCATTACAGCTATGCTCCAATAGCAATTCCAATGCTAAAGGCATATGTAAAATTAAAATTTAAAGACCAAATTGTTCAAAAAGATCTAGAGGGTTACCAGTACTTAAATCAAAACTTTTTAGCCAAATACAAAAGAGAACATATTTTAGGTATTTCAAATAACCTCAAATAATTTGATTCAATTGATTATTATTAATAGTAAAAAGATTAATTATCGGATAAATACTGGGCTGGATTCGATTGAAGTTTCTCTAGCACTATATTTATAGTCTTCTTTATCAAAAGCTAATATATCATTATATGAAGTAGCCTGGGTTTCTATTAAGTGTCTTGCCATCATTCCTCTGGCTTTTTTTGCAAAAAATGAAATTATTTTAAATTTTCCATTTTTAAAATCTTTAAAAACAGGACTAATTATTCGACTATTCAAAATTTTAATGTTGATGACATCAAAATATTCTTTACTGGCTAGATTGACAAGTAAATCACTATCTAATAACAACGTATTTAACTTTTCAGTAATTTTATTTTTCCAAAAATCATATAAATTTTTACTTGCACCAATTTTTAAAGGGGTTCCCATTTCAAGCCTATAAGGTTTTATAACATCAAGAGGTTTTAAAATACCATATAAACCAGACAAAATAAATAATTTATTTTGCATTGTATCAATTTGTTTGTTTGAGAAAGAATAAGCGTCTAAACCTGAATACACATCACCATTAAAAGCATAAACTGCGGCCCTATTTTTCGTGCTTTGGTTACTAAAAACTTGATTTCTTTCCCAGTTAAGTTCTGCTAGTTTCTCTGAAATTTTCATTAAATCTTTTATAGATTTTTGAGATTTAATTTTGAGTAAACTATTTATTTTTTCTGCTTCATTTAAAAATACTGGTTTTGAAGACAAGTTTGTTGGCAATTGCTTTTCAAAGTCAAGTGATTTAGCAGGTGAAATAATAATTTTCATAAAAAAATTTATGTTAAAATTACAAGATTTTGTTTCCTAAAACAAGATTATAACCCAGATCCTATAAATAGATTATTCATACTTTATTTTAGTTTAACATAATTTCTCCATTTTTCAATTACCAAATTAATGTCATTAGGTAATTCAGAATCAAATTTTAGTCTTTTCCCAGATTTGGGATGATCGAATTCTAATGTTTTAGCATGTAATGCTTGACGTGGTAATAGAGTAAAACAGTTTTCAATAAACTGACGATATTTCGTAAAATTGGTACCTTTTAAAATAGCGTTTCCACCATACCTTGCATCATTGAATAATGTATGTCCTAAATGTTTCATATGTGCTCTAATTTGATGAGTACGGCCAGTTTCTAATTGACATTCAACAAGTGTAACATACCTAAATCTCTCTAACACTCGAAAATGAGTGACTGCCTCCTTACCTTGAGAGTCGTCTTCAAATACAGTCATTTGCAATCTGTTTTTAGGATTTCGTCCAATTGAGCCATTTATAGTGCCAAAATTATTTTCTAAATCACCCCACACTAGAGCTAAGTATTTTCTTTGTGAAGTTTTGTTAAAAAATTGTTTTGACAAATTGGTCATTGCTAATTCTGATTTAGCAACAACTAAAAGTCCACTTGTATCTTTATCAATCCTATGAACTAGTCCTGGGCGCTCATCAGTATTATTTGGTAATTGTCCGAAATGATATAATAATCCATTTAAGAGTGTACCAGAATAGTTTCCATGACCTGGATGGACTACGAGACCAGATGGTTTATTAATCACAACCAAAAAATCGTCTTCAAAAATTATATCAAGTGGGATTTTTTCTGGTGTGAGTAAATTTTTATAAGGAGGATGTGAAAATAATACTTTTACTATTTCACCTCCTTTAATTTTATAATTTGATTTTACAATTCTGTCTGAAACAAAAATGTTACCTGCTTTTGCTGCCTGTTGAATTTTGTTACGAGTAACATTTTCAATTCTTGACATTAAGAATTTATCAACTCGAAGTGGTGATTGTCCAGGATCAGCCTTAAAAGAATAATGTTCAAATAGTGAATCATTGATATCGTCAATATCAATTAAACTATTATTATCTCTTTCCATTTCCCAAGACTAAATCTATTTTACTTGTTTTAGGAAGCAGTATTCCAGGTTCTATTTTATTTCCTTTATACTGTATTTCTAAAACCATATCTTTTCCAATATTATCCCTATAGCTAAACTCTCCTAATTCAAATCCTGTTGACTTTAGCAAGGATTCTGCGTTTCTCTTGGTTATTTGAATAAGGTTTGGAACAGTAATTTTTCGATATCCAGAAGGATTTACAATCAAATATATTTTTCGGTTTTGTTTAACTTCATGGTCAGCCATTGGTATTTGAGATAACACTGAAAAGGGATTCATTGAAGGGACAAATCGTGCGGAATCAATAACCTCAAACCTAAGACCTTCCCTATCCATTATTTTTGTAACATCACTTAATTGAACACCTACGAGATTAGGTACTTTTTGATAAATATTATGATTGGTAAAATTTTTAAGTCCAAAATATAACATTACAAATAATAAAAAAGAGGTCAGAACAATAAAAATTACATGTATCAAAAAAGATTTAGTAATTAGAAATCTAAGAAAATTCATTGTTAATTATTGATTTACTAATATAATAAACCTATACTTTTTGATTGCTAAGAAATGATATACATTTGTATTTAAGACTCATTATTAATGAATAAAAAAAAGGTTGGTGTAGTTTGTGGAGGATATTCTTCAGAGTATAATATTTCTATAGAAAGCGGCAAAAATGTACACGATAATATTGATAGAAATTTATGGGAAGTATATCTAATTGTTTTAGACAAAAAATCATGGAATGCAAGTGACGATTTTGGAAATGAATATATTGTTTCAAAGGGAAATTTTGAATTACATAATTCAAAATCAAAAATAAAATTAGATGTTATTTTTAATCTTATTCATGGCTCGCTTGGTGAAAATGGCCAACTTGCTTCATTATTAGAACTTCTTGAAATCCCTTTTTCAAGTTGTAATAGTTATAATGCAGCATTAACATTCAATAAAAGAGATTGTCTTTCTGTTTTAAAGAAATTTAATATTCCAACTGCAAAAAGTTATTTAATTGATAAAGGGGATGACTTGAATGTTAATGAGATAATAAAAAAACTGGGACTTCCTTGCTTTGTTAAAGCAAATAGATCTGGTAGTAGCTATGGTGTATTTAAGGTTCATGACGAAAAAGAATTGATACCGTCAATAAATGAAGCCTTTAAAGAAGATCATCAATTAATTATTGAGAGTGCTTTAAATGGTAGAGAATTTTCTGTAGGAGTTGCAAAGTATGAAAATAAAATTCATATCCTTCCAATTACAGAAATTATAACAGAAAATGATTTCTTTGACTATTCAGCAAAATATGAAGGTCAATCAAAAGAGGTCACACCAGCAGAAATTTCAGAAAATTGGAAAAGAGAATTATCCAATTTATCGGAAATTATTTTCAAAAAGCTTGGTCTCTCAGGATTCATTAGAAGTGAATTTATTATTGTAAATGATGTACCCCATTTACTAGAAATTAATTCTGTTCCTGGTATGACTAAAAAAAGTATTATACCTCAGCAAGTGGAAAAATTAAATATCAAATTAACCGATTTTATAACAAGAATCTTAAAAGAAACAATTAAAATATGAAAAGACTTTTTTTTCCAGGTTCTTTTGATCCAATTACGTTAGGACATTTAGATATTATTAAAAGAGCTAGAGTTATATCTGATGAATTAATTATTGGTATTGGTGAAAACTCAGATAAAAAATGTCTTTATTCTTTGGAAGAGAGGATCTATTTTATTTCAAAATCGATTAATCCTAAGTCAAATGTTAAAATTATGTCTTACAAAGGGCTGACTTCTGACTTCTGCTTGAAAATAAAAGTATCTGCAATTATTCGAGGAATTAGGAGTTTCAAGGATTTTGAATATGAAAAAGATATAGCTGAAATAAACAGAAAGTTAATTGGAATTGAAACTCTTTTTTTTCTTTCTGATTCTAAATACTCGTTTATAAGTAGCAGTATTGTAAGAGAATTAATTTTAAATAAAGGAGATTATTCATTATTCGTTCCAAATGCAGTTAAAAACAGTAGATGATTTTAATCAATAATGTCAAAAATTAATTTTAAATTTTTGTAAGCATTTTCCATTAATTTTGGGATTTCTTCTTTCGTTTTCCATTCAGCTTTAGTAATATTTTCGTCAATTTGTGGAGTCAGAGTTGAATTACATGAAGATTTCATTAAATACCAATGAGTTTTTTTGAGTTTATATTTTTTATTTGCTTTAAAAATATGAAATGTCACAGTAAGAGGTTTGTCCAGAGTTAAATCAGATACACCAGTCTCTTCAATTACTTCTCTAATTGCTGCATCAATTATTTTTTCCTTTTTGTCAATTTTTCCTTTGGGTAGATCCCATTTGTTATTTCTATATATAAACAAGAATCTTCCGTCATTATGTTCTACCAATCCACCAGCAGCTTCTACAATTGGAAAAATTTTAAAAAAATATTTCTCTATTTTTTCTTCTTTAGGGTGATATAAATTTACTCCAACTACTTTTTTATCATTTAATGCTTTAATAATCGATTTTGAATTTGAATATTTAATGAAAAATAATGGGTTATTAGGAGAGTTTTCAGTTAAGGATGATACAAAATTAACAGGTTTCTGATTATAAAAAACTTTATACATTTGTGTATGATTATTGATAAAAAAATTGCCAATCAAACTGCAAAATATCTATTACAAATTAATGCAATTAAATTGAATCCAGAAAATCCTTTTACTTGGGCTAGCGGTTGGAAATCACCAATTTATTGTGATAATAGAATTGCACTTTCTTATCCAAAAGTTAGGAGTTTCTTGTGTAATTCATTAGCAAAAACAATCAAACAAGAATTTAGTGATAATTTTATAATTGCAGGTGTTGCTACTGGTGCTATAGGCATTGGAATTCTAGTCGCAAAAGAATTGGATTTGCCATTCATTTATGTTCGCCCAGAGGCAAAAAAACATGGCCAAAAAAATCAAATAGAGGGAGTTTTAAATTACGGACAAAAAGTATTAGTTATAGAAGATTTGATTAGCACAGGAAAAAGCAGTCTAAATGCAGTTAAAGCTTTAAAATCTAATGGCGCTGAAATTTTAGGTATGATGGCATTATTTACTTATGGTTTTTCATTATCATTTGATGAGTTTGAAAGGGAAAATATCAAATTAAAAACTTTGAGTGATTATAAACATCTATTAGATGAGGCATTACTAAGTGGTAAGATTTCAACCGAACAAGCAGAAAACTTGAAATTATGGCGCAAAGACCCTTCTAATTGGAAGTAGAATTTGGTATGTTATCATAAAGCATTTTAATTTCTCGATTATCACAGGTCATTTCTTTTCCTTTTATTTTAAGAACCAATTCACCATTTAAATTTACTTTGAAAATTTTAGCTTCAAAATTTGAATTTTTTGAATAAAAAATAGCTT
>Ga0163111_10000403_pt1 | contig 25854 bp, 21 predicted proteins | sample CRUFie1St18metaG_FD_109645 | JGI IMG/M metagenome (GOLD analysis project Ga0163111, IMG submission 109645) | Marine microbial communities from the Costa Rica Dome - CRUD Field 142mm St18 metaG | ecosystem: Environmental > Aquatic > Marine > Oceanic > Photic zone | place: Costa Rica: the Eastern... | reverse complement strand
CTAAATCTGAATCCCGAAGAAACGATCCCAAAACGTCGCCGTTCGCGTGACGTAGAAGCTTCGTCCCGACGGCGACGTCAAAGGTCCTTCGTAATCCACGGAGTCCGTCATCTCGCCGTAGCCTTTACCCGCGCCAGCCATGACGCGATCATCGTCGTATTCTTCTAGTAAGCCCGCTTCTTTGAGTTTATCTTGAAGCTCCGACCGTCTGGCCTCCATGGTGAGCACCAAGTCGCCCAACGCGCGCGTGCGCTGACGATCAATTTGACGCAGCCTAGCCACCGCCTCGGCTTGCTGTTGTGCCTGTTGCAGCACGCTTCGCGTCTGTTCGATGAGTTCAAACTGCCCCTCGTCGTTTAATTCCTTAATCTCGACATTAATCGACACCGGTCGCTCGCCAATCAAATCAAACTCGTTTTCGCGTTGCTGCAACAAGCGCCGCACCGCCTGCAATTCTCGCTCCTTTTCTTGATGCTGCGCGTGCAAGTCCTGCATTTTCTGCGTCAACTCCTTCACGCGCGTGATCAAAACACCATTCTGATGCTCCACACTCCCAGGAAGCGCACCCCCGGTCTGCTCTACCGTCTGTCCCTGCAGCGCCGCCTTGCGCACCGCGCTCAAAGATTTCGCCGTCTCTCGCAATATATTCTCCGTCACCTCCCGCTTCATCGTCTCTCGCACCAGCGTCGCCTGCGTCTCAAACAACCTCTTCTCATTCGTCTCCACCTTTTCCTCCAAATTCATCTCCTCGTACCGCTTCAACGGCGTCCTCGACCGCGCGCTCGCGCTCGTCGCCGGCGTCCTCGTCGTCGTCTCTCCGTTCCCGCGCTCTCCGAGCGTCGTCAACCGTCCGTTCGTCGCCTCCGGCGCCGGCACCGGTCGCGATCCGATCGCTCGCGGCCGATTCGCGGCGCCATCGACGACGCGTTTCGTCACCGTTCGCACCGGGATCTCGTCCACGGTTTGAATCGTCTTCACCGTGCGCGTCACCGTGCGCGTCACCGTCGTCCCGTCCGCGAGCGTCTCGGTGTTTTCGTTCGTTTCGCGCGCTTTCGCGTCGCCCTCGCCCATGGCGGTCGTCGCGCCGTCGCGCGCGCGCGTGTGACGTCGTCGCCGCGAATCGAATCGGGCGCGCCGAACCCTAAACCCTACACGCGCGACACTAATCGACGCGTCGTTCGATTCGCGCGAACGACGCGATGGCGACGAAAGCGCGCGCGGTCGGTGCGTGAGAGCGCGCGAGGGCGCGCGCGAGCGTCGACGCGACGCCTCGACGACGACGACGACGACGCGGAAGCGCGCGGTCGATGAGATTCGTGACGATTGTTTGATTTCTTCGTGACGCGACGCTTCCATCGGGACGCGACGCCTCGACGACGACGACGACGACGACTGACGAGCGATGGATTGGACGCGAGCGCAGCGGCGACGAAGGCGAGCCTGGACGCGTTCGAGACGATCGACGTCGAGCGACACGCCGTCGGGGACGATGACGTGAGCTTCGACTTGGCGTATTGCGGTATATGCCACACCGACCTGCACTTCGCGATGAACGACTTGGGGAACACGCGGTATCCGATCGTTCCGGGACACGAGCTCATCGGAACGGTGACGGAGGTTGGTAAAAATGCGGCGTCGAGAGGTTTCGCGATCGGGGACGTCGTCGGCGTGGGATGCATCGTGGATTCGTGCTTGGCTTGTAAATACTGCGCCTCGAACGAAGAACAATATTGCGAAGCGGGCATGACGATGACGTACGGCGGCGAAACGAAGCATGGGCGAGCCGGCCCGAACGGTCAAATCACCGTCGGTGGGTACAGTACCAAGCACGTCGTCGACTCAAGATTCGCGATTAAGATTCCCAAGGGCGTGGATGACCTCGCTGCGTGCGCGCCCCTTATGTGCGCCGGTATCACGCTGTTTGATCCCATCAAGGCGTTCGGCGTGCGAGAGGGCATGCGAGTCGGCGTCGCGGGTATCGGTGGATTGGGTCAAATGGGGATTAAAATCGCCGCCGCGCTCGGCGCCGAGGTCACCGCGATTTCTCGCACGAACGCCAAGGAGGCCAAGGCCAAAGCCGCCGGCGCGAAGCACTTCATCGCGTCGTCGGACGCCGAGGCGATGAAGAACGCCGCGGGCTCGCTTGACTTGATTCTTGACACCGTCTCCGCTTGCCACGACAGCGAACCGTACGCGGCCATGCTCGATAAGAAGGGCACACTGTGCTTGCTTGGGTTACAAACGACGCCCGTCGCGGTGAACGCGACGCAGTTTGTCTTCAACCGCATCGCCGTCACCGGATCGTTGATCGGTGGCATCAAAAATACACAAGAGATGATCGATTTTTGCGTCGAGAAGAAGCTGTATCCGGAAATCAAAATTATCGACGCGAAGGAAATTCCCGAAGCGCTCAAGAACTTGAACGACGGTAACGACGCGGGCGTTCGATACGTCATCGACTGCAAGACAATCAAGTAGATGCGCGGATCTCTTTTATTTTTCAATCTTACGAAATTCTTTACTACAGCTCTGCATTTCAATTTCAAATCATTCGCGCTAAGACGAAGAATCCTCCGCCGTGACGCCTGACATCACCGTCGCTTCTCTTTCCAATCTCTCTAAAAGTCGAATCTTGTCCGCGTATTTCCAATACGGATTGGCGTCGAGCGTGTTCACCGCCATCTTCGACATTTCGCGCAAGACGTTGTCTTTGTCGATGTCGGAGACGACGGCTTCGAGCGAGGCGCGTTCGGCGAGGAAGTTATCGCGGAAAGGAGACAAACCCGCGCGCTTACGCATCAAACGTTCGTAATCGCGCTGCTGCGCTCTCGCCTCCACCGCTTCCTTCTTCAAAAACTCAAACTCTTCCTCGCTCTCCACCTCGGCGGCTTGCATCAGCCACTCCTTGTTCGCTTCGACGTACTCTTCGTCGCTCTGCGCTCGTTCTTGGCTCCCAAGGCGTGGCGTTTCGATGATATGCGCAACATCGAGGTTTTCGTGGAACAAAAGCAAACTCTTACGATCGAACTCTTGCCTGTCATAATCGTAAGTCTTGTTCTCGGCTTGAAGCTGACGCGCGACGCGAATGCGCTCGGTGAGCGCCTGTTGAATCTTCGCGTCTTGCGCGTCGCCTCTCTTCTCGCGACGACGCGTCGACGGCGCAGCGCGTCTACGCTGTGCGATACCCATTCCCATGGCGCCATCCTTGCTACGTCGCGACGACGTGGATGCTAAAAGCGATGGATCAAACTTCAAATCATCCACTGAGCCGCCGTCGGTGCGTCGCTTGTAGCGAGGCACGAAAAATTTAACATTTTCTCGCCCCGCGGCGACGCGTTCGGCACGCCGCGCTTCAGACATCTCCCGCGCCTTTGCCTTCTGATCCATTAACTTTTCTGCTCGAATCTTGCGACGATTTGCAATCTCCGCCTCTCGCCTCTCCAACGCCTCCGCCGCCGCCTCCGCGTCCAACGGTTCGCCGTCGTCGCCGACGAGCGACGTCAAATTCTCAATCACTTTTCGCGACTTTCGCCTCGGCGTCGGTGACATCTCCTCAACTTCCCCTTCTTGCGGTTTCTTTGCCGCTAATCGCAACACCAACGCCCCCGGCGCGCCGTCCAGCGCCCCCAACTCGCCCTCGCTCGCCGCCGCGATCGCCTTCTCCGCGTGTTCCGCCCTCACGAAGCGCACCAGCCCGCCCGGCCACGGCCCCTCGGGATTCAGCGCTTTCGCCGATAATATCGGTCCATACTTTCTAAACGTCCGCTTCAGCATGTCCTCGTCCACGCCCGGCGGCATGTTTTTCACGTAGACGTTCGCCGCGTCCCGAGGCGACGGTTCGAGCCTCGCTCGCGTCTGCGCCGTCCGTCGTCGCGTCCGCCGTTTCGCCGTCTCCGCGTCCCGCGCCGTCGCGTCGTCACCCTCGTCATCGTTCGTCGCTCGCGTCGTCGTCGCGTTCGCGTCCTCGCCCGCGTCGTCGTCGTCGTCGCCGTTCGTCGTCGTCGTCGACAGAAACCTAAGCGCGATCGCGCGCCCGCTCGCGCGCGTCGCGCTCGCGCTCGCGCGATGCGACGCCTCGTCGGCGAAGCGCGCGCGCGTCAGCGCCTCCGCGAGCGCGCCGCGGGCGAGCGCGCGAAGCCGCATCGCGCGCCGCGCGTCGCGATCTGCGCGCCGCGTCACATCGCGCCGCGTCAACGTCATGACGCTCGCGCGGCGCGCACCGCGCGTCTCGGTCGCCCTCGCGCGCGACGAGGGACGATCGCGACGACGCGCGCCCGAGCGCGCCCGAGCGCGTCGCGGCGCGCGCGCGCGGGCGAAGGAATCGAGCGGAGACTTCATCACGGACGTCGTCGGGAAGATTTTCGGCGCCGACGCGCTCGCGGACCCCGAACCGTTCGGACTGAAGCGCATGAACAAGGACGAGTGGCCCGATCAGTGGCCCGCGGAGACGACGGCGTCGGCGGCGGTGCTGGCGAGCGACGAGGGGGAGGTGAGGGAGATTCGACCGGCGCTGAAGCAGACGCAGTTGGAAAAGTTGGCGCTCGGGTGCGCGTACGACGCGGGCACGCACGGGTGGTCGGCGCGCGCGTTTCACACGCAACTCGACGGTCAGGGCGCGGCCGTGTTGGTCGGGAAGACGGCGGACGGGGAGACGTTCGGAGGATATAATCCGATCGGTTGGTTGGGATACGGCGAAGCGCGCGACGCCATCTCGGCGTTTTTGTACGTGCTCGATCGAAAAACGGGTAAAGCCGTCAAGCTGCCCAAGACGGGCGGGAGCGGCATGGCGATCATCGATGAGGATGGGAAAGGGCCGCAGTGGGGGCCGGACGGGTTGAAGATTTCGCTCGAGGGACGAAGCGCGAGGTCGCGGTTGGGGACGTATTACGAAACCATGCCAGACGGCGGCGACTGCATGTTCGCGAACACCAAGCGCGGATCACCCGTGGAACTCACCGAGCTTCGCGTCTACGTGTCCTTAGAGGACACCGAGATCGCGAAAAATTACCAGCCGAACGCGTTGCAGTGGCAAAAGGGGGAACTGGAAGAGATTCGATCGAACGACGACGACCCAAACCACATGGACGGGTTCTTCGGCAAACTCTTCGGCAAGAAAAAGTAATATGTATTAGCGGCAGCTTTTAATCAATGTTGTACAACGCGTGCGCGCACATAATATCGATTCGTCAATCTATTGCCCCTCCGGCATGGCGTCCGGCGGATTCTCCGCGAGCTCGCGCTCGAACGCCTCGAGCGCTTCCTCGTCTTCGCGTTTCAGCCGCATCCCTCTGTGCCCGCCCGGATACCGTCCCTCCACGAACGCCTTCGCCGCCGTCAGGCTCATCCGCATCTTAAACATCACGTACGCCACCGCCACCGACGGCGCCTTCGACCGCCCGCTCATGCAATACACCAACACTCTCATCGGATAAGACTCGTACGCCCTCGCCGACCGCGCGTGCAGCGCCTGCAAGCGCTCGCACGCGTGTCTAAAATCCAACCCCCTCTCCGGCGGTTCCCTCGCGTTCAGCGTCACCACGCTCAAATACTTCCCACTGCAGCACGGCGTGCAGCTCGGCACCGCGTTTATCACCGTTCGCACCCCCGCCGCGAGCAGCGCGCGTTCGCTCGACGTGTGCTCGAACGCGCCCACCAGCATGAACCTCTCGATCACCTCCACCACCGTCGTCGACTGCGCGCGCGCCCGAGCGCCGCCGTCCCGCGTCGTCGCTCGTCCGCGCGCGTCGCGGGACGCCTCCGCGTCGCGCGCGCGCACGTGCCCGCACTCCGCGCACGTCGTCCCGCGCGCGTGGTAGTGCTCGCACGTCTCGCAGCGTTCGTCCGCGAGCGCCTCGTCGCTCGCGCGCTTGGGCATCGCGCGCGCGGCGACGGCGACGCGATCGGCGTTCGATCGCGATCGCGTCGCGAGCCTACTCGACGCGCGCGCGGCGCACTGGCGACGAATCGACGAATCGCCGCGCGTCGTCGTCGCGTCGCCGGACACGACGGCGCGCGCGCGCGAACGCCGAGCGACGACGCGCGAGACCGCGACGCGCGGCGATTCGTCGATTCGCGCGACGCGCCGGATCGCGCGACGACGCGCGAGAGGACGCGAGAGGACGCGAGAGGACGCGCTTCGACGAGTCGGCACCGATGCCGCGATCGCGCGCGACGACGCGCGACGACGACGACGCGTGCGATGCGAACGGCGACGATCCGTGCGCGATGGGGGCGCTGTTGCTCCTGGGGGCGCGCGACGCCGCGCGCGAGGGACGCGGGCGCGCGGCGGGGGCGCGGCGGGAGCGACGCGGCGACGCGGGGGCGACGGCGGCGGCGGCGAAGACGCGACGCGACGAAGGGACGCGCGAGGGAGCGAGGGACGACGATGGATCGGTAAAAATAAAAATGAACGAAAGCGCGCTGAAGATGAGGCTTGGGATCAAGAATGCGGATCATCGGCGGTTGATTTATAGGTGGACGAACGCGCTGATTCGCGCGGTGGGGTTGAAGGTGCCGACGGGATTGGGGGCGATTGTTTTGCATAACGCGAAGAACAAGCGGGAGAAATTCGATAAATTTTTGTTGCATTACTACGGGAAGGAGTCGTTTTCGCCGGGGACGTATTGGTACTCGAACGCGAACGCGCTGGCATTTTTTAGCGAAATATTTTACGTCGCGACGAATGGACGCGTGCGGTGCAACGACGACGACATCATGCAAATCTTTTCGAAATCCGATCCAAACAGGCAGGCGAGCACGTGGGTGACGTCGTCTGCTACGTTGGAGCGCTTTGGAATCACTCGCATGGAAGTTTTGGCGATTTATTGCGGTGAACCTCGCTTTGAGAACGGTTGGCCGAAGGGGCAACCGCTTTGCGTGCAGCCACCAAAAATCGTGGTGACTCAGCGCGATGGCTCGGTCACCGATAAATCTGACTTGACAAATGTGAAGACAAATACCGCTCTCGTCGACCCAGGGCGGGTGGCGCTCAAGCGCGAAAGATCGAAAAAGCACGTCGTCTCCGTGGTTGGTGTCGACCCGCGAGTCACCTCGTTGGGTTGGAAGCGACAGGCGGTGGAATCGGGACACGCGATGCAGAGGACGACGCTGCTGGAGCGTCAAGCGATTGAACTTTGCAAGCACATCGAGCCGAGCGAAGAAAACTCACCAATAATGATTATGCCTCTGATTTACGATCAGATTTTACGAGGCACAAAGTGCTGCGGACCGCGATCCCGACCTTGCGAGAGAAACAAATTTAACAAACACTACGGTAAACTTCTGTCTACCGACGTCTTCTTGCCTGAAGACGTCGGTGTCGCGCTGAAAATCAAAGACTTTGCGGTTGAAGTGCAAGAGCTTTTCAGGAAGTTCACCAACGCTTTCCTCAAGCTTAAAGTTGCCATGGCGGATTTGGACGAAGTGAGCGCTACGCGAGACTCAGTATCGACCACGTTAAACGGTGTACTCTCGGTCTTAAATACCGTGGCCGATACGAAAAGGAAAAGTGAACTCGAAGCCATCATCACCGAGCAACGAGCTCACTTTCATGGGCTCGAGTCGGAAGTCGCGCGCTTGAATAAAATTGTGGACAGCGTTCGCGTTGAGTTCGACAAGTCGGAGTCCGCGGCGCGTCAGCCCTATTTGGATATCGTACGTCGTTGCTACGAGCTCGGTAGTTTGGTGCAAGATCGAATGCAAAAGAGTATCAACGCAACTCTTGACTCGTGCATGACTGATATTGCCGCGTGCGAGATCAAGCAAGTTGGAGCCGACACCGACGAGCTGAACGCACTGTTTGTAAAACGCGATTCGTTGAAAAGTCTCAACGACACTTTGCGCGACTGCAAGGCGTGCTTTGCTTTCTCGCTCAATACGTTGGACCAACGCTGGGAACAGTTTAAACCGATGCGCTTGTGAACTGTACTTTTCGTTGAGTCGCATTGTATTAATATCACCACTAATTTTCGTTGCGTGTACGAAAGATGATCGGTAGCTAGTTACAAGAAATCTATTTCAAGCCATGAAGGTTATGAGGCGAAGCCATGAGACCCGCTAAAAACGCTTTGCGACGCGCTTCACACTCGCGCGGCGAAGGTCGATAGTACTTGAGCATACCGTCCCAGGGTACGGCTTTCAAACCCGCGCGCTTGCATATCATTCCTCGCACACGCTCCGCAAACTCGATGCTTGTTTCATCCTCACGTTTTCTCTGTGGCTCCATGTACCATACATCCGCGACGACGGCCCAAGAGCTCATGAGTGTGCACAAGTGCCTGGAAAAGCTCTGTCGCCGCGAGTTCCAAAACGCATCGACGAAAATGTTGTTGTACTTTATCGCCACCGGCACGACGTCCACGCCGAGATCAAACGCCCCTCGCTTGAACATCACGCAATATTTGTTGTTCACGCACGTGCCCTCGGGGAAAATCAACAGCGGCAACCGCGACTTGTCCGCCACGTGCTGCTTGAGTCTCGTCGCCACTGTGTTGCGGTCTTTGATATCAGTGCGGTTGAACTCGATGCAATCTATCGCATTCATCGCCGTTCTCTGTAACAGCCCCACCCATCCTTTATGCTTCTGCTGTATCACCGCGAACGGTGAGACTTGCGTCATCACTAAGTAATCGATCATCGACGTGTGGTTACTGACGTACACCATCCCTCCCATGTGTCCTCTTCGCGACGGTCTCGGCCCGTGATACTTGATCACTCCCGTCCACGAAACCACAAACGCCGCCGCATACAGCTCCACGCACTTTCTCTCGAATCCCCACCGTCTCGGTGTGCAGTAGTGCGAAAACATAAACGCCAACGCGAACGCCGCGCTCGCGCTCAAAATGAACCCCAGTCGCAACGGAAACAAGACAAAGTGTCGAATCACCCATCCGCACCACCACAGCGGCAGCAGATAAAAGTTAAAATTCCAATTCGCCTCCGCGGACTCTTGAAAGCATCGATTGAAGCTGTCATCGATCATCGCCGCGCACGCGTCTTGCAATATGCCGGAGCAGTCCAACAACCTCGCGAGCGTCGCCGCGTCCTCGGGCGTCGACGTTCGCGACGCCGTCGCGCGTCTTTCCAGCTCGATTCCGGGCGTCACGCGCTGAACCTCTTCGCGCTCGAGCTCACCGTCGCCGAAGCTGTCGAACGGGGCGAAGGACAGCGAGCGCGCGCCCATGGATGGTCTCTTCGCCACCTCGGGCGTGGACGCGCGATCGCTCTCGCGCGCGTCGTCGTCGTCGCCGTCGACGCGCGGCATCGCTCGCGTCGACGCGTCGTCTCGAGACGCGTCGGTTTGCGCTCTGGGCGGACGCGCGTGCGACATCGCGCGCGCGAGTGCGGACGACGGCGCGGGTCCCGCATCCTCCCCTCGAGCGCGCGGGGCGCGCCGGGCGCGGCGTCGAGCGTCGGTCGGTTTGATTTTAAAACTCGTGGCTATGACGTAGATTAGGTAAATACGACGTTACTTTTTACTCTCGCGCATCATTTGCACGAAATCCGCGAAGCAGCGATCGGAATCGTGCGGACCCGGAGACGCCTCGGGGTGGTACTGAATCGTCATCGCGCGCTGCTCGGGCCAAACCATGCCGGCGCAGGTGCCGTCGTTGAGGTTGACGTGGGAGACTTGAACGCCCGCGGGCAAGGACTTGGGGTCCACGGCGAAGTTGTGGTTCTGAGAAGAAATCTCAACCGCACCGTCGGGGCCGCGAACGGGGTGGTTACCGCCGTGGTGACCGAATTTGAGCTTAAACGTGGACCCGCCGAAGGCTTGGCCGAGGACTTGGTGGCCCATGCAAATGCCAAAGACGGGAAGCTTGCCGAGGATTTGCTTGGCGTTCTCCACCGCGTACGGCACCGCGCTGGGATCGCCCGGACCGTTGGAGAACAAAATTCCATCCGGGTTCATCGCCATCACCTTATCCGCCGGGTAAGACGCCGGAACGATGGTGAGCTTGCACCCGAAAGAAGCTAAGCGGCGCAAAATGTTGTGCTTGACGCCGAAGTCGTACACCACGACGTTGAACGAATCCTTGTTCGCCTTGGCTTCGTTACTGAATTCCCACTCCGCTGTGGTTTCCTTCCACTCGTACGGTTCCTTGCACGTCACTTCGCTGATCAAATCCTTCCCGACGATATTATACGCCTTCGCCTTTGCGACGAGTTCGGCGTCGCTCAACGAGGCATCCGTCGTGAGCACGCCATTTAAGCAACCAGTTTCCCGCAATCGACGCGTGATCTCACGAGTATCGATATCGGTGATCCCAATCACCCCTTGTTCTTCCAAATACGTCCCCAAATCCTTCACGCTGCGGTAGTTCGACACGTTCAGCGACAAGTTTCTCACCAGCATCGCGCCCATGTGCACCTGCTTGCTCTCCATGTCGCCCTCGTTGATGCCGACGTTGCCGATGTGCGGGCACGTGAACAACACGAACTGCCCCGCGTACGACGGATCGGTGAGAATTTCCTGATACCTAAAATTTCATCAAACGCGCGATGCGTCGTCGGCGTCAGTCAGACGATCGATCGAAGTCCGCGAAGCGCGCGCGCGAGATTTCAAAAACCGTCGGCGATCCGCCCCTCGCCCGCGCGCGCTTCCGACTCAACCATCCCTCTCCGCGCCTCGCGCCCTCGCGACGCGCGCGAACGACGTGACGTACCCACTGAGCGAGGTGTTAAACACCACCTCACCGACCTGCGTCGCCTTGGCGCCGAACGACCGCCCGTTCCACACGCTCCCATCCTCCAAAACCAAGCGGCAGTCGCGCTCTTCCCACGGCTTTTTCGCCGTCGCGCTCGCGCGCGCGACCGCGGCGCGTCGCGCGGCGCTTCGACGCGTCGGGAGCGAGCGCGCGGGCGTCGCGCGCGTCAGCGGGGCGGGCTTCGAGCTCAGCATCGCGTTCGCACGGGCGCCGCGATGTGAAGCCCCAGCGCGAAGCCGCCATTCGAATCGCGCGTCCGCGCGTGTGTTTCATGGCTTACTTTGATCGCTCAATGCGCTGTTTTCGCGCACGAGTCTGTCATAAATATGTAAATTCGGACATTAGGGTATGTGAGATTATGTGAGATGATGAAAAAGATCGATCTGGGGACGCCACCTCGTCGCGCGCGCCACCTCAAGTCATCGCGCGCCATGCTCGCGCCGTCCAGCGCCGCGGCGCGAACGACGCCGCGCGCGCGCTCGACGACGCACTCGGTGACGCGCTCGAACCAGCTCCGAATCGCGACCGGCCGAAAAGCGCGCGCGACGACGGTTCGAGCGACGTTTTTCGATCGATTGAAGAAATCCACCGACGACGACGTCGACGCGGAGGGCGAGGCGGGGGACGGCGAAGACGAGGGCGAGGGCGGAGAGGCGAGGAAAATGATCGAGCGACGCGCGTCGGGGGCGAGCTTGGACATCGACGACGCGATGGCGAGCTTTAACGAGTTTGGGTCTGGGATGTTGGATAAGATCAACGCGATGGTGTCGCAGACGGTGGACTTGGACGTCGTGGAGGTCGTGGAAGAGGACGTGTACGAACGACCGAAGCCGAAGTTTAAGGCGCCAGCGTTTGGAGGACGAAAGGAGCCCGTGGAGGCGCCGAAGGAGAAGAAGGAGCGCGCGGGAAGGGCGCCGTCGTTTGGTTTCGGCGGGCGCGTGAGTCGAAGCGTCGACGAGGAAAAGGTGGAGGAAGAGCCGAAGCCGAAGTCGAGTGGGTTCGGGGCGATTCTAGAGCGGAGTGCGAGACGGCTGGATAAGACGAGGGAGATTTTAGACGAGGACGTGAAGAGGGGGGAGGCGGCGAGGATGAAGTTGCGCGCGGGACGGGAAGGCGGTAAAGCCGTCGCGGCCATCGCCGGGGACAGCCGTTTGGCTGCGGATGGCACGTGGACGCTCACGTCGGTCGTGGAAGAAGGTACAAATGGTAAGAAATTACCTTCGTTGAAGATCAAGCGCGGCGAATCGAAAATTATCGGTCGTGCGAAGGGGCCTGGGGTGGACTTGGTCGTCCCGCTGCCGTGCGTCAGCACTGTGCACTGCGAACTCGAGACCGAGGGCAACAAGCTTTACATCACCGATCTCGGCTCGACGAACGGCACCTACGTAGAAGGTTTCGAGGTTAAGCAGAACAGGCGATTCCGTATCTTCAACGGCGCCCAAGTGCGACTCGGCGCCGAAAACTTCAACGGCGAGCCGTACGCCACGTTCAAGGCTTCGTTGTCGGGCGCCAAGGAGTTAGAGAAAGATTCCGAGTACGGTCAGCTGAACTACTTTATTGAGTTCTTGGGCGGTCCCCAAGTCGTGGTCAACTTCTTGTTCATCAACTTTGCCTTCCAAATGACCTTCTTCTTCATCATCACTTCGCAATAGCGGGAGTCGAGCAGAGGCGTGTAAGCTAAAATCCCTTTCAACAATATCGTGCGAATAGAATAACAACTAAATCTAACAAAGAATGCTTCGCGAGACGTGGACGGACGCCGCGGCGGTCGCGCCGCGCCTCATCGCGCCTTGTTCAACGAGACGGCATCGGCTAAAAAGAAACCTGTCCCGAACACGAAACTCACCGAGCCGAGCATGTAGAAGACGCATCCGAGGAGATAATTGGACATGATTGACGATTTTACCCGCGGCGCGTCCTCGGTCGTCCCCTTCGCGGGGTGGACCGCGATTACGACCTCCGAAATCGTCACCGTAGCGCGCGAGAGTGTGGCGCGGCGGTTGGGCCGGCGGAATATTTTGCAATTTTACACCACTTCTAAAGCTTGCTTGCCCCTTGCGCGCGACTGCTTGTCGATCATTTGGACGCTAGTTGATAATATTTCCTGCGCACGCCTCTTTCTCACGTCGTTTCGTCGCTTGATTCGGCGATTCTCGACGGCGATGTACAGCGCTCGTGACGTCGGCACGAGGAAGAATATGCCCGCGTACACGAGCAAGAGCGGCATGAGGAGTTTGAGCAGTTTGGGGAACAGCTCGAGGATAAGAATCACCAACGGTGGTTCGCCGTAGTCATCGATCGGGACGGTGCTCGTCGTCGGCGCGGCGTCACGGAATCTTCCCGCACGACGTCCCATCGTTTGTTCGGCTCTTCGTGGAAGTTGACTTTGGCGTGGAGGCTTGAAGTCCATACCACCGGCGGCACGGAAGATGAAAATAAGTGCTACGTTCAAAAATCCCAGGGCGACAACAAGCGGCATCTTCGCACCGCTCTCCCACAGAGGTCGGACTCGCTCGTAAATTGGCGGCGGCGTCGGAGCCTGAACGCTGCGCGACGGCATCAGTCGCGACGAAGAGGGTTCGTCCGCGCGAGCGGTCACTTGCAAAGATGGGAACACGTATATGAGCTCTCCAGCATCCGAAGCTTCGGCAAATCCACCGAAACGCGTCAAGACCTCGAGCATGTAGCCCTCGTGCATCCTTCGAACGTCTCGCTCGGCATCCGCCTTCCTTCTGAAAAGTCGTCGCGCGTGCGCGACAAGGTCGAAAACCACGGCAAATAACCCGTTTCGAACTTCGCTATGATCCTCTTTCGTGAGGAGATACGTGTCTAAAAACGGCGCCACTTGCTCGGCGAACACGCAGCCTTTGTTCACTCGCAAAAGCGCCCCGACAGCGCGCCATCGCCTGGTTTCCAAATTATCGTTCGGATCACCTCTTCCGAAAACAAACGCGAATATGCTTTCAAAAAATGACAACTCACGATCGCGGTCGAGCCAATCGTCTTCTTCCTCTTCTTCATCGCCATCAACGCCGTCGCCGCCTCTTCGCGGGCCGACGTTTGTCGGTGGCGGCGCGTTCGCTCGCCCTGCGGGATCCCCACTTCCTCCATCGTCACCGCCACCGCCACCGTGTCCGCTGCCGCCAACGCGCGGTTTACTCACTGGAACGCCCTCCGCGACGCCATGCGCGCGATCAAACGCGCGCGCTCGTTCGAATCGCATAACGTCGTTCCAATACGCGAGTTCAATCAAATCGCGCATCCACAGGTAGTACCAGAAATCCGCGTTCACCCCTCGTCCGTGCCCGACGTACGTGGGTAACACCGGCGTCGACCCTCCACCTCCTCCTCGTCCCTGGTGGCCTCGAGAAAGCGCGATGACGACCAACGCGATGACTGCGAGCGCCGTCAACGCCGCCGAGACGACGAGGAAAGACCCAAACGCGGCCCTCACCGCGCGCATCGTCGTTCGCCACGCCGCCCGACGCGCTCGACGCGCGCGTTCGCTCACATCACGGGCTAAGATGGCCGCGCGCACGCGCACGGGGACTACGTAGATGACTTCTCGGGTTTCTTCGTCGACATCGAGATGACCACCGCTCAGATGGACGGCAAAGATGACGCGTTGGCGCAGAGCGTCCGCGGAATCATCCAGCGCGGGGCCTTCGGAGAGGAGTAAGTCACCGAGCGTAAACCGCGGGCCGACTCTTTCGAGCGCGAGATGGAGCTCGCGGTCGCTCATGGCTCGGAGTGCGGATTAGCGGCGCTCGCGACGAGCTATTTGTTGAATACAAAGCTAAATGCGAACAACGTAGGACGAACTCTTGGTCATGTAACGAATCCATCTGTGTGGATTTCGCGGTGGGTCATCGCGATGACGAGGCTCGTTGGAAGAGCCGATGACTTGGAGGTAGCGCACGGCGAGGTCGCTCGCGCTAAAGGTTGGAATCTGAAACGTCAACGATAGCGGACCAATCTCTCGACGAACGTTTGGAATGCGCTCGGATTGCAGCGAGATTTGTACAGAACACTCGTGATCGGAACCGCCGGGTAGTTTTTTGAACTGCCAGACGATTTGCTTTTCGGCGGCGTCGTACATGACGTGCTGCGTGCTTGCCGTGACGTGCTTTGGCAATCGAGCAGTGGCGCCAATCGCACCTTTGGGGATTGGCAAGGTTACGATACACCCCGTACACGTGTGTTTTGCGTTAAAGTCAGCGTAGAGCTTGAGCTCGATGCCCACTTTGTACGGTACGCTCTCGTCGATGATCGGTACGATTCTAAATGGAGGCTTGAAGTCGTCGGCGCTTCGATAGTGCATCAACGAAAACTCCCCTTGTGGCGGTCGTAAACTTATCGTACGATCGATGTCGAACTGATCCAAGTTTGCCGTCTCGTGGAAGTTGCAATCATCGAGGATGACGCCTGTATACGCGCCACCCGCGCTCGCACCTTTCCCGCCAATGGTCAAGTCTTCCGACAGCGCCAGCTTCACCTTTGTGTCCTCACCTTGCAAAAAGTTCCGTACTTGAATGTGCCCATTGATCTCAGACGTTACTACATCTCCATTTGCGTTGAACGTCACGTTCACTTTCTCGATGATGTCCACGAAAATCTCATCCCGAGTCGTCGCGCTCGACGCGCTCACCACGCTCTTTTGCGTCGCGCTGCTAGAAACTCTATTCACCCCACTCGCCACCGACGCCGCGTTCATTAAATTAATCGCCGCCTTGGTCGGAAAGTTGACTCTCATCCCCAGATTATTTTTAAACATCGTCTCAACCTTCTGTCCCGCCTTGAGCGCCCCCGCCGCGATTTTCGTCGAATCCGCCTTTGCGCTCACCAGCATCCCCGCCAACCCCCCTCCGATTTCCACCGGTTCGTTACACACCCTCTCGCGAAGCATCTCCGTCGACGTCGTTTGTGCGTATCCATAATCCATCGCCTCATCGATCACCTCGTACACCAACGTCGCGTTTTTCCTCACCGCGTCCTCCGTCAGCGCGCCGCAATAATCCTTCACCAATCTCGCCAACCGATGCAAAAGTTCTAATATCACGCTCCCGCTCGCGTTTCGCGTCGTCGTCGCGACAAAATACAGCCCACTTGCCTTGACGTGCGCGTAATTCACCCCATCCTCGCGAAAAACCGCCGGCGCGCCGCTATATTCCCGAGAATGTTCGCCCATCGCCGATTCCTCCGCATCCTCTTCGCCGTCCTCACGCCGCCGCGAGCGCGCCCACGCGCGCACGGTTCGATAAAACGTCTCGTGCGTGCGTCGAGGCAAGTCCCTGCGGAAGTCTTTCGTCACCAGCGCGTCCCCGCGCGGGCTCAGGATGAAGAATTGCGACAGCATGACGGTCGCGTCGCGTTGTGTCGCGTTTAACGCGCGCGTCACAGACGCGCGCGCCGCGTCCACGCGCGCCTCGCGACGCCGCGCGTCGCGCGAGACGATCTTCATGTCCGCCGCGCGCTCGGAGGCGCCGACGTCGACGCGCGCGACGACGAACGCGACGACGACGGTTCAAGATGCGAACGGCGGCGTGAGCGCGGCGTTCGCGCTGACGCTGAGCGTCGTCAGCAGCGTGTCGCTCGTGATCGTGAACAAACACTTGATCAGCATTCTCGGGTTCAGAGAGGGTGCGTCGCGCGCGACGCGCGAGGGCGCGCGCGAGGCCGGAGGGCGTCCGCTCGCGTCCGGACGCGTTTCCGGAGTTTTGGATTTTTGGAAATTTCGCGAGACGCGGGGCGACTGACGACGGAGAAACGCGGCGCGATGGCGATCGCAGTGACATTTTTGACGGCGATGCACATGGTGCTCACGGCGTTGGTGCTTCGCGCGGCGGCGAGGATGGGGTACTTTGAAAAGAAGTCGGTGGGGAGGGCGGAGGTGGTGAAGTTTGGCGTGTTGAACAGCGCGTCGATCGCGCTGTTGAACTTATCGCTAGGATTTAATTCGGTGGGGTTTTATCAGATGACGAAACTGAGCATCATTCCCGTCACCGTGGGGTTACAGATGACGTATTTTAACAAGAAATTCAGCGCTGGGGTGAAGATGAGTTTGTTGGTGCTGCTCCTCGGCGTCGGGGCGTCGACGGTGACGGATGTGCAGCTCAACGCGACGGGGAGCGTCATCGGGGGGTTATCCGTGGTCACCACGGCGTTAGGACAGATATTGACCGGATCGATGCAACAAAAGCATCAAATCAGCTCAACGCAGCTGCTATGCGCGTCGGCACCGTGGATGGCGATGACGCTCATGATCCTAGCCCCGCCCGTGGACGGCGTCCTGAACGGAGGTAACATCCTCGAGTCGAGCTACTCCAACGAGGTCCTCATCGTCGCCTTCATCTCGTGCGGTCTCGCCATCGCGGTAAATTTCGCCACTTTCGCCGTCATCGGCAAGTGCTCCGCCGTCACCTACCAAGTCGTCGGTCATTTGAAAACCATGCTCATCCTCGGTTTCGGTTTCGCCGTCGTCGGCGACCCAATCGTCGCCAAGAACGTCTTCGGTTTGCTCGTCGCTCTTTGCGGCATGTTCCTCTACGCTCGCGCCGAGATGCGCGCTCGCGCCGTCGCCACCGCCGCGCCTCGTCGCGCTTCGGCGGACGAGGAATCAGCCGCTGGAAAGTAGTCGTGCAATCCGATTCGCGTCCTTCGCCTCGCGAAACCCCGGCGCCGCGACGGGGCCTGCAAAACCTCAAGCCTGTCGCCCCATCGCTCGTCCCGCACACGCGCGCGCGCGACGCCCGCGACGCCCGCTGCGCTCGCGCGAGATGCCTCCGGGTGATCTCAGTCGCATGGACCCGCGCCAGGTGCGAACGCGACGCGACGCGACGCGACACGGCGCGCGCGCTCGCGCGTCGTCGCGACGCCCCAGGGCTCGAGCGCCGCGACGCGCGATGAAAACGCGCGCGACGACGCGCGGACGCGCGCGAAGGGCGATCGGCGACGAAGACGCGAACGATAACGTCAATAGACGCGCGACGCGCGCGCGAACGGACGAGAGCGGCGAAGAGGGACGCGCGAGACGCGACGGGAAGGCGCGCGAGGACTGACCCGAGCGGGACGCGCGCGCGACGGACGAAACAGGTGCCGGCGCTGGTGATGCGAAGCGTGGAGAACGCGCGGACGGCGTTAGACGATGGAAAGGTAGACACGGCGATAAAAATGATGAAGAGCACGGACGCGCTGTGCTCGAGGGTGGTGGCGCCGCCGACGGTGCACGGGATAGCGTTGAGGGTGCTCGCGGACGCGTACATGGAGAAGGCGGCGGGACGGACGGAGAGCGGGACGGTAGAGGCGAGCGAGAGCGGAGAGGACGCGGCGAAAGATAATGGTAAAGAAGAGGCGGAAGAGGAGTCTGATTACGTTGATTGCGCGAAGAGGACGCTGAAGAAGGCGCTCGATATTTGCAAGGTGCACGACGGGAAAGCCGGGATGCCTCGGTTTATGGTGCAGGATTTAGCCGGTCGCATGGGAGATCTCTACGCAGCGCAAGGGGAAATTTTTAGACAAGAAGGGAACTATAAAGAAGCGCTTCGCTCGCTTCGCCTGGGCATAGGAAAGTTTGAAGTGCTCGGGGCGAACGAGTTTGTCGGCGCCACCTACAATCGCGTCGCGTACTGCTACATGGAGAAAGAGCAGTGGAAAGAGGCTCTGGAAGAGCTTCAAAACGCCGAGCGAATCGTGAACGGGGTCGAGGCCGAGTCCGCCATCTTGAGCACGACTTTCGCCTACCGAGGCGAGTGCTTAAAGAGACTCGATAAAATCCAACTCGCCCGCGCGGCGTTCGAAAGCGCTCTGAAATTCGGCATGGCGAGCGGTAACGAGGGCGTCGTCCGCGAGGCCGAAGAATTTCTAGCCCAAACCCAACAGCACAGCACCGTTGACGACTCTGCTTTCCTTTAACGGACGGCTGGGTGATTTTTCGGCGATTAGACGACGTCTCCGCCGCGTCTCGGCTCCCGAGCGCCGCGTCTCGGCTCATGAGCGCGTCCCGAGCGTCCAAACCTCTTCTCACTCTTCGCCGCGCGACACTTGAAATTGACATAGCAGCGCAACATTCACTCGCGCCGCCGCTCGCGCGCCCCCCCGTCGCGCTTTCGCGGCGCCTTCGACGCCAGTCCTCGACGCTCGACGCTTCGTTCCCCACCGCGCACTGTTTACCCATACGACATCGCGCCCTCGAAAATCTCGACGCCGACGCGAAAAAGCGCACGATTGATTGCATCCACGCCAGCACACGCCGGCGCGCGCGCCGCGGAGCGCCTCTCGACGCGCGCTCGACATGCGAGGCGCCGCAAAACTTCGATCCGATCGCGCCGACGTCGCGCGCCCGAGCTCGACGAGCGATCTCGCCGCGCGCGGCGCGCGACAGTCGACGAATCGCGACGATCCGAACGGCCTCGGCGCGTCGACGACGGCGCGACGCGCGAGCGACGACGACGCGCGAGCGATGGCGCGATCGAAATCACCGCCGATCGACGCGCGACGGGAGCGAAGGATGAGCGCGGGCGCGCGAGACGCGAGGACGTGGCGAGCGTTCGCGCGGGGACGGGTGGACGGCACGGGGGTGCGGTTGAGCGCGCTGACGGTGTTGTTTTTGTCCTTCGTCGTGCTCACGGAGTGGATACGCGATCGCGAGGGAGAAAAGTTTAGTGCGTTTACGCCGAGGTTGATTCGGTCGAGACACGTGCTGGACGTGACGACCGGGGAACGGGTGATGATGACGGAGGAACGCGCGCGAGGGAGCGGATTGAACGCGGGGAACGCGAGCGGAGCGGCGGCGGCGAATTTGCGAACGTACATGGATCACGGCGTGGTGCGACTGGAGGCAGAGGTGTGTGGATCGACGTCGCTGATGGCGCTCACGGTGTTCGCGGTGTGCGCGAGCATTGGGTTGAACGATATCATGTGGACGGCGTCGAGACAGAGGCGAAGAGTGAGTTCGACGGTTATGTACATCACGATTATCGCGTGTTACACGCACTATTTGATGGTTCAAGGGTCGGATTTGCTCATGAAGAGCATTGAAGGGACGTACTACTCGCTGTTGCGATATTTGGAGTGGATGCTCACGACGCCCGTGCTGCTGATTTTGGTGTTTCAACTTCACGCTCTCGTCGTCGGCGGAGCAAAGTCGAGATTTCGCACGGAAATGTACGCCATCTGCGTCGCGGATGAAATCATGCTCATCACCGGCATGCTGGTGAATGAAATGAACGGCACAGTGCGAGGTATGCTTCTCACCGTGTCAATCGGTTGCTTCATGTACATCATCACTACGTGCATTCAACTCTTTCGCGAGGTGCTCGCGAACGAGCTCACCAAGGGCGATCGCACGAGATTTGTCATCCTCGCCATCGCCAAGACGGTGTGCTGGACGTCGTTCCCCTTGGTCTTCATGGCAAAAGAGCTGAACTACATCGATACGAGCGCCGAACACGAGTGGTTTTTGAGTTGTGACGTGTTGACCAAGGCGGCGTACTGCCTATTGCTCTCCGCCGGGAACATTCGCGTCCTCGACGCCGCTCGTGACGAAGAGATGGCTGACATCGAGCGCTTGACCAAAATGCAGCGAGATTTCTTCTTCAACATCACTCACGAATTGCGCATGCCTCTGAACTCCGTGATAGGCTTCAACACCTTGGCGGTGGAATCCGGTGAGTTGACGGATGTCGCCGACGGCTTTATCAAAAATTCCCTCACCTCAGCCGAGGCGTTGCTCGGGTTGATTAATCAAGTCCTGGACTACGCCAAGTTCAACCGCAAGGGCGCCGAAGTCGACCAGGCGCATGGGCTAGAGCTGACCAACGACGATTTCACCATCGAAGAGCTCATAGATCAAACTTTGAGCATCTCTCAGCGTCAAGACTACACTGGAAACGTCTTCGTGCGCATCGATCCGAGCTTGTTTCGCATGACGTACAAGAGTGACTTTTTCCGTTTGCGTCAATGTCTCGTGAACGTCGTGAACAACGCGTTGAAGTTTTCCAGTAATCTCGATCGATCAGGGAACGTCATAATCGATGTTCGCGGCTATCTCGAGGAGCAGGAGGCGCGCCTGACGTTTTCCGTCGAGGACAACGGTGTGGGCATTCCGGAAGAGAAACAGAGCGCTGTCTTCGTGCCGTTCAGCCAGCAGTCCGACTACTCCGCGCTCCGTGTGCAAGGCACCGGTCTCGGTCTTACTATCACGAAGACTATCATCGAGCTCATGGGAGGCGTTATCGACTTCACGTCTCGAGAAGACGTCGGCACAAAGTTCAACATCACGCTTCCGCTCGGGTACAAGGCGACGGAGAAACAACACACGGCGCCGCGAGACTTGAAGGTGCTCATCGGGCTTCGCCCTGGCTTGCAAATGCGCACCGTTCGAAATATTTTAGCGTGCTATCAAGTTAACGTGCAAGATATGCTCGAAGTTGGTCTCGAAGACGCTCAGGATCGCGAACAAGTGGAGCATTACGTGCGACACTCGCACAAGGCAAACAGACCCGCGGTGTTGTGCATCGAAGAAGAGCAGTATTTCGCACACGAAAGCTGGTTGAATTCGATCGATCCCGAACCTCACATCTTGATCATATCCAAGTCTTCGAGAATGAAAGACTTGCCGCATTCCGCGTGTAAGCGAGCCATCATGAAGCCGATAGCGATGTCAGCGTTCATCGAGACGCTCGAATACCTCGCGGCGGACGCGAAGAACGGCGAAGTCGACGAGAACGCGATGAGAACACGCGGTCTCGGAGGGAGAGACGAGAGCACTTCGAGTCTCGCTGAAAACTCTATGATGAGAAGTGAGAGAACTTCAAGTGACTCCAAACGTGCGCCCAAGTCTAGCGCAGAGCAGCCTGACATCGACATCAGCTCCATGCGCGTGCTCCTCGTCGAAGACAACAGGCTGAATCAGCAAGTGGCGATTCACTCGATGAAAAGATGTAACGTATTCGTCGATGTCGCTGAGAATGGTTTGATCGCGACGCACAAAGTCGAAGACACCATTCGTGGGAACTCCAAACCTTACGACGTCATTTTCATGGACATGATGATGCCCGTGATGGATGGAATCGACGCGACGAGGCGAATTCGCGAGATGGAACAAAGCGCCCCGCCTGGGTACAAGCGTAATCTGATCGTCGCCTTGAGCGCAAACGTCGGACCCGAGCATACACTTGCGGTCACGGAAGCTGGATGTGATGGTTCACTCGGGAAACCATTCTACCCGAGCACGTTGCGCTCGCTTTTGTATTCCATCTTTCTCGACGAATACGAAGGCTTCGAGGGTGAGACGATGAACACGGCGTCGAGGCCCGGACACTGAAAACGTGATCCGTGCGATGCAACTACTACTACTGTACAGTTGCACAGTACTGTGCAGTAATCTATTACAGTAATAAACCCGACTTTATGCGCGGGATGAATGGCATAAATCTCATAGTATATGGGGACCGGACCGCCGGGACGTGATATTTTTACTGTATGGGTCACGACTCGTAGTTGGGGGTACTCTTATGAAACGTCGTAATTACACTGTATCTAGGGTTTATCAACTAGGGTTTAGATGTCAAAAATCGCCGAGGTTCCACTGTAAACGCACCAAAAACGGACCTTTTCTAAAACTCAATATTTGCTAGGGTTTAGCGTCTACTGCGGTCGGGTGGAGTACGCCAGGAAGTGACGCCCGTTGTGGCACGACAACGCCGGTGTTCATTGCAGACATCGCCGCACGTCATGTCTGACGACGGAGGAAGCGTTTCGGATGTAGATTACACGACGCCTCATTCGCGCGTCGGCGCCAGTGGTGCCGAAGACGATGGTCCCGGCGACCGGGGGGACTCTACGCAAACCCCACGGCGAGCGATTCCCCGGAGAAGGACCTCGGAGTACGGCCCGCGGAGGCAGTTTGAATCGCCTGCAAAGGTGGAAATGGAGCGAAAACACAATGCAAACTCGCAAACGATGATCCGACCTAAGCGCGCGATGGCGATCGACGTCGCGACGCTCAGGCACGTGTTTGAAAGAATTGATAAGAATGGCGATGGTGAGATCGACCCAGCCGAATTCTTGGAAGCCTGATCGGATGACCCAGAAGTCGGAGAACTTCTTACCGTCGGGTCAGATATTGCATGTTCGACGGATTCGATTGACGCCGCGGAGAAATTGCGCCGTGCGCAGAATATCTTCGACAAAATCGATGCAGATCAGAGTACGAGGGTCACTTTTGGTGAGTTCAAGAGATATTTCGAGCTCAGGGCGAAAATGCCGGCAAAACAGGCGACACCTCTTAGCCTGGACGCGCCGCTCGAATTCATGATCGAAACCTTGAGCAGTTTTTCGACATGATCGACAAAGACAGGGATGGTGAAATATCCATGGTGGAGCTTTCGCAAGCCTGGATGAATGAGAATATCGGTGAACGTCTATGCAAAACTTGGCAAGCGTACCCAAAGAACAAAAAGCTATCCCGGGTGGACACTGATAGAATAGTAACCCATATACAAAACATTTACCTTCGTATAGAAGCTGATCGAAACGAAACTGCCGGGGTCACGTTCTCCGAGTTTGTTCAATACTTCGTGAAAGATACGCCCCAGCCAACCGAGCCCGGAGAAAGGAAGGAAGCAATCATTCATCCGGTCGTGGAGCCAGTTTCCAGACCGTATTGCTTTGCGTTCTGCACTGGCTCGGCGTCTGCCGAAGCCGCTATGCGATACGCAGAAAGTATCAGGGTGCCCCAACCACTCTGTTGTTTCTTCTGCTGTGTGTGGTAGGTTAGCTATCCACGTCTTGTAATAAACTGGGCCTCTTCGAGGTCGTCGATGCGGCGTTGTTTCGCGTCGTTTGCGGCCTCTAAATCGGCGATTTGGGCGTCATACGTCACCTGCGCACTCTCTAGATCAACGATTCGTTCGTGCAGCTCCTGGTTTGACTTGACGAGCACAGGAATGATTTGAGTGTACGATACAGACGCTGGCTCCGTTCCCCAACCTGCGCTGTCGTAATCTGGGTCGCCTTGCGGGTCGTCGCTACCGGTTGGCTTTTCTTCTGCGGGCGTTGCGTCGCTGGGAAGGGAGATAAGATGGCGTAATTCAGGACAATCGTAATAAATGTCCTGCGCGATCAACCCAGTCTCCTTTTCTGATTGTTCCGTTAGACGTCGGCGAACCCATGGGAACTCTTCGCGTTCGTCGATGGCGCTTTCAATCAGCTCCGTTTGGTCTGCCCAACAGTTGCTGTGCGCACTAAACACCGTGTTATCAGACGACACATTGCTGTACTCTTCCTCGGTGAATTTGTCGAACTCAAACGAGTGTGTCGTATGTTTGAGGCTTCAATTTCAAGAGAGTCTCGGTGGCGTTTTCCACGAGCGTTTCGCCAGTCTTGATGCGGTCGTCTGAGAGAGCGGATTCGAAGCTACGGTGGATGGTGTGAGTGTATGTCCTTCTCCAGTAGTTCGACGAACTCCCCAAATCGATGTCGCCATAACGTGGTGTGCCCCCGATAACGGGCAGGATGGCTTAAGTGTATTCGTTATCTTCGCCGGTAAAAATGGACGTACGTGTGAACTTTATGCCAGGCGCGTGTCAAAACCAGGTCGCCAGGCGCGTGTCAAAAACAACAAACCTTTTCACCTACGCCGTGGGTCTCCACGAAGCTCACGCATGTTTTTACGTCGGCCCGCTCGCACCCGTCGCCCGCCACGGTCGCGCATCGGTTTGATCATCGCTAAAGCTGTTTCGACAAGACGTCTTCGGCGGCACCGCACGGCGGGCAGACTTAGCGTTCTTGCTACGCCGAAGGCATGCGCCGCCACCACCCGGGCTCACCTTATTCACGTTCGCTGCCAGTACGCCGCGCAATTCACCGACGCGTTCTATATATATATATTTCGAGGGCGCTGCGCACGTCTGGACAGTCCAGATCGCTCGCACGAGTTTCGCCTTGTCGCCGAACCATCCGTCGCGTTGTGGCACGGCGACAATTGCACTTTCGCCTCGAAATCGCACCTTTTCTGAAACTCGATTTTTGCTAGGGTTTAGCGTTTCCAGTTTTCCGGCGGAATATTTTAACATTTTAGACACTACGCCACTGGGGGGCGCAACGTAACGTTGTCTTCCTCTTCGTTCGCCGGGGCGAAGGGCGCGGGCATGGTCCACGCTGGAACGCCGCTCGTCGATTTCGTCGACACCATATCACGCATGGGAGATGCGAACGGCATACTTACCAAGAAACGTTGCAAGTGCCCTTCAACGTGAAGCTTCTCTTCCAATAACTGTGCCTTTTCTTTCACGAGCTGCTCGCGTTCCATTGCGAGCGCTCGAAAGAGACCCGCTTTCTGCAACTTTTCGTCCTGGAATCGCATGATCATATTTGCTAGCCTCACTTGTTCAGCACGCAAACGCTTTATCAAATCTGTGGCTGCAGACACCAACGCTTCCTTATCACTTTTCTTTGACTCACCCAGTTCGAGCACTGCGCTGAGTTGCTGATAGCGACTGTTCAACGAATCGCGTCGAAGTTTCTCTCGCGTTCTCTTCGCCTTCTTCGTCTGTTCGCTCAATGTAGTGGATGGCTTAAGTGTCGTTGGACGAGATGGCGTGTCCACTGCGGTCAGCACGTCCAGGGACCCTAGGCCCGTAGCCTCATCCGTCGGCTCGCCTGAGTTCGCAACATCTGGCGCCGTGGTTTGCTCCTCGTCAAGGTCTTTCAAAAAGTTGCTTAGCCAATCGTTCGCTGGCACCATAGGTTCGACCACCGCCGTCGTCGTGAAACTCCCCGACACATCCTTATTGTCGTCCGTTGAATTCGGCCAGCCGGCGATCGAGACCACTTCGCAGTTGAGCGACCGCGGTCGCTTTGAACAGGTGTTCACGAACTCGTTCGTCTCATCTGTCGCTTCGTACGTTGCCATAGTTCCTTTCGTCGAGCGTCGGCTGGTGGCCACAGGTGTAGCCGAGGGCGCCGACGAGGCCTCTAGGTGGTCGGCTGGACAAGTGTTGGTTCGCGACCCATGAAATTCATTTTTGCTAGGGTGTCGCAGTCCTTTGTTTATTTTATTCGTCATCGGATGTTCAAGCACAGATCCAATAATTACATTGAAACTAGGGTTTAGAAACTAGGGGTTAGACGTCAAAAATCGCCGAGG